>OODJ01002478.1_pt1 | contig 12334 bp, 7 predicted proteins | sample 1671611 | NCBI WGS metagenome assembly OODJ01 (sample SAMN06348174, study PRJEB24527) | human gut metagenome | biome: human gut; feature: ankylosing spondylitis patient; material: feces | host: Homo sapiens | place: China | collected 2015-10 | reverse complement strand
CTGGCCAGCCTAATGTAGAAAATGGCCATAATGCAGAACTAAACCATGTATCTAATGTATCTGGGTCTTGTGTTAGCTTAGTGCTTCCGCATTTTTCACATTTTTCTGGCTTTGTTATATCTACATTTATATATCCACATTCATCACAGTAATATGCTGGTATTTGATGTCCCCACCATATTTGACGTGAAATACACCAATCTTGAATGTTGTTAAGCCAATTAAAATATGTTTTTTCAAATTTTTGTGGTATAAATCTTGTATCTCCATTTTTTACAGCTTCTATTGCAGGTTTTGCCATTTCTTTCATAGAAACAAACCATTGGTCAGATATTTTTGGCTCTATAGTTGATTTGCATCTATCATGTTTTCCTACATTATGAACATAGTCTTCTATTTTTACTAGGTTTCCTAGTTCTTTTAATTTATTTACTATTGCTTCTCTTGCTTCTAGTAAGTCCATTCCTTTATATTCTTCGCATAAATCTCCCATTTTAAAGTTCTCGTCAAAAACTTGTATTATTTCTAGGTTGTGAGATAAAGCTGCTTGATAATCGTTTGGATCATGTGCTGGTGTAATTTTAACACATCCTGTTCCAAAATCCATTTCTACAAATTCATCTGCAATTATTGGAATTTCTTTATTCATAATTGGTAAAATACATTTTTTGCCTATTAAATCTTTGTATCTTTCGTCATCTGGGTGTACTGCAACTGCTGTATCTCCAAGCATTGTTTCAGGTCTTGTTGTTGCAACTGTTAGGTATCTATCTTCTCCAACAACTTTATATTTTATATGCCATAAATGTGTTGGTTCTTCTTCATATTCTACCTCTGCATCAGAAATAGATGTATTACAACATGGGCACCAATTTATCATTCTTTTGCCTTTATATATATAGCCCTTATCATACAATTTTTTGAACACTACTAAAACTGCTTTAGATAATCCTTCATCCATTGTAAATCTTGCTCTACTCCAATCAGCTGAACATCCTAATTTTTTTTGTTGTTTTACAATTGTTCCTCCATATTCTTTTGTCCAATCCCATGCTCTTTCTAAAAACTTTTCTCTCCCTAGATCATGCTTGTCTATTCCTTCTTCTTTTAATTTCTCAATTATTTTTACTTCTGTTGATATTGCTGCATGGTCTGTTCCTGGAAGCCATAATGTATTATATCCTTGCATTCTTTTAAATCTAGCAATTATATCTGTAGCAGTATAACCTTCAACATGACCAGCATGAAGACCTACACCAGAAGGATATGGAAACATATCTAATGCATAATATTTAGGTTTAGAAAAATCCCATACATCTGTCTTGAATGTTTCATTATCTTTCCAATATTTTTTCCATTTTTTTTCAACTTCTTTAAAGTTATAATCCATAAACATCGCGTCCTTTCAAATTTTGACATAAAATTACCTCAATTATACTATAAAAATGCAAAATGTCAATGAGTTAAAGTTGATGGAGTGGGAAAAAATAGGCTCAATCACTTTGTAAAAAATTAACAGAAAAAAAACAAGAATATATATTGACGAAAAAAGTCGCAATTTGTATAATAAAGTTGAAGAAGAATTTTTTGGCAAAACAAAGAAAATGGCAGAAAGAAAAATTCAAAAGAAAAATAAAAACGAGGAGGAAATCAAATGAATAATCAAACAACAAAAGTAAAAAGCAAAAACAAAGGTGCTGTTGTAGTATTAGCATTAGCACTAATAGTAGCCATAATACTATCAATGTATGCATATTCAAAATACACATCAACACTAACAGGAAATGGAACATCAACAGTAGCAAAATGGAGCTTTAAAGTTAATGGACAAACACAAACAATACCAGACATAAATTTAGGAGAAACAATGGATGCACATAATAATGTTGTAACACCAAAATTAGCACCAGGAACAAGTGGTCACTTCGACTTAATACTAGACGGAAGTGGAAGTGAAGTAGCAATAGATTACAACATAAAATTAGCAATAACACAAAAACCAACAAACCTAAAATTCTATTTAGACGATAAATATCAAACACCAATATCAGAAACAGATGGGACATTAAATATAGCAGGAAGTATAGCACTAGAAGATGTAAATACACCACTAACTAAAACAATATATTGGCAATGGCCATATGAAACAGGAAAAACATCAAATGAAATAGACAAAAATGATGAAACAGATACAAAAGACAGTGGAAAGAATGTAACAATGACAATAACAGTAACAGGAACACAAAGAGACCCAAAAAGTGGAGCACCAGAGCAAGAGGTAAAAACGCAAAGATTAGCAGATGTAGTAAGCGTAGGAGATAAAGTAAACTACGATGCATCAAGTGGAGAAGTAAAAACATACACAACAGAGGAAAGCTTAACAGGTTCAAGCACAACAACAACATTTAATTCAAGTGATGCAATGACATGGAAAGTAATGAGTGTAGATAAAACTACAGGAATAGTAGAGCTAATGGCAGAGAATCCAACAGTAAATAAAGTAACATTATATGGAAAAGCAGGCTATAAAAATGCAGTAACAGTATTAGATAAAGTAGGAGATGTATATGGACATGGGAAAGGAGCAACAGGAGGAAGAAGTATAACAGTAGAAGATGTAAATAAATTAGAAAATTATACACCAGAAGATGATACAACAACGAGTTATACATATACAAGTGGAACATTTATAAATGATGATGGAACAGAAACAGAAGCAAGTGAGTCAAATCAAGTAACATTGAAATATACAGCAAGTACCCAAAGTAAAAGTACGAATAGAGCTTATAATTATTCAACAAAAAATTTAAAAACTAGTGGATTCTGGTTGGCGTCTCCTTGTATCTACTTGTATTCTAGCATTTACATTTTCAGCGTGCGCGATTTGTATTCTGGCGGCGTCAGCAGCAACTACTTGTTCCATTCGTCTCGCGGTGAGCGTGACCATGGTTATTCTGTGGTCCCTGTAGTTTCTCTAAAATCCAATATCCAGACAAGCGGAAAAACAGAAAGCGGAGAGTGGAATTTGGTAGTTGAATAAAACTAGAGGCGTACGAAAATGGAAGGTACGAATAGTCCTTCCGTGAGTCACCGAGAAGGCGACTGTAAGGAGCGTTAACGGTGCAAGGGCAAATTTTTCCTAGACAAATACAAGTAGATAAAGCAGTTCTATGGGAGAATATTAATGAAGATAGAAAATACAGTAAAGATAATGAAAGAAATACATAGTGATAGAGCAATAACCGTAAAGATTAGACCGAAATTATATAAAAGATGTAGCTGGATATGTATATAAATGTTTAAATAGTTTTCCAAAAAATAAAATTTCTAAAAAATCGTTATATTTGCACCATTATATATCTGTATATCCTATGAGCAAAAAAGATAAGATCAAAACCATCGAAGTAGACGACGTGAATCTCGTCCCCGAGCTGCTCGACGGCAATCACCGCGTGATCCCCATCGTGACCGGCGGCGACGAGCCTGTGGAGGAGGTCGAAATCATACCCATTCTCACGCTGCGTTCGTCGGTGCTTTTCCCCGGCGCCATCACGCCCATCACGGTGGGCCGCGACAAGAGCATCAACCTCGTGCGCGCCGTGAATGCCGAAGGCGGTATTCTGGGCGCCGTGTTGCAGCGCGAAAGCGACGTCGAGGACCCCGCGCCGGACGACATGTACAAGGTCGGCACGGCCGCGCGGATCATCAAGATCCTCGAAATGCCCAACGGCAACCTCACGGTGATCCTGAACGGTCTGGAGAAGGTCGAGATCACGGAGTACATCACCACCGAGCCTTATTTCAAGGCCCGGGTGACGGCCCTGCGCGATTCGACTCCCGATGTGAAGAGCATCGAGTTCGAGGCCCTCGTGGACTCGATCCGCGACGTGGCGCTGAACATCATCAACGTGTCGCCGTCGATGCCCAAGGAGGCGGCTTTCGCCATCAAGAACATCGACTCGAAGCGCGGCATCATCAACTTCATCTGCTCGAACATCGACCTGCCCGACGCCGACCGCCAGCGGTTGCTGGAGGCCCCGGGCCTGCTGGCGCGCGCCCGCCGCCTGCTCGAGAAAAGCCCCGAGCAGGCCTCGGTCGCCAACCTCATGCTCGCGGAGCGGTGCCGCCCCTGCTTCGACTATCACGTGGGGCGCGGCCCCGGCGTCTGCGCCGGCATGATCGATACCGTGGAGTATGCCCGCCACGTGCGCCAGGTGGAGAACTTCCTGAGGGGCAACCGCTCGCAGGTGGTGGGGGAGCTCACCGAGCAGATGCGCGAGGCGGCGGCTGACCTCGACTTCGAGCGCGCCGGCCGCCTCAAGGCGCGCCTCGACGGGCTCGACGCGCTCGATGACCGCCAGCAGGTGGTGTTCTCGTCCGGCGTGAACGCGGACCTCATCGGCTTCTACCGCGAGGAGACCATCAGCTGCGCGTGCGTCTTCGCCGTGCGGGAGGGCCGCACCGTTCGCTCCGTCGAGTTCGTGCTCGACAAGGGACTCGACACGGGGGAGGAGGAGCTCGTCTCCGGCTTCCTCAAGCGCTACTACGACGAGACGGCCGACGTGCCTGCCGAGGTGGACCTGCCCGCGGAGCTCGAGGACGCGGAGCTCATCGAGGGATGGCTCGCCGAGAAGCGCGGGCACTCCGTGCGGCTGAGGCGACCGCAGCGCGGCGAGAAGCGCCGCCTGCTCGACATGGCCTCCGCGAACGCCCGGCACGCGCTCATGCGCTACATGGTGCGCACGGGCTACGCGGACGACCGCACCAACCAGGCGCTGCTGCAGCTCGAGAGCGCACTTGCCCTCGACGCGCCCCCGATGCGCATCGAGTGCTTCGACATCTCGACGCTTCACGGCCACTTTACCGTGGCCTCGATGGTGGTCTTCACCAACGGCCGCCCGGACAAGTCCCAGTACCGCCGCTTCAAGATCCAGACCCCGCTCACCGAGGCCAACGACTTCGTGTCCATGTCAGAGGTCCTGGGCAGGCGCTACTCCCCGGAGCGCATGGCCGACGAGCGCTTTGGCAGCCGCCCCGACCTGCTCGTCGTGGACGGCGGCAAGCCACAGCTCACGGCCGCCATGGAGCAGCTGCGCGCAGGCGAGGCCGAGCTGCAGCGCCAGCGCGAGCTGCGCAGCGGCATGGTCTCCATCGCCTGCAGCGAGACGGCCCTGCACGCCGTGCTGCTGCAGGTACTCAGCCGCTTTCACCGCGAAAATCCCGCCATCCGCCTGCGCGTTTCGAACCAGTCCGCGCCGGAGGCCATCGACGCCCTGCGCAGCGGCCTTGCCGAGCTTGCCGTCGTCACAATGCCGCCCGCTCCCCTGTCCGCACCGGTTCCTCCCCGGCGTTAATGCAGACCTCCAGCGTTTTTTGTCCTTCTTTTTTCTTATAATAATGTAACAATCTGGAATCCTCTCTGACATCCCATACCACTTTTCCGCTCCTTGTCTGCGGATACTGCCTGCGCATCGCAATCAGCTGCTTTACCTGTCCGGTCAGTTCCGCAAAGCTGCCCGCATCGATCTCCTCCCACGGCATGCACTTCCGGTTCGCCTTTGTTCCGCCTCCGTCCATACCGATCTCGGTGCCGTAGTAGATGCCCGGCGCGCCCTGCATGGTGAACAGAACTGTAAGCTGTGCCAGAAACATATCCACATTTCCGTGGCATCTCTCCATCAGACGATCCGTATCATGGGAATCTAACAGATTAAACAGCACGCGGTTCACCTGCTCGTAGTACATGCTGTAGCACTGGTTGATGCCATGCATAAAATCCGTACCACTCTGTGTCTTATCTGCCCAGAAGTTATTCACGCACGCCAGAAACGGGTAGTTCATCGTCGAATCATACTCGTCGCCGAGCAGCCATGGGAAAGCATCATGCCAGATCTCGCCGAGCAGGAAAAGCTTTGGATTGCACTTTTTCAATTCCAGACGCAGATGTTTTAAAAATGCATGTGAAATCTCATTGCCGACATCAAAACGGATTCCGTCAACCTTCCAGTCACATACCCAATGCTTTGCAATGCCGGTCAGATACTCCATCACATCCGGCTCACTGGTATCAAATTTGGGCATATTGTCGACAAACGCAAACGAGAAATAATCCCCCTGCTTCGTCGCATGGGTCTGCTCATCGATCGGCCAGCGGTTCACGCAGAACCAGTGGTAATAGTCGGACTGCGGTCCCTTTTCCAGCACGTCCTGCCAGAGCGCGCACTTCGCTCCGCAATGATTGAATACCGCATCGATCATCACACGAAGTCCCAGCGCATGCGCCTCCGCAATCAACGCCTTCAGTTCTTCCTCCGTGCCGAGATCCGGCTCTACGCTGTGGTAGTCGATCGTGTCATACCGGTGGTTGGAATCCGACCACAGAATCGGGTTTAAGTAGATGCCTCCGACGCCAAGGTCTGCAATATAGGAAAGGCGGCTGCGGATTCCCGCCAGATCACCCCCGTAAAACTCCTTCCAGGTCGGATCCTCCTGACATGCCCACTCGCGGCAGGAATGACGCTTTTCTCCCGGATTTTTTCTGCAGAAACGATCCGGGAAAATCTGATACCACACGATATTCTCCGCCCACTCCGGCACCTTCATAATGTCCGCCCGGTTCATCCACGGATAGATAAAACGCTGGATCATCCGGTCCGCCGGAAAATGCTCTGCGTTTTTTGCAAATCCATCCTCAAACAGGCAGACGCTCTCCCCGCCGCCGGTGATCTCAAAATGGTACTTGACCCTGCGGTACGCCGGTGTAAGGACGGCACTGTATACATTTCGGAATACGGGTCGCCCGCCCAGAGGATCACCTCGTCCACATCTTTTCCTGTCTGAATACTTATTTTTAAATGTCTCTCATCAAGCGGATAGCAGTCTAAAAAATACGCCCGATGTGTAATTTCTGCCAGATTCATAGTTTTCCCCCTGTACAAATTTGCTACAGATCTCCTGTCAGCTGCTCCGGAAACTCCAGATTTCGTTTCTATGCACAGTATATCCCTGCGGAGGGATTTTTTCTCGCACTATCAATCACCTAACTTGTACAAAACAATCATTTTTTCTTTCACTTTATCACCGCATCCGGCCGGAAAGCAGTTTGCTTCCCTCTTCGTAATCCAGGTTCTCATATGCCGCATGCAGTTCTGTCAACAGTTCCCGTTCCTCCGCTGTCAGATGGGCACGCGCAAACCGGGAAAGTCCCTGCTCAATCCCGGGCAGGTCACACGCATCAAAAGCTTCCCTAAGCTGTGCCAGAATCTGCTGCTTTTCCTCCGGTGCGTCCCCGGCTGCTGTCTCTTCCCCGGATGTCTCCTGCGGCATGCTCTTTAACTCGTCCTCGACACTCTCTAACGTGTGCCGGATCGTCTCCAAAAACTCTGTCATATGCTTTTCCAGGTACCGGATATTTTCTGTCTTTGCCGCCATTTCCATGATTTCTGCGCTCTCGCTTAACGCCTGTCTGCCGATCTGCTGGCTGGCGCCCTTGATTCCGTGCACTTTCGTTCCGAAAAGCTCCAGCTGCTCCGGCACATAGCCCGGCAGTTCTGCTGCAAGCGATCCCGTCTCCTGCAAAAACGTCTGCAAGAGACGGCGGTATGCCCCATGGTTCATCTGCGCGTGAAGCAGGAAATCCCTGCGCTCTGCGACAGGCAGATAAGTCTCAATCACTTTCTTTAGCTCTGACACATCGATCGGCTTGTCCAGATACGCCGTAAATTCCGGTCTGCGATTCCGATGCTTTAACTCCGCGGTAATATCAGCAGTCATAAGTACCATTGGGATATCGCAAAACTGGCGGATCTCCTTCGCCGCTTCATCGCCATTTTTTTCCGGCATCCTCTGATCCAGAAAAATCAACTGATACTCCTTCCGCGCTGCCGCCTCCACAGCCTCCTTTCCGTTGCGCACAACATCCAGTGTAAACCGCCACGGCGCTGCGAGTTCCTGGAAAATCTCCTGATTGATCCGCATATCATCCGCGAGCAGAACATGTGCCCCCGGATAGATCCATGTCGGCTGGATCCGCTCCGTATAGACCACTGACTCGCGCAGCAGACTGTCCGTCGTATAGCACACCGCATCATGCAGGGTGCTTCCGCACACCTTCTGCCGGATTTCCACGGTAATCGTGGTTCCCCTGATGCCGTTGCTCTCGGCGCGGACACTGCCTCCCATACGGTTTGCAAGTTCCTTTACAATGCTAAGTCCCAGTCCGTTTCCCGACTGTCCGCTCTCTGCCGCATAGCTCACATACGAATCAAATCCCTGCCGCAGCTGTTCGCTTGTCATTCCGGTGCCGGTGTCCGACACCCTGCAGCGGACCATCACATCCGAGGAATCCCGGATTGCCTCACAGGTAATCACACAGCGGATCTCGCCCTCCTCTGTGAACTTGACCGCATTTGCGAGCAGATTCTGCAAAATTTCCCGGACGCGCATGGCATCCCCATACATTTTCTCCGGGAATTCTCCCTGTATACAGGCCTCAAACCACACCCTCTTCGACTGCAGATTGATGACACACATGTGTGCCACCTCCTCGAGCACCTGATCCAGCCGGTAGCACTCCGCCATCAGCTCGAACTTTCCTGCCTCAATTCTGGAATAGTCAAGAATCGCATTCACCTGTTCCACAAGGCTGTTCCCAGCTCCCTTGATGTGAAGCAGGAGTGCACGGTCACTTGCCGTGAGTTCCTTGCGGCTGCTTAAAATATCCGTGATTCCGATGATGGCGTGCAGCGGGCTTTTCAGGTCATGGCTCATCTGCGCGAGGAAATCACTTTTCCGCGCCGTTTGCATCTCTGCTTTTCCCTTTAATGCCTGCATCAGCTGCGTCTCTTTTTTCGGGCTGGTAATATCCCAGGCACCGAGAATATATCCACGAAGCCTCCCTGAATAGTACACCGGCGTACACTGACACTGATAATACTGTCCGTTCTTCTCGATCTCCCGGCTCTTTTTTCCCTCCTGTATGGATTTCGCCAGCTCCTCCGCCTCCTGCATGTATCCGCGGTGCCTGCGGCTGTTTCTCTCATACAACTGCATCGGACCCGCAAACAGACTTCTGCCGCTGCGGTTCGCATCAACGCAGTAAAAATTGGTATCCAGCAGTACCACTGCCGTATCCGAGTCATCGTACAGCCGCTCACGCAGAAGCTCGCCCGTATCCATCAGCTGATCCGTCTGGATTAGATAATGAACCGCACCGCAGACACCGGTTGTAGCTGCCAGCATCAGCAGATTGCCCGGAATAGTAAAAAACTTTTCCGCGCACATCGCTGCTGCATTCACGAGCAGCACAATATAGAGCAGATTAGCAATCTGATGCTCATGCATGGTCAGGGAACGGCGCAGATAGGCGTAGGTTCCCATTGCAACGATCGCCGCCGTACATCCGATTAAGTAAATTCTGAAATAAATGTGATAGATTTCCGGCTGCCGGTAGCGCATAAAAACAATCACATTCAGCGCGAGCAGCACACAAAACATAATCCACTGCACCCCGTAGGGGATATGGATTTTCAGAAAATCCATGATATAGATAAGAATCAGATAAAGCACCTGAATTAAGAGCATGTCCTTCAAACGCCCGAACAGTTCTGTCTGTCCGGTGAGCGTAAGGACAACCTGATAGAAATTATATACACCGATCAGTCCGACCAGCAGCGGCAGCAGCCTGTGCTGTCTGGAATATGCACCGGAAGTGGCATATTCCTGCAGTACATACAGCGTATAACAAAGACATATTATCTGAACCAATAATATCATTCAATCTCACTCCGCCCCATCAGAATCCTCTTAATCTCTGTCTTGACAAAGACCGGCTTGTACGGTCTTACAATGTAACCTGCCGCATCCAGATTCCGGCACAGCGTGACCGTCTGTCTGTCGCAGAGCGCCGTGACGAACAGGATCGGCACCGTGTGATCCGTCATCTCCATAATGCGTTTGGCCGTCTCGATACCGTCCATCTCCGGCATATCGATATCCATCAGCACCAGATCCGGCGCCGGATGTTTTTTCAAATACAGCAATGCCTGGTGACCGGATTTCATCAGGATGACATCATATAACGGCTCTAAAATGCCACGCAGCATCTGCAGATTCGTCTTCATATCGTCCACAACCATGATCCGGCAGCGTACCGGCGGCCGTATCATCTCGTTGCGCTCCTTTTCTGCCTCTTCCGTGGAGAAGCCGGATTCCGTCTTCATACGCAATGTAATATGGTAGTTCGCTTCGTTGGACAGATCCAACAGTTCCCCGTCCATCAGACGCACTACGGGTCTTAAATTATGTACGCCAAAATTCTCATAGATGATGGCTTCTCTTCCATCGGAAAGCGTAACCATCGTTCCCTTCGGGTAGAGCGGCACATACTTTAGAAGTGTCTCCACTACCTCGCGGTCAAACATGATGCCACAGCCGCCCATCAGATACTCTGTCGCCTCGTACGGTGCGTATGGCTCCTTGTACGGGCGCCTGGACGTAAGTGCATCATAGACATCCGCCACGTGCAGAATCCTGGTAAACATCGTCTGCTGCGCGCCTTCCAGCCCGTCCGGGTATCCGCTTCCGTCCACATTTTCATGGTGATGCAGCACGGCCTCTTTGATATGCGCAGAAATATCCCACCGCTCACTGATAATCTGGTACGACAGTGTTGCGTGGGATTTCATAATGAGATATTCTTCCTGTGTCAGACGTCCCGGCTTGTTTAAGATCTCATCCGGGATCTGCAGCTTTCCGAGGTCATGAAGCAATGCCGCAGTCACAAGATGCCCCAGCTCCACTTCACTCATCCCCATACCCATTCCAATGACGCCGCAGTATACCGCCACGTTCACAGAATGTGCGTAAGTGTAATCGTCGTAGCTTCTTAAGTCCGTAAGATCAAGAGACACATTTCCGCAGGATAAAATCTCCTCCACCATGCGTCTGGCAATCAACTTACATCCGTCAATGTCGCAGGCACGGATGCGCTCCTGTCCCTCCTGCCTTAACTGCGGCGTAATCACACTCTCAATCGTGATGCCCTCTGAAAGTTTATCTTCTATATATATACCGTCGAATCCGTAAGCTTCCAGTTTTTCCAGTTAGCTCTCCGTCAATTCGCAATGGCAGCCAATCAACGTTCTTCCGACGGAATCATAAAGGTCGGCTGCAAGAACCATGCCCGGTTCTGCCTCCCTGAGTGGTACATAACGCATAACATTCCTCCTACCTTTCACTGTACCAAGCCGACCTCATAAAGTCAATGAAACTTTTGACCTTATTTTCTAGGATTCGACAGAAACCACCTCGTAATCCTGATCCTCAACCGCCTTCTTTAAGACCTCATCCGCCACATCGCTGCTAAGCGTCACAACCGCGTTTCCTGCCTCGTGGCTGACTACAGCCTCCTGCACGCCTTCTACCGCTTCGAGTGCCTTCTTGACTCTCGCCTCACAGTGTCCACACATCATACCGTTAATCTTCATTGTCTTTTTCATTGTCTCATTCTCCTTTTTTTGATTTGTTTCTGATTTCTTCTCCAAAGCGTCATCCGGCTCCTTCGCCGCAGCTGCGGCGGTCTGCCCTGTCACCGCATTTTTGATCCTGCGGTCTTTTCCGACGTCATACATCCGGAACAGATTCAGGCGCAGCGCGTTGGTCACAACACAGAAGCTGGATAAGCTCATGGCTGCCGCGCCAAACATTGGATTTAATTTCCATCCTAATACTGGGATTAACAGACCAGCTGCCAGAGGAATTCCAATTGTGTTATAGAAAAATGCCCAGAATAAGTTTTCATGAATATTTCTTAATACACCCCGGCTTAAGCGGATTGCAGCTGGAACATCGGCAAGTTTACTCTTCATTAATACAATATCGGCCGCATCCATTGCAACATCGGTACCTGCTCCGATTGCAATACCTACATCGGCACGAGTTAATGCTGGCGCATCATTGATTCCGTCCCCAACCATAGCAACTTTTCCTTTTTCGCCTAATGCACGAATAACGCTTTCCTTTCCATCTGGAAGAACGCCTGCGATTACATTATCTACACCTGCCTGTTCTCCTATTGCTTTTGCGGTACGTTCATTATCTCCTGTTAGCATAACCACACGGATTCCCATGTTCTGAAGTTCTTTGACTGCCTGAGGGCTGTCTTCTTTGATAACGTCCGCAACAGCGATGATTCCCACAAGCTTTTGATTTCGGGCAAAAAGGAGAGGTGTTTTGCCTTCCATGGCAAGCTTTTCGGATTTCTGTAAAAGGGCGGCAGGAACAGTTACCTGACTGCTTACGAACTTCATACTTCCACCGATCAGAGTTTCATTAT
>OODJ01002474.1_pt1 | contig 12339 bp, 15 predicted proteins | sample 1671611 | NCBI WGS metagenome assembly OODJ01 (sample SAMN06348174, study PRJEB24527) | human gut metagenome | biome: human gut; feature: ankylosing spondylitis patient; material: feces | host: Homo sapiens | place: China | collected 2015-10 | reverse complement strand
CCCGCCGATATCTACTTGGTAATTTGCGCGATTATCCATATATTTGCAGAAACTGTATTGCTATGACTGTTGCAGGTTGGATATTCTTGATCTTTGTGGCTGCCGCTTTGCTTAACCTTTTGGGTGAGGGCTTCAAATGTGCCATGCACATCGACAAGTGGCGCGACCTGTGGCAAATCAGGCGGTAGGCGTATATCTGCGTACCCGCTCATTCTCCACCCATTCGGCCATTCTCACCTGAAAGCCCCACGCCTCGTCCGACAGCGTGTCGGGGTCCATGTGCAGCACCGAGCGGATCAGGGCGTTGCCCGCATGCAGCCACCCGTCACCCTTGACGACCTCGGTGCCGCTCAAAGTTTTTTTATTTCCCCGACCCTGATCTCTACGATTTCCGAAATCAGCTGCGACAGCCCCATGAAATAGCGGTCGTCGTCACGCAGTTCCTCGTCGCCTCCGAGCCAGCAGTTCGACAGGATGACTTCGGCGAACTTGAACGGGTCCTCTTTGCCGACCACCGATGCAGCAGCGATCACGTCACGTCCCGGACGATGCAGGTAGCAGGTTTTGCCGTCAACCTCGTAGGCGAATACATCGCCGTGCTTCTTCTTCCATGCCGCGATCTTTGCGGCCATATCCTTCTTTTCCATAATGATTTTATGCGGGTTTAAAGGGTGTTTAAACAGCCCACGGTCCGATACCGTGGGCTTGTTTTATTTCGACGCGATGTCGTAGTCGATGTCGAGAGCGACGAACGGCATGGCATGCTCGCTTTTCATGTCCCCCGCCTTCATGCCCGAGGGGAGTTCCGAAAACGAGGCGCAGATGATCTGGTCGACCGTGATGGCCGTGCTGTCCTCGGGGATGTAGGAGATCAGAATATCCACATCCACGTCGAGGATGTCCTTGTAGCCTTTTTCACGGGCGGCGCGGTTCATGGCGATGATCTCGCTCTGCAGCAGCGTCAGAGTTCCCGACGCGGCCCGCTGACCGTGCTGGATGCCTTTGGCGTAACGCCCTGCAGCATACAGAGCCTCCTTTGCCTTGGCGAGCTTGTAGTCGACACTGGTCGCTCCGACCACCGGGCGGCCCCACATGATGATCTTGATGGTGCCCCAGTCGTACTCTTTTCCGTTGATTCGTATTTTCATGCTGCTACTGCTTGATTGCCGGATTCTCAAATCCGAGGTTTACGATGATGTACCGCAGCGTGCCCCGCGGTCTGATCCTGCACGAAACCGCCATGCGCCGGGTCGAGAGGACATTCTGCGCCGGATCGACATACGATTTGAAGTCGCTGATCTCGCCCTGCATCGCCACTGCGACGGCGTTGTCGATCAGGCGTTCGTAGTACGAGCACATTTCCTGCGGGATGTTGCCCTCGTCGTCGGTCTCGATGTCGTCCTGAATCTCCTCGATGTAGGCAGTATAGGCGTAGATCGTGGCCTTGTCCGCCACACGTCCGTAGTTCAGGTTGCTGTAATCGTCCGACAGCGGGGCCCCCATGTGGTCGTCGTTCGGGTAGTAGCCGTTCTTCTTCGAGAAGGAGCGGTAGATGATGTAACCCGCCTCGTCCAGCAGGTCGAGCATCGCGTCGCACTCCTCGGGGGTTCTGCCGTTGGTCAGCCATCCCTCGGCGGTGATCGCTCCCGACTTCACGCGGGCCAAAGACTGGTTTACGGAAATCCGTGCGGCGCGTCCGAGCATCTGCCCGATTGCAGCGGTCTTGTTCGTCCGATCGTCGCAGGCCATAACGAAGCCTACACGGTTGGTGCTGCCCTCGCGGGGCTTGTAGAGCTTGTCGGTCTTGCCGTCCCAGCCAGCGGCGGGAATCAGGCACCGGAAGGGCATCACCTTCCGGGCGAAGCTCTCGCCGACGGACTGCGCCGCGGTGGCCGCCGTCACGGCATCCTTGTCGATGCCCGTATCGGTGGTGTCGGCGCTGTACTCGTCGGGCGGCAGACGGTTGATGCCGACCAGGCGGATGCGGCCTTTGGCGTAGGTGATCAGTTTCTTCAGCGGCGAGCCCTCCTCGATGCTGCACATCTGCGAGAGCAGCGTGGCCTCGGAAACGACGAGCAGGTACAGCTCGGCGCCGTCGCCCGTCTCCGTATAGAAGGCCGTCAGCTCCTTGTGTGCAAGGGGGTTGTTTTCAGCCGTGATGCCCAGCCGGGCGATGTCCCGCGAGGAGTTGATCAGGTAGACCTCGTTCAGCGCGAGCTTGTCGGAGACGGCGGCGCCCGTCAGGATCAGCCCGGCGACACCGTCGTCGCTCTGTGCGATACGGCCCAGGTTCCCGTTCTCGAGGTTGATGGTTACGTTAGGTAATGCCATGGTTATCGCACGTTAATGGTTCGTACTTCGCCCTCGCCGAGACCCTTCTGATGGTACTGCGCGAGGTTCTTGTCTTTGTCGAGGAACACCTGCCTGTCGCTGGTGATGTGGAAGGCCTTGCAGTCGGGATAGGCTTTCGCATACTTCTCGGCCAGGGCCTGGAACGGGTCGGCCTTCCGGGCCTGCTCGGCGGCCGCCTCCTCGGCTTCCCTGCGGGCCTGATCCGCTTCGGCCTTCTCGGCATCCTCGATGGCTTTGGCCTCGGCGCGGAAATCAGCCTCCCGGGCTACGGCCTCGGCAACCTTCGCCGTGGCGGTCTGACAAGCCGCTTCCAGGGCCGCCAGGCTCTCCTTGAGAGCAGCCTTCTCCTCGGCGGTTTTAGCGCCTTTCACGGCGTCCTTACCCTCGGCGACCCGTGTCTTTGCGGTTTTGGTCTCGGCTTTTGCGGCTTTCACGGCATCAGCCAGGCGGGCCAGCTCCTCCTTGCGCTGCTCGGCGCTCATGTCTTTAATATCCATGTTTTCAGATTTTTAACAGTTTGCGGGTTTTATAGACCCCGAACAGGATCAGCGACACTGCTGAAACCTGTCCGATACGCATCCAGGTCCGCTGCCAGGTATTCAGGCGGTTGACCTCGACGACTTGAAACTCTTTACGGGTGGACGTATGGCGTTCGATGCGGTCTTTCAAAGTCAGGTAAATAGCCATACTGTCGGCCTGGGCCGTAGCCGTCAGGACATTATCGCGGACCTCGATGTCGGGAGGCTTCAAGCGGTTCCCCGCCTGGTACTCCATCAGTCGGCGCATCTGCACCTGACCCACGCTGTCGCATTCGAGAAGCGCCCGGAGCATCGACTGGTCGCGTTCGAGGACCACCACCGTATCCCGGACCTGTTCGGTCACGGTCACCGTATCGGTCGCCTCCGTCTGCGAAGATTGCAGTTTGAGGCTTGGACTGCACGCGGCCAAAAGGGCTGCGAGCAGAATAATCAGCATTTTTCTCATTGATCAAATCGTAAATTACGTTTTCGTCGTTCTTGCCACGGATCAGCTTGATCAGCGACACGAAGGCTTTGGCCTGCGTGATGATCGCCAGGTTCTCGAGGATCGAGATAAGCTCGCAGACGCACAGGTAGGCCGCCATCAGTCGGTGCGGAATGATCCACAGATTCGGGACGAGCTTGTCGATCAGAAAGGCCAGCAGTATCGCGGCCATGTAGCCGATCAGTTTGCCTACGCTCTTGCGCATTCGGCGCGACGATCGAGGTGCGTGGCGGTTCTTGCTGGCGAGAACACCGAAGACGAGATCGGCGAGCCAGAACAGGAACACAATGCCGATTACCTCCTGGCATGGTGCGAAATAGGCTGCGGCCACCAGGGACGCCTTGATCGCATACTGACCGAGATACTGCACAGCTCCTTCCATGACTACTTACCCGAATAGATGGCTCCGATGTACTTGTTGCGCAGAGGCAGGGCCGAGAAACGCTGCTGGTAGCCCAGGATGTCGCCACGGGCTTCGGGGTCCTTCTCGCGGTGGAAAACATCGACCGTACCCGTCGCACGCATCACCTCGGTACGAATCCAGGCGATCGACGCCATCGCGCTGTTCTCGCCTTTGGCCGAGCCGAAAGCCTGCTTCTTGCCCGTCGTGGTGTCGAACAGGGGCAGATGCGGGTAGCTGAAGACCTTGAAATTGCCGATCTTCCCGTCACGCATGTACTCCTTGTACAACTTGCGGTTCTCGGACTTCAGGTCGGCTTCGTGCTCCGTAGTGAGGACCAGGCACAGCTGCGTCATGTCGACCTCCATTGCCTTGAACTTCGCTTCGAGCAGGTCGAGGTCGTCGAAGGTCAGGCGACGGCGACCGTTGACGGCTTCGCCGGTCGTCACCAGGACGGGCGTGAACTCACCGTTCTGCAGCGGACACCAGTTGTAGGCGGCCATTGCCCGGCGCTTGCGCGTGAGGGCGTTCACATGACCGCGCGTCACACTCTGCATCTTGTCGTAGGCGGCCTGCATCTGCTCGATGTTGCGCACGACGGTGTTCTTCGTGTCGAGGGTATGCAGCAGGATGTCCTTCGGCACATCCTCGCGCTGCACGATACCGACCGGATAAGTGTCGTTGTCGATGAATACCTCCGGCTCGACACCTGCCTCGGCCAGGTGCAGCGTGTTGTTGTCGACCAGGGCACTGAGGTCTTCGGATTCGTTCAGGAAGTCACCCTCCTGAATGGGCTGCTCTTTGATGATGTCAACCCACAGTTCTTTTTCAATAGGCATATCTGTCTGATTTTGATTAGTTGTGCTTTTTCCGGATGGTCTCGAAAACCTCGGGATTCTCGGCTTTGATCTTCGCAAGGCCCTCGGGGTCCTCCTTCAGCCAGCGCAGGTGCGTCCAGTTCTGGCGATCGGCCGGAATCACGTTCCCGGCGATCTTGGTGACGGAAGCCGCCAGCGAAGCCTTCGCGGGGATGGCCTTCAGGGTTTCCGACACCAGGTCGTAATCCTTCATGGCGAGCTCGACGTACTTCTCACGGGCGGGAGCTCCGATCCTGCCCTGTTCAACGGCCAGATTGACCATGTCCTCGGCGCGTTTCTTACGAGCTGCGTCGATCTCCTTCTGCAGGGCATCGGCAGTCTCCTTGTGTTTGTTGCGGTCGGCAGCCAGCTGCACGATAGCCTTGCTCATCGCCGTAGCGTCCGCGTCCTGATTGATGCCGAGCGCGACGTATGCCTCGGCGGAAAGGGTGATTTTTTCCATTGGTTTGATATTGGGTTTTCGACCCTGCGGCGAACTCTCCGCGCAGAGTTTCACGATGTTGTCGACATGAAGACGCACGTCGCCATCTTCGACCAGATGGCCGTCGCCCGTGTAGATTTTGAGCGTCACGGCCCCGGCATTCGACGGCACGGAGGTTACGGAACCCTCGAACAGCTCCCACTCGGTGACATAGAGGTCCTCACCGCCTGCCGGATTCGTGTGGTACTCGGCCCGCAGGATGACGATGCCGGGCGATGCCCCGCGCAGGAACCCGCGCTCGACCTGGCCCTTGCGTTCCGCACCCAGGGTGATCCCGTCGTCGAAGACAGGATCGGCAACAAGCAGCGCCCCCTCGACATGCAGGTTGTCCCAGCGCCCTATCAGACGGTTGAGATCGTGGTTGTCGAGCATCGGGGAATACTCCTGGAAGCGTTCGAACTTGCCGCCGCCGTTAAGCAGGAAAAAACCGTGCGAGTTCTTTTTCGTTTCGTCGTTAAAAATGAATTTCGGTAAAGCCATGCGCCTCATTTTTGATGCAAACATAGGCTTCAAAATCCGACGCAACAAAAAGACTGTCAAGGTATTGAACTATTTTTCGCATTCGCGTTTCGGCATGCCATCTTTGCACAAAAAAGAGCATATGACAACCCCGAAACACAAATTATATACGGCGGCCTACAACTGTTTTGTAGAACAGGGAATGACCTGTGCAGGCATTGCCGAGTTGCTCGGCATTCGTGAGGCCACGCTGTCCGAATGGCGACGCGGTATGAAGTGGGACGAAAAACGCAAGGCCAGCCTGGCGGCCCCCGGAAAAATCCGCGAACTGTTGCTGGACGAGATGCAATGGATCGCCGAGAGAAACAAGGCCCGGCTCGATACTGACGGACTTTCGAAAGTAGCCAAAAGCCTGCAATACTTCGATGGCAAGGTCCCGCTGTCGGTGGTGATCTCCGTGTTGAAGGAGGTCGACAACTTCGTTGCCGAGATCAACCCCCAGGAGGTCGTGAAGATCACAGAATACCACCGCATGTTCATTCAGCACCGGGCGCAGGTCGATTCCTTAAAGTAACGGCACATGGCAGACATCGACAAGAAATTTCAAAAGCTCATCGACAACTACGAGGAGCATTGCCGACGCATCGCGAAAGCTTCGGTCGTAGACATCCACGAACGCCCCGCGGACAAGATCGCCCGCGTGAAACGTATCGAGAAGGATTACGTCACCTGGTTCGAGTACTATTTTCCGAACTATGCCAAGGTGCCCTGTGCGTGGTTCCACCGTCAGGGTGCGCAGGAGATCATCGACAACGACGTGATCATGGCCTTGTGGGAGATTTACCGATCCGGGGCGAAGTCCGTACACGTCGACATGGGTATTCCCCTGTACCTGATGTACACGGGCCGCCTGCGCTACATGCTGCTGATCGGCGAGACCGAGGACAAGGCGCATAAACTGCTCTCGGCATGCCAGGCGCAGCTTGTCTACAACAAACGCCTGATCAACGATTACGGCTGCCGCTACAAACAGGGCGACTGGTCGTCCGGGGAGTTCCTGACCTCCGACGGCGTGCGCTTCACGGCTCTCGGTTTCGGTCAGGACCCGCGCGGCGTCCGCGAGGAGGAGCAGCGCCCCGACTATATCGCCGTGGATGATGTCGACACGCGTCGTCATGTCAACAACGACCGTCTGATGCGCGAGGCCGTCGAGTGGATCTTCGAGGATCTGATGGGATGTTTCGACGAGGCGGACGGATCGACCCGGCGATTCGTGTATGCCAACAACAACTTTCATAAGAACAGCATCACAAACCGCCTTAAAAAGCAGTTCAAAGTCCTGGCTGAAAAATCCCGGCAGGAGGGCGAAAAGCCCATACACCGGGTACTGACGGTGCCCGCCGTGAAGGACCTGACGACCTTCGAGCCGAACTGGCCCGAGAAGACCTCGGCAGAGCACTGGCGCAAAAAGTACCGCAGCATCCCCTCGCGGTCGTTCATGCGCGAGTATATGCACGTCCACGTCGAGGACGGCAAGGTGTTCAAGGCCGAGGACATTCAGTGGAAGAAGATGCTGCCCCTGAACGAGTATGACGCCCTGGTCTTCTACGGAGACCTTTCCTACAAGGCCCAGGCATGCCATAAGGGGATGATCCTCGTCGGCAAGAAAGACCGCGAGTTCCATTTCATCTACTGCTTTCTGCGCCAGCAGTCCCGCACGGTCCTGGCAAAATGGCTCTATGACCTATACGTAACGACGGAACTGCACAACTGCCGCAAGGTCCGCTATTGGATCGAGGGCCTGTTCTCGATGGACGAGTTCGTCAACGACTTCGATGCCGAGGGCGATGCCCGCGGATACTACATCCCCGTCAAGGCGGATAAGCGCCCGAAGGCTGACAAATACGACCGTATCGAAGCTACGCAGTCCTATTTCGAGCGCCGAAATGTGTGGTTCAATATCGACGAGCGGGACAGCCCTGACTTCCAGGAACTCGTCGATCAGTACCTGGCATTCGAGAAGGGCGGAGGTGCAGCCGTCGACGGCCCCGATGCGGCAGAAGGCGCACTCTCGAAACTCAATACCGTATTCCGGCAGGCAAAGGGGACCTACCGCGTCGGCCTCCGGGCACAGCGTAAATACTAATCCAATATTCAACGACATGCGTAAAATCAAGTACATCGTGCTGCATTGCAGCGCAACCAAAGAGGGGGTGCCGTTCGGCATCGAAGACATCGACCGCTGGCACCGTCAGCGGGGATTCCGAAAGGTCGGCTACCACTACGTGATCCTGCTTGACGGTACGATCCGCAAGGGCCGCGACATCGCCCAGGTCGGGGCCCATGTGCAGGGCAGCAACGCCAACAGCATCGGCATCTGCTACATCGGAGGACTGGACGCCGACGGCAAGCCCAAAGATACCCGCACCGAGGAACAGAAGGCGTCGCTGTTCTTTCTGCTGCAACAGCTCCGCGAACAGTTCCCCGACGCCATGATCTGCGGACACCGCGACTTCTCGCCCGACCTGAACGGCGACGGGATCATCGAGCCGTGGGAGTGGATGAAGGCCTGCCCGTGCTTCGACGCCATCGACGAATATCAAAGCCTGTAAGCCATGTTCATCGAAAAGGAGGACTTATACACGGCGATCTGCGAATATCAGCTGCAGAACATCACCACAAGCGCCGTCACGATTCGTATGGCGATCCTGGCGGCCATCGACGAGGCGCGGAGCTACCTGAATGCCAAATACGACTGCGAGGCGATATTCTCGGCCACGGGAGAAGACCGTCACGCCACGCTTCTGGAGCACTGCAAGAATATCGCGGTGTGGAACCTATGCCGCCGGGCGAACACCGATCTGATCTTCGAGCAGGTCAGCGAATACCGCCGGGCGGCGATCGACTGGCTCGAGAAGGTTGCGGGCCTGAAGGGTACCGACAAGCCCCTCGCACCCGGTTTGCCGCTGCTCAAGACCGAAGACGGAGAGGTCCGCATCACTGCCCGGATGGGTAGCCGCCGCAAGTTCCGCCACGGCTTCGATGACTAAACACCGTTTAAATACCCTTTAATCGTTCACACAATGCAGAAAAAGAACAGAAGCAGGAAAACCCACGACGCCACGAATAAGACCGCGAATTTGGCCGTAAAAACGAATGGTCCGAAAACAGCCAGGCGGCGCGAGGGCTACATCCGCAGTATCGTTCCGAAAACCCTGGTCCGACATCGCCACCTGGCGGTCGGCGCTGCGCGCGGCGGATAACGTCGACAATCCGCGCCGGGCACGGCTGATGAATCTTTACGACGACGTGATGCTCTGCGCACATCTCACCTCGCAGATCGAACTGCGGCAGAAGGCGACGCTCCTGACACCTTTCGAGATCAAGGTAGGCGACGAGATCGACGACCAGGCTACGGCGGTCCTCAATGCGGCATCATGGGTCACGGAGCTCAACACCCACATCCTCGACAGCGTGATGTACGGTCATACGCTCGTGGAACTCACGACGACCGGGAACACAACCGAACCCGTGGCCGTCACCCTGCTGCCCCGGCAGAACGTGATTCCCGAGAAGGGAATGCTGCTGTTCCGGGAAGACGACAGTAAAGGCCTCCAGTACCGCGAGGTCCGGGAGTTCGGGAACTTCATCCTGGAGTTCGGCAAGGATCACGACTACGGCCTGCTGAACAAGGCCGTGCCGCACGTGCTGTTCATGCGCTTCGCGCAATCCTGCTGGTCGGAGCTCTGCGAGATATACGGCATCCCGCCCCGCTTTATGAAGACCGACACGCAGGACCCCGCCATGCTCGACCGCGCCGAGGCCATGCTGCGCGACATGGGGGCGGCGGCCTACTTCATCATCGACCGCACGGAGGAGTTCCAGTTCGCAAAGGGAGCCGACACCAACGGCGATGTCTACAACAACCTGATCGCCCTGTGCAAAGTCTGTCATGCCCGGATCCATGCCCAAAGAGGAGATCGGTGGCACCAGAAAGTCACAAGAAAAAGTGGACTCTCAGAATGATAAATCTGAAACAAAGTGACATACCCAGGGGGTGTATGAATCTCTGGAAGCCAGGAAAGCCAGAACGGGCGAGGGGTCACGCGCGAAAAAAACGCGTTTTCAAAAAGGGTATTGACCCGGTGAAAAGGGGGTGTGAAAAATAGCAAAAGACGGAACTATGCGAGGGGGATTGCGGGTGGGCCAGGGGCGGAAACCCAGGGCCCTGATGGACAAACTGCCGGACAATCCGGGGAAGCGGCCGCTTAAGGTGATGGACCTGCCGGAAGGGGCGGATCTATCTGGAGAAGATATGCCGGAACCCAAAGCCTACATGAAGGAAAAACAGAGAAACGGTGGGAAGCTGGAAGCCGAAGAAATCTACCGGGAAACCTGGCTGTGGCTCAAGGCACGGCACTGCGAAAAGCTAGTGAGCCCCCAGCTGATCAGCCAGTATGCCATGGCGGTTTCCCGGTGGATCCAGTGCGAACATGCCATTTCGGAATATGGCTTTCTGGCCAAGCACCCCACCACCAATGCGGCCATTGCTTCTCCATACGTGACCATGGGCCAGAACTACATGAAGCAGGTGAACCAGATCTGGTATCAGATCTACCAGGTGGTGAAGGAAAACTGCTCCGTGGAGTTTGCCGGCAACACGCCCCAGGATGACGTGATGGAGCGGCTGCTGCGGTCGCGGAAGGTATGACAGGGAGGAAAGTATGGAAAAAACGACCAAGGAGATGAAGCTCATTCCCATCGATGAGCTGATCCCCTATGTAAACAATGCCCGGACCCATTCCCCGGAACAGATCAACAAGCTCCGGGCCAGCCTGCGGGAATTCGGGTTCATAAATCCTGTCATCATCGACAGGGACAAAAACATCATTGCCGGCCACGGTCGGGTGATGGCAGCCCGGGAAGAAGGAATCAAAGAAGTCCCCTGCGTCCTGGTGGATTATCTCACTGAGGCCCAGAAGAAAGCCTACATCCTGGCCGATAACCGGATGGCCCTAGATGCGGGATGGGACGAAGAGATGCTACGGGTGGAAATCGAATCCCTCCAGGGAGTGGATTTCGATGTCAGTCTCACCGGCTTCGATGAAAATGAAATTGCTCATATCTTTGACGAAGAGACGGAAGCCAAGGAAGACGACTTCGATGTAGAAGACGAACTCCAGAAGCCGGTATTCTCGAAAGCGGGAGACATTTGGCAGTTGGGAAAGCACCGGGTCCTGTGTGGAGATTCCACCAAGCCCGAGACCTACCAGAAATTACTGGGAGATACCAAACCGAACCTGGTCCTGACGGATCCTCCGTATTTAGTAAATCTCCAAAGCACCTCCGGAAAAATCAAGAACGATGACCTGAACTACCAGGAAGGATATGAATTTCTGAAGAAAGCCTTCTCCTGCTTCCATGATGTCATGGCACCCGACGCCTCCATCTATGTTTTCTATGCCACCATGAAGGCCCGGGTCTTTTACGATGCCTTTGAAGATGCTGGATTTAAAGTGGGGGCAGGGCTGATTTGGAAGAAGCCCAAAGCCCCGTTCATGCGTACCGATTGGAAGTTCAATATGGAACCCATCATCTTCGGGTGGCGGAAAGACGGGAAACACAACTGGTATGGAGATCAGAAACAGAAAGCGGTATTCGAGTTTGATGGAATCAAGAATAGTAAAGAGGATGGCTTTGGCCACCCTTCCAGTAAACCCGTGCCTATGCTGGCCTATCTGATCAAGCTGAGCAGCCAGATCAATGGGGTGGTATTGGATGGGTTCCTAGGGTCTGCTTCTACGCTCATGGCTTGCGACCAACTGGGACGCATTTGTTATGGGGTGGAACTGGAGCCCAAGTTCGTAGATGTGGCAGTAAAGCGATATCTGGCTTCTCACGAGGACAAGACAGTAACCGTCCTCCGGGATGGGAAACAGTATACCTACCAGGAAGTGGCGGGAACAGAAAAATAAAAGCTCGAAAGGCTACATTTTGCTTGCTATTATTCGCCTTTAGAGTGATGAATAACAGTACCAAAATACCTTAAGGAGGTACATATAATGAAGGCAGAATATAACAAACAAGGTGCAGCACGGAAGGAATTGGCGGATGCTATCAGCCAAATTACAGGAGAAAGTGCGAAATACCTGTTTCTTCCCACCAAGGCCTATCAAATCGGCAGCATTATGGTTGGGGAGACGGGTACGGTGGAATGTGAAGACGCAGCACTTTTCCAACAGGTTGTTCAGGACCTGGCAGCCAAAGGATTCCGCCCGGAAAACAGGGTCCCCATCCTGGAAGAAGGGGTGAAACCGGAAGAAACTCCTAAAACGGAGGGTGTCGATACCCTCACCATTTCCCTTCCGGATAATTTAACGGAAGAAGACTTTGCTAAGCTCCTGAACCTGGTGGCCTCCAAGGCCGGACTTTTCAAGAAGGCCTTGGGTACGGATGATCTGACCATCCAAAGGGAAGATGGCAAGATTTCCTTCCCCTGGTTCCATGAAGCTGACAGCACTAAGGCCCAGGCTTATTCCAAGTTGGTGGCAGCTCTTTGCCAAATGGCCAAGAAGTCCAAACGGATCACAGCCAAAGAGCATGAAGTCCCCAATGAGAAATATGCCTTCCGGTGTTTTCTCCTGCGGCTGGGCTTCATAGGATCGGAGTACAAAGACTGCCGGAAGATCCTGCTGGAAAAACTCAGCGGGTCCGCAGCCTATCGGGATGGAGGAAAAAAAGATGCG
>OODJ01002472.1_pt1 | contig 12344 bp, 7 predicted proteins | sample 1671611 | NCBI WGS metagenome assembly OODJ01 (sample SAMN06348174, study PRJEB24527) | human gut metagenome | biome: human gut; feature: ankylosing spondylitis patient; material: feces | host: Homo sapiens | place: China | collected 2015-10 | reverse complement strand
CGGTTTTGGCTCATACGGCCCGGTGCCGGCCAAGCGTGCCGCTCGACTGTTCGAATTCGACATCCGCCACCCGTACAGCCCGCGGACGCAGCTGCTGACATTCGGCGAGCTGGTCGGAAAACCGAGCTCCAACAAGGCGTACACCTATGCGGTCGAAGGGCAGTCGAACGCCGCCGATGGCGTCAATCTGCTGAGGAAACCCGGCCTGCTCGCCGGGGTCGCCGCCGCATTGAAGAAGATCTGAGCAAAAAGGGACGCCCCCCGCTGACGGGCTGAGTCGTCAGGCATTGTCTGATGCCAAGGAGCGCCCCCGCCAGCGGGGGCGCTCCACTGATCCGCTGCGCTCGACAGCCTGCTGGGCTCTGCGCCCGTCCGTCGCCGGCGCTGTCAGCGAACGGAGCTGGCCTTGAGCAGGGCGTCGGTCAGGTATTTGCCGGCGGCCATGACCAGCGGGGCGTAACGGCGCCCGGGCGAGTTGCCCATACGGCCGGACGGGCCGGAAATGGAAATCGCGGCGATGACCTGACCGGAGGCGTTGCGGATCGGCGCGGAGATGGAGCAGACGCCCTCTTCGCGCTCGTTCACCGATTCGGACCAACCGCGCTTGCGCACGGCGGCGAGCTTCGCGGCGGTGAACTTGGCGTGCCTCAGCCCCTGATGCAGCCGCTCGGAATCCTCCCAGGCGAGCAGAATCTGCGCGGCCGACCCGGCCTCCATCGACAGCATCGCGCCCACGGGAATCGAATCGCGCAGGCCGCTGGCGCGTTCCACCGCGGCGATGCACACGCGCTGATCGCCCTGACGGCGGTAGATTTGCGCGGATTCGCCGGTCCGGTCAAGCAGTGTCTGCAGAATCGGCCCCGCCGCGGTCAGCAGACGATCCTCGCCCGCTGCGGCGGCAAGCTCGGCGAAACGCGAGCCAAGCACGAATCGTCCGTGCTGATCGCGCAGCACGAAGCGGTGGCGCTCCAACGCGATCGCCAGACGGTGGGCGGTCGGTCGCGCCAGGCCGGTGGCCGACACCAGCTGTCCGAGAGTCGCGGGACCGGATTCCAGCGCGTCCAAAATCTTCACGGTTTTGTCGAGTACACCGACGCCGGAATGGATCTCTCCGCTGATGGTGTACTCGATGGCGTCTGCTGTCATGGTGCTGGTCACGGTGCCGTCGTCATGCATCTCGTCGTCGGCACGCTGTCGTTCATCGGCCATACTTGTGGCCAGTGGTTGCGTCAGAGAAGTCATAATGAAGCATTATGCCATCTCACATAATGAAATGCAAAAGTAACGTGGGCGCTTTTCTGTTAATGGCAGGCCGGTAATATCGCGATATTTGCGACAAGAACCGCAAAAAACAAGAATAATTCAAGCATCGCCGTGTTTTCGCCGTTTTATGGCCATGTATTTATCTCATATATCGGCCTAGGGAAGTTCTCGACGTGCCCTTGCCCATACGCTTATTACCACATAAAAAGCGTGAGGGCAATACCTTGCGCGAGGAAATTTGAGGAGGTCCCGAATGGGAACCACATTGGCCGAGAAAGTCTGGGCCGACCATCTGGTGCGGCAGGGGAGCGACGGCGCACCCGATTTGCTGTACATCGACCTGATGCTCATGCATGAAGTAACGAGCCCGCAGGCGTTTGAGGGTCTACGCCTGGCCGGGCGCAAGCCGCGTCACGTCGATCAGCTGATCGCCACAGAGGATCACAACACGCCGACGGTCGACATCGACCGCCCGAACCCGGACAAGACATCCGCCCTGCAGCTGAGCACGCTGGAAAAGAACTGCAAGGAGTTCGGCGTGCGGCTGCACCCGCTGGGCGACGCCGATCAGGGCATCGTCCACGCGTTCGCCCCGATTCTGGGCCTGACCCAGCCGGGCATGACCATCGTGTGCGGCGACTCCCACACGTCCACGCACGGCGCGTTCGGCGCGCTCGCGTTCGGCATCGGCACCTCCGAGGTCGAGCACGTGATGGCGACGCAGACGCTGAGCCTCAAGCCGTTCAAGACGATGGCGATCAACGTGAACGGCAAGCTGCCGGCGGACGCCACCGCCAAGGACATTATTCTGGCGATCATCGCGAAGATCGGCACCGGCGGCGGTCAGGGCTACGTCATCGAATACCGCGGCGAGGCGATCCGCAACCTCACGATGGACGAACGCATGACCGTGTGCAACATGTCCATCGAGGCGGGCGCCCGCGCCGGCATGATCGCGCCGGACGAGACCACGTTCGAATACCTCAAGGGCCGTCCGCACGCGCCCGAAGGCGAGCTGTGGGATCAGGCCGTCGCCTACTGGAAGACGCTCAAGACCGATGACGACGCCGTGTTCGACAAGGTCGTGGACATCGACGCGACCAAGCTCGGCCCCTTCGTGACGTGGGGAACCAACCCCGGCCAGGGCCTGCCAATCACCGCGAACGTGCCGGAGCCCGACAAGATCGCCGACGCCACCAAGCGCGCCGCCGCCGAGCGGGCGCTGACCTACATGGGACTCAAGCCCGGCATGCCGATCAAGGACATCGCCGTGGACACCGTGTTCATCGGCTCGTGCACCAACGGCCGTATCGACGACCTGCGCCAGGCCGCCTCGATCATGAAGGGACACCACAAGGCCGAGAACATCCACCGCGTGCTCGTCGTGCCCGCGTCCTCGCGCGTGCGCCTGCAAGCGGAGAAGGAAGGACTCGACAAGGTGTTCGAGGACTTCGGCGCCGAATGGCGCAACGCCGGCTGCTCGATGTGCCTGGGCATGAACCCGGACAAGCTGGTGCCGGGTGAGCGCTCCATCTCCACATCGAACCGCAACTTCGAAGGACGCCAGGGCAAGGGCTCGCGCACGCATCTCGCGTCGCCCGCCGTCGCCGCCGCGACCGCCATTCGCGGCACGATCTCGTCGCCCGCCGACCTGTAAATACTGCACACTGGCTCCCGCTGGCAGCAGCTGTCAGTCGAAGACTGACTGAGGGTGGGGCGGAGTGTCGCGCACTGGCGCCCCCCCCCAGTCAGCAAAGCCGACAGCCTCCGCCAGCGGGGGCAAGAATTGAAAGCCTGATATCCATGGAAAAACTCACCACATTGACCGGCGTGGGCGTGCCGCTGCGCCGCTCCAACGTCGACACCGACCAGATCATCCCCGCGGTGTTCCTGAAGCGCGTGACCAAGTCCGGTTTCGATGACGCGCTGTTCTACGCCTGGCGCCGCGACCCGAATTTCGTGCTGAACCAGCCGGAATATGCCGGCAAGGGGCAGATTCTCGTGGCCGGCCCTGAATTCGGCATCGGCTCATCGCGCGAGCACGCGGTGTGGGCGCTGCACGATTACGGTTTCCGCGTGGTGATCGCGCCGAGCTTCGCCGACATTTTCTACGGCAACACCGCCAAGAACGGCGTGCTGGCGGCCATCATGCCGCAGGAGTCCGTCGAACTCCTGTGGAAGCTGCTGGACGAGGAGCCCGGTCGTCAGATGACCGTAGACCTTGAGCAGCGCACCGTCACCTGCGGCGACGTGACGTTGCCGTTCGAGGTCGGCGATTACGTGCGCTGGCGCCTGATGAACGGCTACGACGACATCGACCTGACGTTGCAGCATGAGGACGACATCGCCGCCTACGAGAAGATGCGCGCCGAGAAGTTCCCGTTCAAGCCCAAGACCATCCCCGCCAAGCATTGGGCCGAGGAACCCATCCAGTCCGCCCGCGAGCCCGAAGAGAGCGACTGGGCGGGCCCGCTGAGCGACCGCGGCATCATCTGACCGATCTGGCCAGCCTCAGCCAGCGATGCCTTTGCGCCGGTGTTGGTTGAGCGGAGTGAAACCTGTTAATGTCGTATCCGTATATCGACCGGGATGTTGGCCGGTCATGATGGCATGCACGGGCGTGATTGTCGCCCGCTGCAACGGAAGGGGCATTGATGGATTGGCATGCGTCCGTGTATGGTTCCCGCTCCGGCGGCGGCCAGTACCGCGACTTCTCCGACGGTGATGCCGACGATGACGGCGTCACGTACGGCGCTCGCGGCTCGTACGCCGACATGGCAGACGACACTGCCGGTGCCACGCCGCTGCCGCCCTCCGTCGACGACGCCGAACTGCGCCGGCTCGGCGGCAACGCCGTGTTTTTTCGTGCGAAGGACGTGCTGAAATCCGGGCGTATGCACGACATGGCCGTATCGTTCAACGTGCCGGATTCGCCACGTACCTCGGGCACCATGCTGACGGGCGCGCGGGCCAACGTACGCCTGACAGCGCTGGTCAAAGGCGCCGACCGGTACGCGGACGATTACCGCGTCTCCGCCGCGATCGACACCGACGCGGGCAAGGTCGGCCAGTCATCGTGCACATGCCCCGCAGACGGCCGGTTCCGGGGCGTGTGCAAGCATGTCATCGCGCTGGTCATGGCGTACAACGAACATCCGGATGACTTCGCCGCGGCCGACGATGGTAACGGCTCCACGAACGGTATCGGTCGCGGAGCCGCAGGCTTGGTTCCCTGGCAACCTGCCGTGCGCACGACCCGCGCGCTTGACCTGTTCATGCGGCAGCAGGACGACGAGCGCACCCGCAGATCGCAGAGCCGGCAGCTCGACCTGTTGAAGGAAATCGGCGGACTGGCTGATTCCGGAGGTGTCGCCGGCGCAGCCCAGACGGCGCGGTTCATGCCCATCGCCAGCGTGTCGCTGCGGCTCTCCTTGAGTTTCTCGCTGAACAGCTGCGTGGCGAAATTCCGCATCGAAGTGCCGTCGCGCGGCATCTCCTATGTGGTCAAGGACATCGCCTCGCTGCTGCAATCCGTGAAAAACCGCGAGTTCGTCGCATACGGCAAGAAGCTCGCGTTCGTGCACTCGCGCGACGCCTTTGACGAGCGCTCGCGGAACCTGCTCGACGTGCTCTCCCGCGCGCAGGACATCCGCGCCGTCATCAACAACGACAACAGCGCATACTCCTACTATTACCGGCGTCAGTCGGATGACGCGACGCTGACGTTGTCGGACGGTGAGGTCGCCGAACTGCTCGATACGTACGTCGGCACCGAAGACACGGTGGAATACACGGCTCCGGCACGGTTCTACGCGCCGACGATGCGCGTATCAGTCGTGGACGGCAATCCCGATCTCGGCCTTGCGGTGGAACGCGGCGACGATCCCGAGGCCTCGAACGGCAGTACGGCGGCGGCCGGTTACGTGATACGGCATGCGCAGCGCGTGGAACGATTCATTGAAGGACAGCGCTCGCATTACGTGATCGCGCGGCCGTTTTCCCAAGCCGAATCGGGCGCGGGCGTGGGGTCGGGCGGTCGGGCGCTGCTGAGCGTCGATCGTGCGACGATATACCGGTGCGATGCCGATTTTGCGCAGAAACGGGCACTGCTGAGCCTGCTGTGCGGCGAAAACGATCGCGAGGCGATGTATCTGAGCGAAAGTGATGTGGATCGTTTCGTGCGCACGGTACTGCCGCAACTGGTCTCCCGCCAGGAGAACGAGGCCGGGCGCCAGGAGAACGAGGATGGGCGGGCGGTCGACGCCATTGGCGCATCCGCCGGTCCGAACGCGGAAGACGGTTCCGCCGCGTCATCGGTCTTTGACCGGCTCGTGCCGCCAGCTGGGCGTGAAACCGGAGTTCCGGCGCACGGTGGCTTGATCATCGACGTGCCGCCCGAGCTGCTGGCGAAAATGCGCGTGCCCTGCAGGCTCGCGTTTTACCTCGACCGCGACCGCGCCGGGGTGACGTGCGACGCGCAGGCTCATTATGGTGACAAGCATTACCACGTGTTCGACGGCGTCGGCGTCGACGCGTCCATGCGCGACAAGGAGATGGAGCGACTCGCAGTCGAGGCGATGCTCCACTATTTCCCGCGCCCGTCCGGTGCCGTGGCCGCCATCCCCGAGTCCGATGACGAGGCGATATACCGTCTGCTGACCGAAGGATTGGCGGTGTTGCGCGGTTTGGGCGACGTGATGGCGACGCCCGCGTTCGACGGACTGACCGCCATGCCGCGCCCGACGATCTCCATAGGCCTTTCGGTGAAATCCGGGCTCGTGGAGATATCGCCGATCGCCGACGAAATCGACCCGGACGACGTGCCGGGCCTGCTGGCGAGCTACCGTCGGCGCCGCAGATTCCACCGGCTGCGCAACGGCTCCTTCGTCGATATGCGCAACGTGGATATGTCCGACGTCGACGAGATCGCGGATGATCTGGGACTGCGGGCCGCCGATCTGGAATCCGGCTCGATCACGGTGCCCGCCTATGAGGCGTACTATCTGGACCATCAGGTCGACGACGACGCGAAGGACGCAAGCTTCACCGCATACCTGGACGGCCTGCGCGTGATCGATCCGTCCACGTACCGCGTTCCCGCTGCGCTGGCCTCCGTGCTGAGGCCGTATCAGGCCGAGGGGTTCCGCTGGCTCAATGCCGTGTGCGACAAGGGATTCGGGGGTATCCTCGCCGACGAGATGGGTTTGGGCAAGAGCGTGCAGCTGCTGTCGCTGCTGCTTGCACGGCACAAGGAGTCCCGGGCCGAGCACCGTCCGAATCTGATCGTCTGCCCGGCCTCGCTGGTGTACAACTGGGTAGCCGAGGTAGCGAAGCACACTCCCGAGCTGCGCGTGGAGGCCATCGCCGGCACCAAACCGGAACGTCGCGCGATGCTTGACGGCGTGCGCGCCGCACAGCAGGACACCGGTGTGTCTCCGACGCGGGAATCCGCAAGGCCGGCATCGGCCGCGGCCGCGTCCGACGACGTTCCCGACGTGCTCGTCACCTCGTATGACCTGCTGCGGCGCGACATCGACGACTATGCGGGACTTGAGTTCTACTGCATGACGCTCGACGAGGCACAGTACATCAAGAACGCCGCTACCAAGGTGTCGAAAGCCGTGCGCTCCGTCACCGCAGTGCATCGTTTCGCCCTGACCGGCACTCCGATCGAGAATCGGCTGAGCGAGCTGTGGAGCATCTTCGATTTCCTGATGCCCGGCATGCTCGGCTCGTACGCGCATTTCCGCGAACGGTTCGAGATGCCGGTGCTGAGCGGCGACGAGACCGCACAGAAGAAACTGCAATCGTTCGTGGGGCCGTTCATCCTGCGCCGTCTTAAGTCGCAGGTGCTCAAGGATCTGCCCGACAAGATCGAGAACGTCATCACAGTGCAGCTGCAGGGGGAGCAGCGCAAGCTGTATGCGGCACTGGAGCAGCAGCTGCGCTCGGTCATCCTGAGGCAGCGTCCGGCCGATTTCAACACCGGCAAAATCCAGATTCTGGCGCAGCTGACCCGACTGCGGCAAGTATGCTGCGACCCGCGGCTGATATACGAGAACGCCGACGGGCATGCCAGTGCCTTGAGCGCAGGGGTGCAATCCGCCGCGAAAGACCCACAGCAGTCCGTGAAACAGCCTGTGAAACAGTCGAAGGCGCGCAAGACCGTAAGCTCCGCGAAACTGGACGCCATCATCGAACTGGTGGACTCCTGCCGTGATGCCGGCCGCAAGATGCTGATCTTCTCGCAGTTCACCAGCTACCTCGACCTGATCGCGCAACGGTTGCGGGCCGACGGCGTGGAATACGACATGATCACCGGAGCGACGCCGAAGAAACGCCGTCTGGAGCTGGTGGACCGGTTCAACGCCGACGCGACGCCGGTGTTCCTGATCTCGCTCAAGGCGGGAAACACGGGCCTGAACCTGACCGGCGCATGCGTGGTCGTGCACGCCGATCCGTGGTGGAACGCGGCCGCGCAGGATCAGGCCACCGATCGCGCCCACCGCATAGGCCAGACACAGGACGTCAACGTGTATCAGATCGTGGCGAAGGACACGATCGAGGAGCGCATCCTCAACCTCCAGCGCAGCAAGACAGACCTCGCGCAACGGTTCGTGGATTCCGCGTCCTCCGCCACCGGACGGTCGATGGCCGCGCTCACCAAGGACGACCTGCTCGCCCTGCTGGGCTGAAGGTTTTTCCCCACGCAACAGTCAATTCGTCGCGATACCATCGGTGCTTGGATGTTCGTAAAGGAAAGGACGTGATGAGCGTGCGTAAGAAGCTGATGAGCGTGGTCGCCGCGGTGGCGACGGCCGCTGCCATGGGCGCGACCGGTGTCGCTGCCAATGCCGCTGATGTTGTTGCCGTGCCGCAGGAGGGGCTGTCCGACACGGGTGCGTCGATCGCCATCGTCGTGGTGCTTGTCGTGGTGCTGGCCGCGATTGGCGTGGGCGTCACCGTGGCCCGGAAGCGTCAGAGCGCTACGGGCGCACACGTGCAGGGCGAGGGCGAGGGCGCCGACGAGAGCGGACTGGTGGCCGATGGTGCTGATACGGCTGATACGCAGACCGTGCAGTTCGATGATGCCGCTCCGGCCGCGGATGACTCTGACGCCGGTTCGGGGGAATCCCGCGACTCCGAGTGATTCCGGAATAACCGCAATGTGCAAAAGGCCCTCTTCGGAGGGCCTTTTGCGTTGACATGGTGTTTTGCCGGTGTCCCCCCCCCCAGTCGGCCTTACGGCCGGTGGTGCCGTCCGTAGGCGAAGGCGAGCCGGCCGGCGAGCGAATAAGGTCGCGCCCGCAGGACGGGCGTCCTTGACTGCAGGGCCCGAAGGGCTGTCGCGAAGCGACTGGGGTGGTCCCACATCGTGAGTGTGATTCGAGGTCTACGATCCGACGCTATCTGCATTTCGAGGGGTTGATTCGACGGCCGCGAAACATCTATCTACGTTTCGAGGGGGTGCCGAAACGTGATACCTGGAGTATTGAGCGCCAATCGCCATTGGAACCATGCCGTTCTGGAGGCGTTCATACTTGGCCACCAACCCCCTGAAACGCAGATAGATGTCCCATGGGACTCGAATCAACCCCTTGAAAGCGAGATATCGCCAATCAAGGCTTGAAAATGTCGCCCACAGGCATATCGGGCCCACATGAGATGTCGACACTGACGTTGATGGGCGATACACGGCGTACTGTTGAACCATGAGCATGAACGATCGGCAACAGGCCCATGGGCAACCTGATGATGAGATGGAACCGGAAGGCCAGCGGCAGCCGGCTGCTGGAGACGGAAACCCCGAAAAACTCCAGATGCCTGCCGGTGACGCCCCGCAGCAAGTTGGGCAGCCGATGCAATGGACGGCCGGCGAAACGCCGCAGCCTTTGCCGTATTCACGGCCTGTGAATCCGCCGCAATCCGTGAACCGGCCTCAGCCGGTCGGCCACTCGCAGCCGCCGGTGGCGGGACAATGGGCACCGGCTTCTGAGCCACGTCCGATGCCTCCGATTCCGTCAGGAACAGGTCAGCCGGGGATGCGCCAGCCGATCCAGTCGTATCCGCCATATCCGTCACAGCTGTACTCGCCATACCCTCCGTATCCTCCATATTCCTCGGCGCGACGACTCGTCGCGCCGCCCATCCCTGTCGCCCAGCCCGTCCCGATCGACCCGGTCAAGGCCCGCCGCCGCTGGCTGCGAGGCACCGTCACCCGCCACGCGGGCCTGATATTCGCCTACCAGGGCGTGTTCATGGGCGTGAACGTACTGGCCTCGTTCGTCATCGGCATCATACTGGGCCTGAGCGGAGCCGCGGGGCGAGGAACGCTGACGGCCGAGTCGCTCAGCGCCGCCCTCGTGCAGCTGACCGGCGTGATCATGCTGCTCACGGTGCTCGGCGGCATGGGCTTCATACTGCCGATGCGCCGCAGGATGATATTCCGTCGCGACTTCTGGCTCGGCGAGCCCGGCCATGCGCGTATGAAACCATCGTGGCTGCTGACGTTCATCATCTTGGTCATGGCGATCCAGACGGCGATCGTCCTGATCCAGCTCGGCTTCTCGATGTTCGGCACCACGTTGCAATCGCCCACATCCGACAACATCAGCGAGGCCTCGACCAACATTTGGATGTGGCTGTATGTCGGCCTTGCCGCGCCGGTCGCCGAGGAGCTGGTGTTCCGTGGCGTGCTGATGCGCGGCCTGAAGCCGCTCGGCCGGAATTTCGCCATCGTGACCAGCGCGCTGATGTTCGGCCTGTTCCATGACGATGTGGTGCAGGGCCTGTTCGCGTTCGGCTGCGGTTTGCTGTTCGGGTTCGTGGCGATGGAGTATTCGCTGGTGTGGTCGATTGTGCTGCACGTGTTCAACAACGCCGTGCTCGGAGGCGTGCTGCCGTGGCTGGCGGGCCTGTTCGGCGACGCGGGGGACACGGCGTATACGCTGGGACTTTTGGGTGTTTCGATCATCGGCCTGATCGTCGTGCTGGTGAAATACGGCGGGGGATTGCGCGCCTATCGGCGGGTGAACCGCAGTGCGCCGGGAACGTATTGGGGGTGGACGTCGCCTGCGTTCCTGATTTTCGTGATCGTGAATGTGGCGATCACGATACTGTCGTTCGTCACCGCGATGATGGGCGTCTGACCAGCCTGGCAGACGGCCTGGCGAATGCTCCCGGCGTTGCGGGTCTGCCGCTGTTTTTACAGTGGGTATATCGTCGTGTTTGCGACGCCGGCAGCGGTTCGGCGTCGGTTGAGTGTCTGGAGAGCCATGAGTGATTTCGAGCCGTTCTACAACGTTGACTTAAGTTATGAGGATAATTATGCGCGCGGCCCGTTCGGCGAGTTCGCCGCGGCGCTGTGCGGTGATGTGCCGGCCGGCGAGGCCGCTTCGCCGGCGAAGTCGTCGTTCCTTGGCGTCCCCGTTGACCTGCCGTTCGGCATTCCGGCCGGGCCGCTGCTCAACGAGCGGTTCACCACGGCCGCGTTCCGCATGGGGTTCGACATCGCCACGTACAAGACCGTGCGCTCGCGCGCGTGGGGGTGCAATCCGTTCCCGAACGTGTTGGCCGTGCACCCGACCAGTGCCGACGGCTCACTGACGCCGGGCAGCGCCGAACTTGACGAGGGCGTGCTTGCGGACACGGACTATCGTCTGCCGATTTCCATTTCGAATTCGTTCGGTGTGCCGTCCCGCGACCCGGATGAGTGGCAGCCGGACATGCGCCGGGCCATCGCGGCGGCCGGCCCGGGGCAGGTGCTGCTGCCGAGCTTCCAGGGATCGCGCGTGGAGGGCATGAGCGGCGACGACTATATCGCGGATCATGTCGCAACCGCACGATTGGTGTGCGAGACCGGCGCCGACCTCATGGAGATGAACACGAGCTGCCCGAACGAGGGTCATAATCGCCTGCTGTGCCATGACCCGCATCTGGTCGGCCGCATCACCGAGGCCGTCAAGGGCGAAATCGGCGACCGGCCTCTGATCGTCAAGCTGGCGTATATCCCGCCGACCGAGGTCGAGGGTGGCTGGGGGCCGGATCGCCGCGTGATTGACGATGCCGCTCTGGAGCTCATGGTGCGCCAGACCGCCGCCCGCGGCACGGTGCAGGCGTTCAGCACGATCAATACGATTTCGGCCCGACTCGTCGACGCGAACGGCGGGCAGGATATCGAGATCATCGCCAAGATCGAGAACCAGACGGGCATCGACAATGTGGAGGAGATCTGCGAGGTCTGTTCCGGCATCATGATCGGCCGCGGAGACTTGGGCGTGGAGGTGCCGTTTGCGGAGCTTCCGGCCATCCAGAAATACCTCATCACCAAGTGCCGCCTGCTCGGCAAGCGGGTCATCACGGCCACAGAAATGCTCGAATCCATGATCCACAACCCGCGCCCGACCCGTGCGGAGATCTCCGACGTGGCCAACGCTGTCTATGACGGCACGAGCGCAGTCATGCTCTCCGGCGAGTCCGCCGCGGGCAAGTACCCGGTCAAGACCGTGCAGACCATGGCCGAGATCGTGGAGGAGACGGAAAAGCACATCGACTACGAGACGCTGTTCCGCAAGGAGGAGTTCCAGATCAAGAACATGGTCGACGCCATCTCGCACGCGACGTGCTGCATGGCCTGCGACATTGGCGCAAAGACGATCGTGGTCAGCTCGCTCTCCGGCGCGACGGTCCGGATGGTCTCGCGCTTCCGCGTGCCGGTCGACATCGTCGGCATGGCGACGAACGAGCGCGTGTGGTACCGGCTCGCGCTCTCCTGGGGCGTCCAGCCGATCTTGTGCGAGGAGACGTTTACCTCGACCGACGTGCTGTTCTACAACGCCCTGCACGCGGCCAAGAAGGCCATGCACCTGCACAAGGGCGACAACATCGTCATGACTGCCGGCAACACCAACGGCGCTTCCGGCAACACGAACCTCATCAAGGTCGAAACGATCTGACAGACAAAGAGTCCCCGCCGGGATCGGGCCGTGTTCCTGAAACAGCGAATCCTCCGTATGCCTGCAATCATACGGAGGATTGTTTTCTGCATATAATTCAAACTCGCTGGCGGAGAATGAAGCTCC
>OODJ01002470.1_pt1 | contig 12365 bp, 10 predicted proteins | sample 1671611 | NCBI WGS metagenome assembly OODJ01 (sample SAMN06348174, study PRJEB24527) | human gut metagenome | biome: human gut; feature: ankylosing spondylitis patient; material: feces | host: Homo sapiens | place: China | collected 2015-10 | reverse complement strand
GGAGTGCCGCTGTTGGATTCGTCGCCGAGTCGGAGCACATGGTTGGCGATGGGGTATGTGCGCACGGTCACGTCCCAATTGCCCGCCTTATGCGCCATGTCGATGATTTTCTCCGTGCCTTCCACCTGCGCGGTCATCACGTCTTTGGTGCCGTATGCCACAAGCGTGGGAATGGAATAGGCTTGGGGATTCAACGTGTCGAGGTCGAGATTGGTCAGGCCGAACAATTCCGCATCGATGTTGAACGCGCGGCGCACAATGGACTGGTATCCATCATGCGCTCCGACCAGCGCGAAATCCTGTGCGGCGAGGAACCCTATCGCCTGTCGCGGCGTGAACACCATCGGGCTGAGCAGCACCTGGAACGCGATGTCCTTGTCCATGTCCAGCAGATATGACGACACCCATGTCGATTCCGAGGTCGCGTAGATGCCGACCTCCCTGTCATCCACGTTGTCGAGGCCGCGCAGCATGCGGATCACTTCGTCATAGACGGCCGCCGAGCCCGTATAATCGCGCGTTATGTCGTTCGTGGACCATACCGGCTTGTCGAGCACGGCGGTGACGAATCCCGCGGACGACAGGTCATAGGCCATGTCGACGAACGAATCGACGGCGGAACCGTAGCCCGCGCCGTGCATGAACACCATGCCGGGCAGCTTCCCGGAGACGCCGACAGGCTCGCGGATGATGACATGCGTGCGTTGGATCTCGCCCGTGGATGGTCTCTTCGCGTCGAACCATACGGACCGCTCGCTCACCTCGTACTCGCCGCGCTTGGCGAGGTGAACGCCGCCCGGGTTGTCGAACGTCACGCCGGTATCGGCGGACAGTGTCGACAAAGTCTGCCCTGTGGGCTCATTGTTCCACGGCATGGCCGTCGCATTGGAGACGAACACCAGCAGGCCGATGAGGATGATGAAAATCGGCACGGTGCACATCAGACGGCGCCATCGCGTCCAGGCGGCCGGCGACGCCTTGTCGCCCGGTTGCCGCCGCGATGCGGCCGATTCGTCGGATACGCGCGACTTCCCGTCTGCGGGACGTTCGCCGCGGCGGATACGAAACCTGTTACGCTGCCGATTCAACACGCAACCATACTAGCCAATCCGCCGGTCTTCTGCGCTGTGAGCTGACGACATCCGGCCGCGCTCAGGCCGTCCGGCCGGATGCCGGCGGCGACGGCGGCCGGACGCCGATGAAAAACCTCAGCGAACGGCGTTCATCGCGTTCGGATGCTGGATGGGGATGACGACAGGGCCGGTGGCGCCTACCGGCACCTGTCCGTCGGCCTCCATCTGGGCGGCGATGTCGTTGGCCCGCGCGAGCAGCGTCTCGACGATCTGGTCTTCCGGCACGGTCTCGATGACCTTGCCCTTGATGAAGATCTGTCCTTTGCCGTTGCCCGAAGCCACGCCGAGATCGGCCTCGCGGGCTTCTCCCGGCCCGTTGACGATGCATCCCATCACGGCGACGCGAATGGGCGCGGTGACGTTCTTGAGTCCCTCGGTGACCGCGTTCGCCAGCTGGATGACATCGACCTGGGCGCGACCGCAGCTCGGGCATGAGATGATGTCGAACTTGCGCTTGCGCAGTCCCATGTACTCCAGCAGCTTGCAGCCGACCTTGACCTCCTCGACGGGCGGTGCGGACAGGGACACGCGGATCGTGTCGCCGATGCCTTCGGCCAGCAGCGCGCCGAACGCGAGGCATGACTTGATGGTGCCCTGCCATGCCGGCCCCGCCTCGGTGACTCCCAGATGCAGCGGCCAATCGCCCTTGGATGCGAGCAGCCGGTAGGTCTGCACCATCGTAATCACGTCGTGGTGTTTGACGGATATCTTGAAATCGCGGAAGCCGACGTCCTCGAACATGTGGGCTTCCTTGAGCGCGGAGGCGACGAGCGCCTCGGGCGTGGGACCGCCGTACTTGGCGTACAGCTCCTTGTCGAGCGATCCGGCGTTGACTCCGATGCGCAGGCTGACGCCCGCGTCGGTGGCGGCCTTGCAGATGTCGGGGCCGACCTGGTCGAATTTGCGGATGTTGCCGGGATTCACGCGCACGGCCGCGCAGCCGGCGTCGATGGCCTGGAACACGTACTTCGACTGGAAGTGGATGTCGGCGATGATTGGAATCGGCGATTTGGCGACGATCTGCGGCAAGGCGTCGGCGTCATCCTGGCTGGGCACCGCTACGCGCACGATGTCGCAGCCTGCGGCGGTGAGCTCGGCGATCTGCTGCAGCGTGGCCGGCACGTTCGCGGTGAGCGTGTTGGTCATCGACTGCACGGAGATGGGGGCGCCGCCGCCGACCGGCACCGGCCCGACCATGATGCGACGCGATTTGCGGCGCGGATGCAACGGGCTCTCGCTGATATCCGGCTCTCCGGTCTTGCGGAACGATCCTGTCACGGCCGACGCCGTTCCTGTGGTCGCGGACGTCTGTGCACTGGTTTGCGGCAACGCGCTCATGCTGATGATTGGTCTTTCCTGTTCGATTATGCGCGACACCACATCCATGCCGGGGCATGACTGATTGATCGCATGGCTGTGCCATGCCATCAATCCGGGCGCGGTCGCGCGAATGATTCACTTCTGACTGTTTATCAAATCATCGGCTCGCCGGCGCGCCTCACGCTCGACTTGACCCATTTCCTCCACGGATGCGAACAGCGGGTTGCCGCGAAGCTCCCCGTCCATCGCGTCGACGACCTCCTTGACCGTGTCGACGATGCCCAGATAGGGCAGTCGATGGTCGAGGAAGGCATGCACGGCCTGCTCGTTCGCTGCGTTGAGCACCGCGGTATGCTTCTCCGACGCGCGTAGGCACTCGCGCGCCAACGCGACGGCAGGGAACGCCTCGTCGTCCAGTGGCTCGAACGTCCACTCGCTGGCATGCGTCCAGTCGCACGCCGCCGCGACATCACCCAGACGATCAGGCGCCGACAGGCCCAAGGCGATCGGCAGCCGCATGTCAGGCGGGGACGCCTGGCAGACGGTCGCTCCGTCCACGAACTCCACCATCGAGTGCACGATGGATTGCGGGTGCACGGTCACGACGATGCGATCCGGCGCCACGTCGAACAGACGGCTCGCCTCGATGACCTCCAGTCCCTTGTTCATCAGGGTGGACGAGTTGATGGTCACCACGGGTCCCATATGCCACGTGGGGTGGTTGAGTGCCTGTTCAGGGGTGATGTCGCTCATGTCGGCGCGCTTCCAGCCGCGGAAGGGACCGCCCGAGGCCGTGACGACCAGTCTGCTGACCTCGGCGTGGGTGCCGGACCGCAGCGACTGCCAGATGGCGGAATGCTCCGAGTCGACGGGATTGATCTGGTCATCGCGCACTTGCGCGCCGAAAAGCAGGTGACCGCCTGCGACGACCGATTCCTTGTTGGCGAGCGCCAGCTGAGAACCAGCCCTCAGCGCCGCAATGGATGGTTCGAGTCCGACCGAGCCCGTGATGCCGTTCAACACCAGGTCGGCACCGGAACCGGCGATGGCGTTGACCGCCTGCGGCCCGGCCTGAATCTGCGTGTACCGAGCTCCGACCTCCTCAAGTGCCTCATGCAGCGCCGGAACGGCGGCCTCGTCATATACGGCCACCTGCGGCACATGATGACGTACGACCTGCTGTGCCAGAAGCCGCACATGCGCGCCTCCGGCGACCAGACCGGTGACGGTGAACCGCTCCGGATGCCGACTGATGACATCCAGACCTTGCGTGCCGATCGAACCGGTCGATCCGAGAATGACAACCGTATTCCTATACTGGCTCATTGCAATGCTTCTTTATGTCTTCTGTGGTGTATCCGTCTTCCCGCGCCGACGAAATGGTCAGTCGTTGTCCTTGCCGAAACCGCTCAGTCCGCTATAGAACTCGCCCGTGTTGAGCGTGGGGAACGACAGGTCGGGGATGTCGAAATCGAGCTTGCTTTCCGGGCTGAGGTACATGCTGGAGAATAGGTCATCCGACGATGACTTGTGAGAGCCATCGGATTGCGTCTGCGCGGCATCGTCTACGGCATGAACGGGAACGTTCGCCGACGGCGACGAGGACGGCGCGAACGACGGCAGGGCCTCGACACTGGCATCGGTATGGGCGTCGGAGGCCACGGGCTGATCGAAGACCGGCATGGGGGCCGGCGCGGAGGGAGCAACGGCGGGTGCGGCTGCAACTGGCTCCGCGGGAACCTTCACGGACTTGGCGACGCGTTCGGGAGCCTGGGGCTCGGCGACTGCGGCCGGCTGATCGGATACCGCGGCGTACGAGGGGGCGAACGATGCCGGTGCCGCCGGGATGGCCGGAGACGGAATCTCCTGCGCCGGGGCAGGAGCCGCGGCATGATCCGCGCTCACGTTGCTCGAACTCACGCTTCTGCCGGTGCGCCGGGACAGCGCCGCCAACGACGACTGCGACTCCGGGGCGGAGGCTCCGTCCGAGAACGCGGACGGAAGCGCTGAGGCGGGCGCGGATACGACCGTACCGGACATGCCGGCGGGAGCGAAGGAGGGAGGAACGGACTGCGCATCGGCCGCGACGCTCGGCTCGTCGGCCGTCTGCGATGAGAACAGCGCCTCCTCTGCCTCATGGAGGGCATGGAACGATTCGTTCGCGGGTGCGAAGGACTGAGGCTCCGCTTCCTGCCGCGCCGGCGACGGCGCATGTGCATAGGCGTTGTCCGCGCCGAACAACGGCGTCACACCCGCGTCGGAGGCGCTCCTTGCACCGGACGAACGCCGGCTGCCGCCGGATTCGTGACCGCCACCGACATAATCGGAGACGCGCGCGAACGATTCGAGACGGCTGAGCAGCTGCACGCACGAGTTGAGGTAATAATCGACCTGACGCTCGTCATAGCCGTTCTTGCCCTTGCGCTGCGTGAACACCACGTTGGAGACGGCACCGGAATTCAGATCGGCGAGCTTGCGCACGTCCTGTTCGCTCACGCCGTCCACGCCAAGGCCTGCGGCGGCCTTGTCCACGATCTGGTCGATCAGTCGGTCGACCTGCTTGCGGTCGTACGACGGCCGGCGATCATGTCCGCGCGCGAACCGCTCCCCCGTTCCGCGGTCGGCGTGCTCACATACCTGACGGTACAGCTCTTCGGTCTGGGCCTTCCACGCCACACGACCGTGCTCGGTAATCTCCCGCGTCGTCTGCTTGTCGACCACGGCCTGCTCCAGCCGGGACAGCGCCGCATCAACCTGGGTGATGTCATACCCGCCCTTGCTCAGATCGAAGGACACGTTCTGGATGTCCTGCTGCGTGAGATGGGCATCCTCGCTCTCGTAGAGCGCATGTGCACGATCCAGGAAAGCGTCCACCTGATCGGGATCGTATCCCCATTTGCGCTTCCCAACGCGAGCGATCCCCGATGCGCCTTTATCTGCCCCGTCTTGATGCGCCATTGGTGTATCGACCTCCTACGGATAGTACTTCTCTTGCACACTTTACGTGAGTGTTGAGACGCAGCTTCACATTTGGCCCAGCAAAACGGCATCCTCACACGTCTTTCGCACGATTACGGCATATATCATGCGCCGGCAAGCACAGCATCGCCACGGTTCAACCGACGGCGGAATTCCACCCAACGACACTCGGCCGGCGTCCCGATACAGACTATACGATACAGTGTGAGTCTGCGGGCAATTAGCTCAGTTGGTTAGAGCGCCACCTTTACACGGTGGATGTCAGGGGTTCGAGTCCCTTATTGCCCACACATTACGAAACGGCGGAACACCGCCAATATCAGGCACCGGTGTGAAACTGATTCCGGCATACGCGCCGCCTGAGGACGGCAAGCCGCGCAACGCAGTGGACGAGAAATGGATGAAGCTGACCAACAGCGCTCGCCACTATCTGTCACGCAGGGCAAACACCCGGGAAGACACCGTCGATGAATCTGAATCTCGTCATCGAGCGTGAATGCTCCAGAGACCATCAGACAGCCCTCAGACAGTTCCTGTGCTGCAAGCCAGGAGACCCCGAATGGGCGATGGATCCACAGAGATATATACGCGGTCTCTGCGTGCGCAAGACCCCGACCGGAGTTATGCGCACGCTTCTTGTCGTATCCGGGGACATTCCCCTGCATGATGAAGTGGTCGGCTTCTGCGAATACGGTGTCGGCGTGGAAACCACCGAGGAGCACGAAGGCATCTACCAGATTTCGTACATCGCCACCGAGCTGAAGGTACGGGGCAACATCTCGGAGACACGCTGCTCGCCTCGGTGATTATGAGGCTTCGTGATGATGCGTGGCGTTCCAATCGCACGCCGCTCGTGCTGACTCAAGTGGATCCGCGCAACAAGCCAAGCATGGATTTGTTCTCTCGCTTCGGATTCATGGATGAGGGGCCAGACCCCGACGACCCGGAATACCATCTGCTGCCTCTGGAATTCACCGGCACCAATTACGTAATTGGCGATCAGCAGGACTTTCCTGCTGCTTTTCATCGCAATATACCTATCGCGTTCGTCCGTGACCTTTTCGGCTTGGCTGTCAATACTTGATTGAGTAAAGGCGAAGAAGAAATCAATCACACTCCAGGCAAGCGGAACAATTCCGGCTATAGGAAATCTTGTTGCCATACCGCGGAAGGCAGCGATACCCAAGCAGGCAATTCCCAGAATCAGAACCACGATCGCCGTAACGAAACTTCTCACATTGTTAATTCGCTTCCTGATCCTTATCCTCCAATTCCCTGTTTTCTTTGAGACAACATAATTCTTCGACAGTCACGCCGAACACTTCCGCAATTCGGTAGGCCAACATTAGCGATGGACTATATTGTTCCTTTTCGATGGAAATAATCGTTCTGTTTGAAACATGGACCAAGTCGGCCAATTGCTGTTGCGTCAGCTTTGATTGTTTTCGCAGTTCTCTCACTCTTGTCTTCAATCAATTCCTTCCATAACATGAAGCTTACTTCTCATGAAGTTAACTTCATATTACCGCCAAGACGCGAATACGTCAACAGAAAAAGTGAAGTAAACTTCACCAACCCAGAGGTATGCGGGAGATGAATTCGCGCGGCTCCCCGCTGACGGGGTCGGTGAAGCGCAATGACCGCGCGACCAGTTCCAGCGGCGTGGAGAAGTCGTCATAGGCGCGTTCGACGATACGCGGATAGAAATCATCGCCATGGATCGGCAACCCTATCGAGTTCATGTGCACGCGCAGCTGATGGGTCTTGCCGGTGAGCGGGTGCAGCTCGTAGGCGCGCAGACCGTTCCTCCCGTGGCATAAGCGCCCGCCCATCGAGGGATATCCTCCCGCCGCGAGATCGATCACCGTCTCGGCATTGACGGCCTGCGGCTCCTCGAACGCCTGCAGCACGCCACGCAGCTTGGTGATGTGCGAACGTCGGCGCAGCGGGAACACGGCAGGAGGGTCCAGCCGCTCGACGGTGCCGTATCGCGGCCGTGTCGTCGGCCGGCACGGAGCCAGGCATTCGTAGGTCTTGCTGACCTTCCGGCCCTGGAACATCATCTGGTATGCGCCCCGCAGCGCTGGATCCCTCACGAACACGACGATGCCGGCGGTCATGCGGTCCAATCGGTGCGCTGGCGTGATGTCCGGCTCCCCCAGCCGCTCACGCAATCGGATCAGCGCGGTCTGCCGATACCACATGCCGCGCGGGGTCGTCGCGAGGAAATGCGGCTTGTCGATGACGATGATGCCGGCATCCTCATACACCACGTCGATATCGAACGGGATATGGGGCTCCTCACTCACCCACCGGTGCGGTCTGTCCAAAGCGCTTTCCGCCCGTCGGCTCTCACCGGGAGCGCATGTTCTTGTAGCGCATGGCACGCAGCGCCTCGCGCTTGTCCTGCTCCTCACGCAGAGCCTGACGCTTGTCGAACTCGCGCTTGCCTCGTGCGAGGGCGATCTCGGCCTTCGCCCGACCATCCTTGAAATACAGGCTGAGCGGCACGATGGTGTACCCCTTGGCCTCGATCTGACGGGACAGTTTGACGATCTGCTGCGCATGCAGCAACAGCTTGCGCTTGCGCTTGGGCGCATGGTTGTTCCACGTGCCGTTGAGATATTCGGGGATATTGGCACCTTCCAGCCACATTTCACCCCGACGGTCAATGGAGACGAACGCCTCGGCGAGCGACGCCCGCCCCTCGCGCAGCGACTTGACCTCGGTCCCGGTCAGCACCAGTCCCGCCTCGTACTTGTCCTCGATCAGGTAATCATGCCGGGCCTTGCGGTTCTGTGCGATGAGCACAGTGCCCTGTTCCTTTGCCATGGTCTTCCTCTTCAATCACTCACATCAACACAGACATCATGAGACCAGACCCGCTTGCACGGGCCGTGACCGGACGAATCGGAAAACACCACCCGGAACTCAGTAATGCACGTATTGGAAATTACCAGCATTGTAAATCGTGCGCCATTGCGCCACGCCCTGAAGGCTGGCGCCGCACTCGGAGATCAGCACGGATCCGTCGCTGTTCACACGCTCGACGACCGCCACATGGCCGTAACGGCTGTTGGCGCCGAGCTGGCCTGCACGGAACACCATCGCGGCGCCGACGTGCGGCGTGCGGTTGACCAGATAGCCGAGGCTGCGGCCGGTGTTCGCCCAATCCTGCCCATTGCCCATGTATGAGCCGGTGGGCAGATGGTAGTAGTACACGCGGCGACGGTACGCATACCACGTGCACTGGCTCCACGGGTAGGCGCTGCCGCCCACCGTGTTGCCGGTCCTGTGCCCGTAGCACACCGGCATGCCCTCATAGCAGTTGCCGGGCACCGTGTAGTTCATGCCGTTGGCCTGTCCCGATCCGCCGGGCTGGGATCCGCCCGAACCGGAACCATTGCCGGAACCGGAACCGGGCTTGCCGGAACCGGAACCGGGCTTGCTGGAGCCGGCACCGGAACCGGAGCCGCTGCCCGACCCGCTGCCGGCGCCGGGCTTGATCTGCTGCTGTCCGCCGGTGCCGGCATTCGCCGAACCGGTGTTGTTCTGCACGCTCCACGAATCGATCTCGGCCTTCATCGACACCAGTTCGGCGGCCTCCTGTGCTTCCTTGGTGCTCAGGCTCTTCTTCTGCGCTTCCAGCTGGGCGCGTTCCTCGTCGCTCTTCTTGCGCAAGGCCTCCAGCTCACTCTGCTTGGACGCCGCATCCTCAGCGGCCTGCTGCGCGCTGGCCGCCTGGCTGTCCGCCTGGCCCTTGAGCTGGGTGATCTCGTCCTCGATGGCCGTGAGACGTTCCTTGCGGTTCATCGACGTGCTGAGGCTGGTGGCCGCGGCGTCGGCGGCATTCGCCTCACTGCGTGTGACAGCGGCATCCGACTGCATCTTGTTGACGAAGTCCTCGGTCGTGGTGGCATTGGTCACCACGTCCATCAGGGTGGAGGCGTCCGAGCCGTGGAAGCTTTCGCGCGCGAGCTGAGCGACCGCATCCTTGGCGTCATCGTAATCCTCACCGGTCTGCTTGATCTTCTCCTCAAGCGAGGTCCGGTCGTTCTTCGCCGCCTCAAGCCGCGCCGTAGTCGCCTCTGCGAGGCTCTTCGCCTGTTCGGCCTTCTGCTGGGCCTCCTGTACGGCCTTCTGCGCGGCGGGAATCTGGTTCTCGGTCAGGTCATTCAACGAGATGATGAGATCGGCAAGTTTGGAATCGACGCCGGTCAGCTGCTTCTTGAGGCTGTTGTGGTTCGATACCTTCTGCTGGTATTCATACTCCGTAACCGCAGCGGCCTGCTCGGGCGGGACGACCACGGCCACCGATCCCGCCCCCAGGGCCATTGCGGCGGCAAGCGCCAAAGCGGTGAACGTACCCCCACGTTTCGCCATCTTCACCATTGTTGTCGCCCTTCCATTAATGCCGTATTTGAACGTATTGTAACGAATTAAACTGGATAAATGCGCCGCGTGTCATCCGGCAGCGAAATGATTCATCTCATACTTCGCGCATCCCGGACGACACGCGGCGGCAAGTCACACCTTGAGATAGCGTCGCAGCGATACCGCGGACGCAACCGCCGACAGCAGCATGGCCCCCACCACCAGCACGGGGGCGGTCAGCCACACCGTCGTCTGCGTGATGAACGGCATCCACTGCACGCTGGTCGCCAACCAATCGGTGACGAACACCTTGACGATGCCGCTCAGCGCGCCGACCGCCAGCAGCGATCCCAGCAGGGACGCCACCACGCCCTCCAGGATGAACGGCAATCGAATCGTCCAGTTCGAAGCACCCACCAGACGCATGATCTCTGTCTCGTTCTTCCGGGAGGCGGCGCTCATGCGAATCGTCGTCGCGGTCAGCATGATGGCGACGACCACCATGACACCGGCCAGCACGACGGTGACCACGGTGGCCCGGTTCAACACCGAGAACACCGGGTCGAAGATCTGCCGCTGGTCGACAACCGCCTCCACGCCCGTGCGCCCGGTCAGCACCTCCGACACCACCTGGTATTTGGTCGGGTCCTTGAGCTTGAGACGCAGCGAATCCTGCATATCGGAGGCGGTGAGGGTACGTCCCTCGTACACGCCGTTCGGGTACTGCTTGAGGAACGTGTTCTTGAAGAACTCCTCGCGGCTCATATACGTGATCTTTGACACGTCACTGCCGAGCTCGTTGTTGATCACGTCCTCAAGATCCACGATCTCCTGCTGGGTCGGCGCCTTGCCGGTCGAGCAGGACGCCGACTGGCTGGTGCCGTCCGGGCACAGCCACACCACGACCTCGACCTTGTTGTACCAGTCGCCCTTCGCCTTGGTGATCTGCGCCTGTATCAGCACGGACGCGCCGATGAACACGAAGGAGATGAACGTGACGAGCATGACCGAGATGATCATGGACACGTTGCGCCGCAGGCTGGTCCAGGTTTCAGACAGGATAAAACGCATTCTCATCGATTGTCCTCCTCGTTGCGAGCACCGTCGGCATCATCAGCGCTACCGGCCTTTCCGGCATGCCTGTCGCGATGCCCCGGTTGGGCCGGCGGCGCCGGCGGCAGCTTGTGCGCGCGCCTCGGCTTCGTCTCGCCCTCCTCATCGGACGAGGAGCCCGGCTCCGCCGCCGAACCGGCCTGTTCGCTTTGGGATGTGGATTCATCCTGAGGATGCTTCGTCTCCGGCTGACCATGCGGTGCGGCATCATCCGCCGAATGCGGCGGTTCCGGCGGCTCGTGCCGTTCCGGCTGGGCGGCGTCCTCCGGCTGCGCGGACCGGGCATCACCCCGAGCCGTCGCCCGGTCGCTCGACTGAGCCGCGGCATCGGAGTGTTCATCCCCGCCCTGCTCGGCGCGGGCCTTCTGCTCCTCCTGCGCGGCAATCTGCTCAAGCGACAGGCCTTTGCCCCAGGTCAGCGTGTCCTCCACCGACTGGAACGCCTCACCGTAGCGGCCGGTACGCCCCGAATGCACGGAGCTCGCCAACCGGGCGATGCCTTCGTTCCGGATATTGCCGCTGACCGCCTTGGCGACCACTTCGATACCCTCGACTGCACCCTCCTCGCCACGGGCCTCGATAGTGGTGACCTGTGCGTCGAACGAGCCGGAATCAGGGCGGAAACGCGAATCATCCGACTGCCCGCTGATCGCCTCATGCGCCTTGGACGCGACATCGCTGTCGGGGAAGAACTCGGCGGAATCATACGAGCCCTGGGCCTCGTCGCGCACGATCTTGCCGGTATGCAGCTCGATGACGCGCTTGCGCATCGAGTTGACGATCTCCTCGTTGTGCGTGGCCATCACGATCGTCGTGCCGGTGCGGTTGATGGCGTCCAGCACCTCCATGATGCCCAGCGACGTCGTCGGATCGAGGTTTCCGGTGGGCTCATCGGCCAGCAGGATCTGCGGATGGTTCACATACGCGCGGGCGATGGCCACACGCTGCTGCTCACCGCCGGACAGCTCATGCGGGTAATTGTTCTCCTTACCGGTCAATCCCACGGTCTGCAGCACCTGCGGCACCAGCGACTTGATGGCGGACCGGCGCGTGCCGATCACCTCAAGCGCGAACGCCACATTCTGCCACACGGTCTTGTTCGCCAGCAGCTTGTAATCCTGGAACACGAATCCGATGGAACGACGATACTGCGGCACCTGACGGTTCGTCAGACGGCGAAGATCATTGCCGGCCACTCGAATCTCGCCGTCCGTGGCCTCCTCCTCGCGCAGCAGCAGGCTCAGCAGCGTCGTCTTGCCGGAACCGGAAGCACCGACCAGAAACACGAAATCGCCACGTTCGATGTCGAGGTTGACATCATCCAACGCCGGCCTCGTACCCTTGGGATACACCTTGCTCACATGATCCAATGCGATGAGTGCCATATCGTCTCCTCACTCGCCCCCGGAGCCGGGAGCCAAGTCACGGTTTACTCTTCCTCTTCGG
>OODJ01002467.1_pt1 | contig 12394 bp, 10 predicted proteins | sample 1671611 | NCBI WGS metagenome assembly OODJ01 (sample SAMN06348174, study PRJEB24527) | human gut metagenome | biome: human gut; feature: ankylosing spondylitis patient; material: feces | host: Homo sapiens | place: China | collected 2015-10 | reverse complement strand
CATGCCGCCGAAGTTGAAAGGCAGATTGCCGCCCTGGCGGGCTTGCAGCGTCAACTAGTTACGCGGGTTGGTAAACCCGCGTAACTAACGAGCTCCGTACTGCTCGTAGTAGGCGTCGATGGCGGTCTTGAGCTCGTCATCGATGACGACCTTGCCGTCGATCTCGTGGTTGTAGAGGGTCTCGACGACCTCGGCCATGGAAACGATGCTCGCGACGGGGAAACCGTACTTTGCCTCGATCTCCTTCTGCGCGGTGGTCACGCCGCCCTTGCCGACCTCCATGCGGTTGAGGGACACGATCAGGCCCTTGATTTCGACGTCGGCAGCAGCCTTAACCTTGGGATAGGTCTCGTCGATGGACTTGCCGCTGGTGGTGACGTCCTCGACCATGACCACGCGGTCGCCGTCCTTGGGCTCATAACCCAGCAGGTTGCCCTTATCGGCACCGTGGTCCTTGGCCTCCTTGCGGTCGCAGCAGTACTTGACCTCCTTGCCGTACAGCTCGTGGTAGGCAATCGCGGTCACGACGGCCAGGGGAATGCCCTTGTAGGCCGGCCCAAACAGCACGTCAAAGTCGTCGCCAAAGTTATCGTGGATGGCCTGGGCGTAATACTCGCCCAGCTTCTTGAGCTGATAGCCCGTCACGTAGGCGCCGGCGTTCATAAAGAACGGGGACTGACGGCCGCTCTTGAGCGTAAAGCTGCCAAACTTAAGCACGTCGGACTCGACCATGAACTTGATGAATTCTTGCTTGTAAGCCTCCATGGGTCTCCCTTCCAATAGGCGCGTCCAGCTTGGACGGGCGCGTGTGAATCCGGTTCTTAGCTTACCAGAAAGCACCTCAGCGAACCGATGCCGCTGAGGTGCCTGCCCTGCTTCTATGTGATCGCTCTCCGGAGTGTTATTAACCGTTCTCTGCACACCTCCATAGCGCTCTCGACGCCACTCCCCCGTTGAGGGTTCGTGTTTGACGTATTGAGCGCCGATGTTTTGACGCTTTGTAGGTTAAACGTTTATCCACATTGGACTGAGAGCCCTTATATCCGCTGGCGACAAGCGGTCCCATACCGTCGAGCAAACGGCGGCGTTTTGTTACTCAGGTCCTACATATGGATAATATTGCCTGTTCAGCGGCGTAGTTTATAGGCTGGGCACATGGAGTCCATCGCGGCATCGCGCATGCGCTACAATCTCAGTTAACCTGTTAACCACTCGCAAACAGCAGGAGGCCCCATGCCCACACCCGGCAAGCGCTCGTCCATGCGCCAGATTGCCGCAGCGGCCGGCGTATCCGTCGCCACGGTCTCCCACGTCATCAACGGCAGTGGCCGTTTTTCCGAAGACACCCGCGAGCGTGTTGAAGCCGCCGTCGAGGAATACGGCTACGTCACGAATATGGCGGCGAAGAGCCTCCGCATGGCCCAGTCCCGGACCATCGGCATGATCGTGCCGGACATCTCGAACGACTTCTTTTCCAAGATCGCCCTGCATGTGGAACGCGAGCTCGCCACCGAGGACTACTCGGTCTTTGTCTGCAACAGCGCCAACGACCCCGCCCGCGAGCGCGATTACTTCCGCACGCTTGCAAGCAAACAAGCCGATGGCATCATCTGCATCTCCGGCCTGCGCAGGCTCGACGGCGAATTTGTCCCCCACGGCATTCCCGTGGTCTGCATCGACCGCGCGCCCGAAAACGACCTCGGTTTCCCGCACGTGGGTTCCGACAACATCGGCGGCGGCTACATGGCAACCGAGCACCTCATCGAGCGCGGCTGCAAGAACATCCTGAGCATCTCGAGTTTTACGGCCAACTACCCCGGAAACGAGCGTCAGATGGGCTACGAGCGGGCGCTTGCCGCGCATGGGATGCCGCTGTGCCGCGACTACCAGCTGTTTGTCTCGGGCAAGCAGCCGAGCATCATCGAGTCTGAGGAACTCGTGACCGACTTCCTCTCCACGGGTTGCCCCGTCGACGGCATCTTTGCCCATAGCGACCACGCTGCCGTGGGTGCGCTGCGGGCGCTCGTTGCGGCCGGCAAGCGCGTACCCGAGGACGTCCGCCTCATCGGCTTCGACGATTCCGTGTACGCGCAGATCCCGACGCCGCAGATCAGCACCATTCGCCGCTTCCCCGAGCGCCTCGCGCACGAGGGATGTCAGGCCCTGCTCGCCCTGCTGCGCGGCGAGAAACCCGAGATGGAGACGCTTGTCCCTGTCAAGCTCGTGCAGCGCGCGAGCAGTTAGACCGCGGGTGGTAAATGGTCCCAACGTGATGCTCAGCCTATCCCCCGAGGGAGTCGGTTTCCAAAACTCGGCTGTTTCGGACGGTTTAGGGACGACCTGCTGAGTAGCGGATGGATGACAATGGAAGAAACCACAGTTAGGCGATGTGCATGATCTCGGTCTTCTCAGGCACCCCCTCCAACACCGTCCGAAGCAGCCGAGCTTTCCTCTCGCATGCGCTCTATCCCACGCGCGATATGCAAAAAGCCCGCCACCACACGGGTGACGGGCTTTTCCACTACCAGCCGCGTGCCTCCTCCGCACGCACGAGCTGACGAGCCTCGATCTGGCGAATCATATCGATGCGGCGCTGGTGACGGCCGCCCTCGAACTCGCCGGTGAGCCAGGCGTCGACGATCATCTTGGCCAGCTCGATGCCTACCACGCGAGCACCAAATGCGAGCATGTTGGTGTTGTTGTGCTCGCGTGACAAGCGAGCGGAATACGGCTCAGAGCAGGTGCAGCAACGGATACCGCGCACCTTGTTCGCGGCAAGCGAAATGCCCACTCCCGTGCCGCAGATCACGATACCGCGATCGACTTCCCCGGCCACGACCGCGTTCGCCACGGCCTCACCCGCGATGGGATAGTCAAAGCGCTCGGTGCTGTCCGTGCCGAAGTTCACGACCTCATAGCCGTACTTCTCCTGGATATAAGCCGCAATGGCTTCCTTGTACTCAACCGCAACGTGGTCGTTTCCAATACCGATCTTCATAAGAGACCCCTTTCCAAATCCGCTCGCGCGTGTCGCGCGCTTATTTCGTCCTAATTTGCCTTTTCGCGTCTAATACACCTCGCCGGCGCGCAGACGGCGCAGGCACTCCTCGTAACCGGCGTCCTTGCCAAACAGCGCACTGGTACCCAAGATGAAGCCGTCCGCGCCGATAGCGGACAGGTCGCGCACGCGCTCGGGCGAGCAGGCGCCGTCGATCATGAGCTCAAAGCCGAAACGTTCCTTAAGAGCGGCAAGGCGACGTACCTTGTCGTTCGTGAACTCGATAAAGCTCTGGCCGGCAAAACCCGGATTCACCGTCATGACCATCACGTAGTCGCAGAGGTTCAGCATCTCCTCAACCTCGGAAATCGAGGTGTCGGGGTTCACGGCAATACCGGCGCTCTTGCCAAGAGACTTGATCGCGGCGAGGGTCTTGACCACGTAGCGCTCGGACTCCGGGTGGATGTAGATGATGTCCGCGCCCGCGGCGGCAAAAAGCTCCACCTTGCTGGCGGGGTTCTCGACCATAAGGTGCACGTCGACGAGCTTGTTAGTAGCAGCACGCACGGCCTTAATGTCCTCGAGGCCCATGGCGAAGTTGGGAACGAAACTGCCGTCCATCACGTCGCAATGGAAGATATCAATGCCGGCGGCGTCGAGCTCCTCGACGGTCGCACGCAGGTTGCCGTAGTCGGCGCACATGAGGCTGGGGCAGAGCAACATGGTGAACTCCTTATCTGCTCATTGGTTATCTACTCGTTGATAATTAATCGTTTAACCTGTATCTAAAGTCTGGCTGATTAATCGTTTAACCACGTTGTTAACCTACAGGTTTCTCTAGATTCACAACGTTGTCATATTTGTCTATCTAGCTGGCGTCATACGGATTCCGTACGGCGAAAAGCCGTTGTGTTCCCTAGAAAGAGGCCCCGCCATTCAGCTGGCCACCATGGGCCGTGCTCGCACGGGCGTGGGCCTTGAACCCTACGCCTCCGGCGTGATCAGGCGCGCATGTTGGGCGATCTTCTCGTCATAGGATTCCGCGATGATCGCCACGCCATCAAACCCAAAAGCCCGAACATTTGAGAACTTATGAAACTTCGAGCTGTCGCACAGCACGTACACCTTATTCGAGTTCTCGCGCACGATGCGCTTCTTCGTTGCCTCCACATACGAGGGCGTCATGATGCCCCGGTCTTCGTCAATCGCGTTGGTCCCGATGAACGCCTTGTCAAAGTACAGATCGCGCAGGATCGACTCGGTCATGGAGCCGCAAAACGAGGAGTTCACGTGGTTGAACTCGCCACCCACTACGATGAGCTGGGCGCGCGTCTCGCTCTTAATCAGGCACGCCGAGGCGTCCGTCGTGTAGATCGTCACGTCGCGGTCGAGCAGCAGGCGCAGCAGGGCCGTGCAGGTTGAACCGGAGTCCAGATAGAGCGTGTCCCCGTCCTCAACCAGACGCAGGGCGACCTGGGCAATCTGATCCTTCTCGTTCCCATGCAAACCCGAGCGCGTCGAGATACTCACCTCGTGAACGGCCGAGACCAACTTCACCGCGCCGCCCGAAAGGTGCTCAACCTTGCCGAGCGCCTCCAGCTCCTTGAGGTCGCGGCGCAGCGTCGAAATAGAAACGCCCGGCAGCTCCTCCTGCAGCTCAGAAATCCTCACAAGGCCCGACTTCTGCAGGCACTCTACAATTCGCTCCTGGCGCTCATACGGGATCATATCGGGAACCTCTCCAAACCACTTTGCTTCACGCTCGTTCATTTCTTTTCGAGAAGTGTAACGCACGAGCAGAAAAACGGCCGCCATCCGCAACGATAACGGCCGTTTTAATCGATTGACCAACCCGCTCGTTCACAATTTGAACGAGGTTGACGTCCTCACGTAAGGGCGACGCTCCTTGAGCAAGGATAACGAGCCCCGGGCGAGGCACCGCGCCTCAAGTGAGACAGCACCCAAGGGAAGCGCACCTCAAGCTCTTAGGCAAGCTGGTCCTCCTTGCCGGTGAAGATGAAGGCGAGGACGCCGGCCACGACGGCAGAGATGAGCATGCCGGCCATGGCCCAAGCGAAGTTCATGGGGTCGGAGCTCACGAAAGCCGGGAACGTGGTAACGGAACCGAAGGTGAAGGCAGTCGTGACGACCTTCATGATGCCGAGGAACGCACCGCCGACGGCACCACCGATGATCTGCGCAAGCCAGACCTTCTTGTTCTTCACGAGCATGCCGAACAGCGTGGGCTCGATGATGGCGGACAGGGCGATCGACACGACGCCGGTCATGGCAAAGCTCTTGAGCTTCTGGTCGCGGGCCTTGAGGAACACGCCGAAGGCGCAGCCGATAACGGCGAAGTTGCAGGCGAAGGTGAAGGGGCAGATGTAGTCGAAGCCGTTCTGGCGATGTTGTTGATCATAATGGGGTTCACGGCCCAGTGGATACCCATGGACACGAGCACGGACCAGCCGCCGCCAACCAGCACGCCGGCAAGCAAGGAGCTGCGCTCGATCAGCCAGTTGACCACGAAGGCGATACCCTCGCCGGCGTAGACGCCCAGGGGACCGATGACGAGCATCGTGAGCGGAACCATAACGATCAGGGAGATGGCGGGCAGCACGACGAGCTTGAGCATCTCGGAGACGTGCTCATCGAGCCACTTGTACAGGAACGAGTAGACCCAGACGGACAGGATGGCGGGGATAACCGTGGAGTTGTAGCTCATGAGAACAACGGGGATGCCGAAGAAATCCGTCATGGCGCCGTTGCCCGCGTCGCCCATGAGGGCGATGAAGTCCGGGTAGAGCAGGCACGCGCCGAGCAGCGCCGACAGGTACGGGCTCGCGCCGAAGCGCTTACCGGCCGAGAAGCCGAGCAGCACGGGCAGGAAGTAGAACACGCTCATGGCCAGGGTGTACAGGATGGTGTAGGTACCCGTACCCTCGGCGATGATGCCGAGCTGGGCAGCCAGGATGACGAAGCCGCGCAGGATACCGGAGCCGGCCATGGCGGGCAGCAGCGGGGCAAAGATGCCGGAGATCGCAGAGAAGATCTGGCTGACGATGCTCTCGCCCTCGTCCTTGGTAGCAGCGGAGATCTCCACGCCCGAGCCCTTGACCAGCGGCTCAAACTTCTCGTACAGCTTCGGGACCTCAGTGCCGATGAGAACCTGATACTGACCAGCCTTGTTCAGCGTGTTCACAACGCCTTCGACTTCCTTGACCGCAGCGTCGTCACAAGCCGCGTCGTCCTTGAGATTGAGGCGCAGGCGCGTCGCGCAGTGCGTCATGCCCGAGATGTTCTCGGGACCACCGACGGCGTCCAGAATCCCCTGAGCCATCGCGTTCCAGTCGCGTTTCATTGGTTACCTCCCCATTGCGCAGAAGAGCTCGCGGACAAGCTCGGCTGCCTTAATCGCGTCGTTTGCATCGATAACGGATTGGATCTTCTCCATGCCTACGGTCTCGATTGCATCGTTGAGCAGATGAATCATCTGGTCGTTCTGCGTAGCCTCGCCGGCAGCGGGTTCGATGACCGGGAACGTGTCGAAGTAGATCGCGCTGTCGTACCCGTGCTTCTTCACGTAGTAGAGGAACTCGAGGGTCTTCACCGGCGTGGACGTACCAATCATAAGGCCATCATCGAAGCGACCGTTGCCGTCGTTTAGGTGAATGCCGTAGAGCTTGCCCTCGCGGCCGAACAGGTCGACGGCCATGGCGGGGTTCTCGTGCTTCATGAGCATGTGGCAGTAGTCCAGCGTGACGCCCAGGTTCGGGCGGTCTGCAGCGTTGAGGATCATGCCGGTCATGCCCATGGAGTCGATGAACGCGTACGCGCGCTCCTCGTAGGGTTTGTACTCGATCGAGATCTTGAGGTCGGGCGCATAATCGCAGACCTTCTGGAATGCGGCTACGAGCTGGTCGAAGACGCGAGCATAGGCGATCTGGAAGCTGTAGTCGAAACCGTCGTGGCCGAGCCAGATGGTCACCGTGTTGCCACCGGCAGTGCGGCAGTAGTCGCACGCCTCGTAGCAGAGCTCAAGGGCTTCCGCGGCAAGGGCATCATCGGCATTGCCCAGGTCACCGTTGAGGAACGCGTTGCGGAAGCGCAGCGCGCAGCCGTTCAGCTGCAGTTCGTGAGCTGCGAGCTTGGCGGCCATGTCCTCCGCCGTGACACCTGTGCAGTGCTCGGGGTAGTTGAGGTCGACGTGCGTGAGGCCCACGCTCTGGAACTCCGCGAACACGCGATCAAGATTCTTGTCGCCATCGCGAAAATAGGAGTTGATACGAGTTGCAAGCTTCATGCTTCTACGTCCTTTACCTTCGTCCTTAATCGTTTCTGCTCGTTCGAGCACCTGATCTATATCCGTAATTCGATAAGGGCCGCCGCCTGCGCGCCGGGGCTTACCCTGTGACATGTAGATTACTGCCACGTAAGTTCATTTTCAATCAATATTTTTCATTCTTTTTCTCATTGTGTCAGAGTTTTTCACTGCAAATGGCCATCTACCTTGTGGTTTTGCTGTTAATCAAGTTTGACCATTCTTGATACTATTTGATTTAATCTGAACTTAACTACCGTTTACAGGCGAAAATCAACCGTTCGCCGGCGACGGTGACGCAAAATGAAGAAAGCTTGCATGGGGTTGACACGGTAAACCCCCTCGTCAAAAATACGGGCGGATTGAAACGGGTACAAGGTGCCTGGAGCGCGCCCTGCGCCCGGCCTTAAGGAGGTGTGCCATGGAAGGCAGTCATAGTCGAAAAACCTGCATGTCGCCCTCGGCACGCCACGAGGATTCCCCGCTCGCATAAACGCCAGCAGCCGATCGCTGTCACTCATTCACGAGCACAAGCACCATAAAACTCACCACAAAGCTGTCTGTCCTCTTTACGGGGATTCGCGAGCATGACGTGAGCGACATCTAGGTTTTTTGAAGCAAATACGACACGTACGCTAACTCCCTTCAACAAGGAGGACCCTATGCTGATGCTCAAAACCGCCACGGTACTCGAAGCCATCTCCAAGCGCCGCCGCACGGCGCGCCCTGCCGCTCATACCGGCCTGTCCAAGAACACCATCTTCGCCGCCACCCATAGCGCCGAGGACGCCCTCGTACTGCTTGACGCCACGGCAAACGGCCTCACCGCCGCGCAGGCAACCGAGCGCCTGAACGCCGTCGGCCCCAACACCATCGAGGCGCCGACCAAGACGCTCGCCCGCCGCATCGCCGACGCGTTCGTCGATCCCTTCGCCGGCATCCTCGCCGCCCTCGCACTGGTCTCGCTCTACATCGACGTGCTCGCCGTGCCCGAGCCGCAGCGCGACCCCTCCACGGTCATCGTCATTGGCATCATGCTGCTGGTATCGGGCGGCATGAAGTTTATCCAAGAGGCCCGCAGCGGCAATGCGGCCGAGGACCTTAAGGACCTGGTCTCCAACACTTGCACCGCCCTGCGCGACGGTAAGTGCATCGAGATCCCCTTCGACGAGCTCGTTCCCGGCGATGTGATCCGCCTCTCTGCCGGCGATATGGTGCCGGCAGATGCCCGCATCATCACCGCGCGCGACCTGTTTGTGATCGAGTCCGCACTCACCGGCGAGAGCGAGGCCGTCGAAAAGACCGCTGCCATCACCGTCGCCGAGGGTGCCGACAGCTCCGCACTGCCACTCTCCGCCTGCAAGAACATCGTCTTTACCGGCACCTCCGTGCAAAACGGCACCGCCATGGCGCTTGTCGTTGCCACCGGCTCGGACACCTACCTGGGCGGCATCGCCAAGATGCTCAACGGGCGCGGCGAAAAGAGTGCGTTTGACCGCGGTGTCTCGAGCGTCTCCATGTTGCTCGTACGTCTCATGCTCGTTATGGCTCCGGCCGTCTTTGCCATCAACGCCGCCACCAAGGGCGACGTCATCGACGCACTGCTGTTCGCCACGAGCGTGGCCGTGGGCATCACGCCACAGATGCTCCCCGTCATCGTGACCACGAGCCTGTCGCAGGGCGCCAAGGACCTCGCCCGTCGTCAGGTTATCGTCAAGGAGCTGCCGGCAATCCAAAACCTCGGCGCGATGGACGTCCTGTGCTGCGACAAGACCGGCACCCTCACCGAAGACCGCATCGTGCTCGAGCGCTACCTCAACACCGACGGCAACGAGGACGCACGCGTGCTGCGTCATGCGTTTTTGAACAGCTTCTTCCAGACCGGCCTCAAAAACCTTATCGACCTGGCCGTTATCGACCGTGCCGACGTGACGCCCTCGACCGTCGCGCCCGATTCCATGCTGGGCCAGAGCCTGCGCGACCGCTATACCAAGGTCGACGAGGTTCCCTTCGATTTTTCGCGCCGTCGCCTGAGCGTAGTTGTCGCCGATGCCCAAGGCAAAACCAAGATGGTCACCAAGGGAGCTGCCGAGGAAATGCTCGAGATCTGCTCCTTTGTCGAGGTCGATGGCATCGTCCAGCCGCTCACCGAAGATAAGCTCGCCCAGATTCGCAAGCAGGTCGCCGGGCTCAACGCCGAGGGCCTGCGCGTGATTGCCGTGGCGCAGAAGACCGATCCGCGCTGCGTGGGCGAGTTTGGCATTGCCGACGAATGCGGCATGGTGTTGATGGGCTTTTTGGCCTTCCTCGATCCGCCCAAGGCGAGTGCCGCGGGCGCCGTCGCCACCCTCGAGGCCAAGGGCGTGGCGGTCAAGGTCCTGACCGGCGACAACGATCGCGTCGCCGCCACCGTCTGCGAGCAGATCGGTATCGACGCGAGCAATGTCTTGCTGGGCTCCGAGATCGATGCGCTCGATGACACCGAGCTTGCCGAGCGCGCCGAGAAAACCCATCTGTTCGCCAAGCTCTCGCCGCTGCAGAAGGCGCGCCTGGTGCGCGTCATGCGCGAGCTGCTCGGCCACACCGTGGGCTTTATGGGCGATGGCATCAACGACGCCGCCGCCATGCGCGCGAGCGACTGCGGCATCTCGGTCGATTCGGCCGTCGACATCGCCAAGGAATCCGCCGATATCATCTTGCTCCAGAAGGACCTGGGCGTGCTCGAGCGCGGCATCATCGAAGGCCGCCGCACCTACGGCAACCTGCTCAAGTACCTCAAGACCACGGTGAGCTCCAACTTTGGCAACGTGCTGTCCGTGACCGTCGCGAGCCTGTTCTTGCCGTTTTTGCCCATGAGCGCCCTGCAGCTGGTGCTGCTGTCGCTCGTCTACGAGATCGTGTGCATCGCGCTGCCGTGGGACACCGTCGACGACGCCTGGACTGCCCGTCCGCGCGCTTGGGACGCCGCGTCCATCAAGGGCTTTATGCTCGAGCTGGGCCCCGTGAGCTCGCTGTTTGACATCGTGACCTTCGCCGCGCTCTTCTTTGTGGTGTGCCCCGCCGCCGTGGGCGCAAGCTGGTCCGAGCTTGCCGCCGCGGGCAACGTCGCGGGTATGACGACCTTCGCCGCAATCTTCCAGAGCGGCTGGTTTGTCGAGTCCATGTGGTCGCAGACACTCGTGATCCACATGCTGCGCTCCCCGCGTCTGCCGAGCCTGCGCGACCACGCCGCGCCCGCCCTGTGCGTTCTCACCGTACTGGGCCTGGCGCTCGTCACTTGGCTGCCGGCAAGCCCCATCGCCGATGCGCTGGGCCTCATGGCGCTGCCGGCGAGCTTCTTCGCGCTGCTCATCGGCATCGTCACCGCCTACATCGCGCTCACCCAGCTGGCAAAGCGCCGCTACATCGCTCGCCACGGCGAACTGCTGTAACTCCACAGGCGCTCCCGTCAAAACCACCACAAAGGTGCCTGTCCCCTTTGTGGTGGTTCGCGCTGGCAGTGGCTGCCCAAAACAGCTAAAAAAGCCCCGTCCCAAATGGGCTAGTCCTTGGGCGCCCAGGACCAGAAAAAGTTGATGAGGGCCACACGTGAGGAGGCGCCGGTCTTTTTGTTGATCGAGGCGATATGACGGTAAAGCGTGGAGCGCGAAAGGAAGAGCGTTGCGGCGATGTCTTGAACACTCTCGCGCGATGCGACCAAGGCCTCCAAAATATCGCGCTCGCGCTGCGTAAGCTCAAAGGCGACGGCGAAGGTATCGAGACGCTCGTCGAGTGTGGACTCCGGCACCTCTGCGGGGGCGGGCTCGCTCTGGGCGGATACGGGATCCGTGCCAAGGTCGCTAGCAGCAAACGCCAGGTCGCCGCGCACTTCAACGTCATAGACCTGATGCCCAGACTGTCCCAGCAGCGAGATCGCAATGCCCACAAGCAGTACAAGCCCCACGCCCACTGCCAACAGCACGTTCTGGCTCGAGACAATCGCCACCGCCGGTGCCGTCACGAGCATCGCGCAAACGTTATTGATGACGCGGCCCATGCACGGCCACAGATACGCCCAGCGGGCATACATCGAAATCGCGGCGAACTTCGCGGTGAAGAACACCACGAAAAAGCCCGTGCCAAGGTAAAAGATAATCGTGGCGGCAAGCGTGTTGCCACCGTTGCCATCGGTGATAAGTACAAAGAACGAGAGCGTGGACAGCATGGCGGCGCACGTCATGATGATATTCATATACGAACGCCCACGCAGGTCATACAGGACGCCGGCGGCAAGGGCGCTCACAACCAGCAGCAAGCGCGGCCAGTCGCCCAGATCGATAGCGCCAGCGGCATGCGAGGTCGTAAGGCCGGCATTGAGGGCCGCGAACACGCCGGTGAGGCAAGCGGTCGCCACCGTCAGACGCACCACGGCACCCTGAAAGGCCGCCTTTGCCTCGGGGTCATCGTGCCACCTGGCGCCACGCTCCGACGCATCGACCGATAGCTCGGCAATCTCGACCTCGAACTCGGGCGCAGGCTCATCACGCAATTTAGCGCGGCGGACACCGTGAAGCAGCCCCACCAGCGCAATCGCACAGGCAATGAGAACAGACTGCTGGGGAATGCCCGCAGGCATCACCATATGGTTGAGCACCTGCACCAAAATGTCCACAGCATAGGAAACCGCCACGGTGCGCGCCAGGCAGGGCGTCTGCGCAAAACGCCGCGCAAGATTGGCATGGGCGGTCGATCCGCAATAGCCCAGGGCGCAGCACGCCACCAGGCCGCCGGCAATTACTACCTCAAACCGCATTGCCATAATCATCAGCAGCAACGCCGATACCAACAGCACGCCCGTAATATCGCTCGTCGCATCGATCGTCTGGGGACGGCGATAGTACAGAAATGGGCGCACGAAAAAGCCAATCACGCTCGCGCCGACAACGATGCTCTCGTAGATGACGACCTCACTCGATGGCACGAACTCGGCCATGCGCGCATCAAAGAAATACTCGCACGCCAAAAACGTGAAGAAGAACAGCGCTAGGCACAGAATCTCCCGCATGCCCCGGCGCAAATATGCGGTTGTGTCTCCC
>OODJ01002465.1_pt1 | contig 12397 bp, 10 predicted proteins | sample 1671611 | NCBI WGS metagenome assembly OODJ01 (sample SAMN06348174, study PRJEB24527) | human gut metagenome | biome: human gut; feature: ankylosing spondylitis patient; material: feces | host: Homo sapiens | place: China | collected 2015-10 | reverse complement strand
ATCCGTGATTGTTTTTTGTCAGTTGGAGAAGAAAAAATTTATATTTTGAAAGAAACTTGGAATCCCACTTGACAAACATATGTTTTTAATGTATGATAATACTGTACTCGAAAAAGAAATCGTTGTTTGAAAAATAATTTTTATGAAAATCTTAAAAGTGCAGATAAGTACAGATATTTTATGGAATATGTATGCAAAGCTTTTGCTTTTTTACATGTGATTGAGAATGAACGCTTGAAACAAAAACCATGGAATATTAAAAACTTATGTTTGGAACACCAAAGAAAGACAAACGGAGGTAAAAAATGAGTGCAGAGAAAGAAATGATAAAGTGCAGGGCAAGCTGTCCTGTGTGCGGCCGGAGCTTATGCAGAGCAACGCCGCAGTCTGTTGTGGAAATTTATTGTCCGAAATGTAAAAATCCGTTGCTTGTCTCCTTTGAAAACAACTGCGTTTCTGTAAAAATGCTCGCGAATGATGCATATATCGAAACTGGAATGTCCGAATCCAAAACTATTTGCTGAAGAGATAAGTTGAACTTGACCTGAATCAAGAAGAACCTGGCAAATCGGGAAATCGCTTGTGCGATACCGTATTGCCGGTTTTTTTTATTTTCTGAAAGAATTTTTAATCCGGACAGCGTGTGTCCGGGTTGCGTTCTAAAATGTTTGGCAGAAAGGAGGTGAGCAGTCCTCTTGGGAATGACTGAAAGACAAAATGAGATATTAAGAATTCTTTGCCGGCGCAGGCATGAGACCAAGTGAGTTGTTTATTGCGGCGGTAACTTTCCTGTAATGGGCGGTCATGAGAACTGCCCTAAAAATCATATGTTATGAACCGATACCGACATTCCCGATAAATCGATAGTAGATCTCAATCGGCATTACTTTGTTACCGTCCTCGTCTATCTGTTCATGGATAACGATTTTCTCAATCAAGGTATTCAGTAAAACCGCGTCAAGCTCGGTTATCGTTGTGTATTGTTCGAGTAAATCCGCAAATTCCTGTACGGATTTGCTCTGCTTTGTATAATGAGTGAGCTTTATTTGAAGCTCATTGTATCGCTCTTTTAGCTGCGCTTCCTCTTTTTCAATGTTTGCGGACATCGCGAAATACCGTTCCTCGGAAATGCGTTTAAAAACCTTATCTTCGTAAAGGTTTTGCAGGATTATATTCAGCTCGTCAAGACGCTGTTTTGTTTTCTGCATTTCCTTTTGGTAAGAGGTTTTCTCATCGTGTATTTGGCTGTCAGAACGATTAATAAACCGCTCTATGTATAATGACCTATCATTGCTTGAAAGCGCGATATGGCGGTTTATATCTTCCAATACAATGGCCTTTAAATCATCAGCATTTATTGAATGAGGTGTGCAGCTGCCTCTACCATGCCTTACATACCTGTTGCATTTATATTTCGGAGTATGATTAACGCTGTGTTCCTTTTTGTATACAATTGTTTTTCCGCACTCTCCGCATACAAGCAAACCCTTAAAGATATTATCGGGATTGGCTTCGTTAAAATGCTTCTTAACGCTGATACGCTTCTGTACCGTTTCAAAATCCTCTCGGCTGACAAGCGGCTCATGTGTATTCGGAACGGTTATCCACTCGCTTTCCGGTCTTACAATAACGCGCTTATCCTTAAATGATTTTGACGTGCGCCGCTGGCTGACCATATCGCCCATATAAACAGGATTTTGAAGAATAACCTGTACGCCGCGCTTTATCCAATCATACGGAAACTGTATGCCCTCCGTTTTCTGTAGAACGCCGTTTTTATCCCTTGTATACGCTCCGGGAGTTGGTATATGCTCCTGTTTAAGAGTATATGCAATCTCGGTGCAGGTCTTACCCTCCAATGCCATACGGTACATGCGCTGTACAATAGGAGCGTGTTCATCGGGAATGAGCTTGTGCTTATCCTCCGGCGATTTCATATAGCCGTATGGAGCGCGTCTGCCCGTGTATTCGCCTTTCAGAGCCTTTGTTCTGTACGCCGAACGAACTTTTTTGGAAATATCCTTTGCATACCATTCGTTTATGATGTTCTTGAACGGAGCAAATTCGTTCTCACCGTTATCACTGTCAATACCATCATTGACTGCGATAAATCTAACATTATGTTTTGGGAACAACACCTCGGTGTAATATCCCGTCTGCAAATACTCTCTGCCTAATCGGGATAAATCCTTTACTATGACCGTTCCGACCTTGCCTGCTTCAATCTCTGAGAGGAGCCGCTGAAAATCGGGACGGTTGTAGTTAGTGCCTGAGTATCCGTCGTCTATGAAGTATTGGCAGTTACCGAAACCGTTTTCATCTGCGTAATGTTTTAGCATTGCCTTTTGTGTCTGTATGCTCACGCTGTCGCCGTTAAATTCATCATCTCTGCTCAGTCTGCAATAAAGAGCCGTTATTTTATTATACTGCTGTTTCTGTTTCATTTTTTATTCCTTTCCGAAACAGCAATTCAAGATATTTTGTATATTACTATTTTACCGCAAGATGAGATAAAATGCAATAGAAAATGTCGAATTATTTTACAAAATATTAATAATTGCTGTTCTCATTTCTATATATTTTTATAACGATTTGTGTTATACTGGTAGTATAATATAAATCATGATATTTTACATTGAGTGGAATTTGACCGTAAATTGACAAAATCGGAGGTGTGGATCGTGAAGATATGTGATTTCTGTTCTACCGCAAAGATTCTTATGGACTTTATCGGTGAGAGCAAAAATATAAACCAAATTGATTTTATGTATGAGCTTTTTAAAGATTTTATGGAAAGCGATGAAGCCAAAGATTTCGATTTTGACAACGGACTTGTATGCCGTTGGCTGAATGGTACTGCAAAACTAAGCCCTAAAATCACAGCGTATTATTCTGCGCTTGGCAATCTTGAAGCTATGGCTATTGATATTGAAGAAAATATATTGCCTTTGTTTTATGATAAAGATATGGCTGTTACGGAACTGTATGATCTGCTGATGAGTGATACAACTGTATCTGAAACAAAAAAGCAAGAGCTTGCAGACAATTATCCATACAAAGATGATGCTGATATATCAAACTTCATTAGTAAGCTTGTCTTTTTTGGAATGGAAAGGAAATTCATAAAAAGAGATGCTAACACAAAGAAGCTGATCGCTTCCGGAGCGCTTTCTCCTCAGACAAAGGATTACATATACAGTCTTGTCCCCAAACCCTGTAAGCATTTCTGCGGCCGCGATAACGAGCTTGAAAAACTGCATACCATGTTAGAAGATGAAAACAAGATCTTTATTCAGGGCATTGCCGGTATAGGTAAAAGTGAGTTTGTTAAAATGTATGCTCAAAAATACAAAAAGGAATACACGAACATTCTGTATTTCAGCTATGGCGGCAGTTTAAAGCAAATGATTACAGACTGTGATTTCGCCGATGATAGCCTTACGGACGGCAAGAATATTCTCTTAAAAAAGCATAACCGCTTTTTGAGGAGCTTAAAAGAAGACACCTTAATAATTATCGACAATTTTAATATCACCGCATCAGACGATGAATTATTTGACGTGATAATGAAATATCGATGCAAAATATTGTTTACCACGCGAAGTCGTTTTAAGGATTATACATACTTTGAGCTAAAAGAAATGCCGCTTGAAAGCCTTTTAACGTTATCAGAATATTTCTATGCAGATACACGAAGTAATACTAATGTGGTTGAAAACATTATCAATGAATTGCACTACCATACGTTGTCGGTAGAACTTGCAGCACGCTTATTGACTTCTGGGATCTTGGAGCCATGCAGACTGTTAACGGAGCTTCAAAGCACAAAGAGCGTACTTCACACAGATGATAAAATCAACATCGTAAAGGATGGTACAAGCTCAAAAGCGACCTATTATGAGCATATCCATAAGCTGTTGTCCTTGATAGGGTTATCGGATAAAGCTGTCAAAATTATGCGCTGTATGACGCTGATACCGTATGATGGAATAAATCCGAGAATGTTGGCGAAATGGATAGGATTGAATAATCTTAACACTATAAATGAGCTTATAGAATACGGCTTTATACAAGAAAACGATTACAGAAAAATCACGCTCCATCCACTTATACAGGAAATTGCCATAGACGATACAAAACCGGGCATATCAAGCTGTATAAACTTAATTGAAGCCGTAAGGATACTGTGCCTATATCACGGTTTAGATTTACCGTATCACACGCTCTTGTTTAAAATAGCTGAGAACACAATAGATATTGCGAATAATGACGATACAGAGCGGTATAAGCTGTTTCTTAAAGATGTGTTTGCATATATGGAGAAATATGCTTACCGTTCGGGAATGGAGCTAATTATATCAGAATTGCAATCGCTTGTTGATACGAACGAGGACAAGGCTATACTGCTTGATTATAAAGCTGCGTACGAACATATATGCAATAAAAATCATAAAAAGGCTTTGCAATATGAGCAGCGGGCGGTCAAGCTATGTGAGGAAATAGCGACGGTCAATCCGCATTTAGCGGCGAATATTTACGGTAATATCGGCGGTTTGTATCACACTGAAAATCAGCTTGATAAAGCTAAATATTATATGGAGCTTGCGTATCAAACGCTTGTTGACAGCGGTATTGATTTTACTAATGACGCGGTTATTCAGGTTTGCAACTACGCTAATTTAGCTGCCAGTATGGGAGAACCGAGAAAAGCAATACAGGCGTTAAAACGCTGTGCGAACGCGGTTAAGGAATACAATTCGGAAAACAGCAGCGACTACGCCAATCTGGCGTGGGATATAGGCTGTATCTATACACAAATGCGTGATAAAGACACTGCCGTAATGTATTTTAAAACTGCACTAAGGATATATACCGATTTATGGGCAAACGAGCCGGAGCTATTGCAAATGAAGCTGACTGAGCTTAAAAATATGGCTGCGGTATACGGAGTAAACATTAAAAATTTAATATCGGCAAATTAGTCAATTTACGCTCAATTTGCAGTCAATGAGTTTTTGCCTCTTTTCGTGTAGACTTATATTAAAGTTTACAGCGAAAGGAGGCATTTTTTATGCCACATATTTTACAGACAGCTACACTTGGCGCACCGTACAAGCGCAAGTGCGGCAATACCACTTTTATCATTTCATCGTTCGGGAACCCGAATGCAAAGAATACAGCAGAGGATTTAATCTTGCAGATACTTGAAAATCGCATAAGAGAAACTGTAAAGGAGGTTGAAGATGTTGACTGACTACATAACAGCGCATACAGTTATGCTGCCGTATATGATGTATCCGAAATTTTTGCTTACAGTGCCGTTAAGCGAAACGTCAAAGCTTGTATATATCATGCTGCTTGACAGAGCGCGGCTGTCAATAGTCAACGCCGATTACTCAGACAGTCAGGGACGGATATTCGTATACTACCCTCTTGACGATATAGCCGCCGATATTGACCGCAGCCGTACAACAGTAAAAAAAGCACTTACCGCGTTGGAGGACAACAAACTAATTTTGCGAGTACATCAAGGCATAGGACAGGCGAGCCGGATATATGTAAAAATCCCTCATGATTACAAAGGCAAAAATCTGACTGTACCGAGGACAGAAAACAGTCTTGCCGAGGACAGTTTTTTATCAAATCAAGGGCAGAAAATTGTTCATTCCGATGGCAGAAATATGCCCGGAAATAAGAATGATATAAATAAGAATAATATAATAAGAATGAGGGAACAAGAAGAACGCACTGCCTATGGCAGTTTTCTGAACGTGTTTTTATCTGGTGAGGATTATAAAAAGCTGCATACTGATTTTCCGGAGTGTGACGAGTATATAGAACGGTTGTCGAGGTACATGTCTTCTAAGGGTAAAACATATCAGAACCACGCGGCTACTATCCGAAGCTGGATATTGCAGGACAGAAACAAGCAACAAAGCAAACAGCAGACAAGAAACTATGATTGCGGAGAGGATGAAAGCTTATGAGAAGGATTGATAAAATATTAAATGGCATTCCCAAGGAACAGCCGCTGAAAGAAAATGAATATATAAATAAAACTGACGGTTTTATTTATTGTTCCAAATGCAATACGCCAAAACAGATGAAAATTGAAATACTATCTAAACAATTGACTGTACCGGTGATGTGCAGGTGCAGAAGTATTGAATACAAAAAGGAACAGGAAGAAAGCAAAAAGCGTGAGTGTATGGAATATATAGCACGTCTGCGTTCAAGCGGGTTGCATGATAAGGCTTTAAGAGATTATACCTTTGAGAACGACAAAGGCTATAATCCCGAAATGGAAAAAGCGCATAAATATGTTGAGCAATGGGACAAGATGAAGGCTATGTCGACGGGCTTACTGCTATGGGGAGGCACAGGAACAGGAAAAACGTTTTTCGCGGGCTGTGTGGCTAATGCATTGATTGACACAGGCGTTCCCGTTCTTATGACGAATTTTGCAAGGATTTTAAACAGTCTTACAAATATGTTTTCTGAGGACAGAAACGGATTTATAGACAGTCTTAATAAATACGAGTTGCTGATAATTGATGATTTGGGAATGGAACGCCAATCGGAATTTGCGCTTGAACAGGTTTATAACGTTATTGACAGCCGTTACAGGAGCAAAAGGCCGCTGATCGTGACGACTAATCTGACGTTGGACGAGCTGAAAAATCCTGCGGATATTTCAAGAAAGCGTATCTATGACAGAGTGCTTGAACGGTGTGTGCCACTGAAGATAAACAACAGAAACATACGAACAATGAACGCCGCTATGAATTTTTCGGCGGCAAAAGAATTGCTTGTTGGAGGTGATGAGCAATGACGGAAGATGAGAAGAAATTATTACAGGCAAAGCACAGGCTTGAAGAAGCAGAAGCGCGTAATCGTGTACGTGAACGTAAGGCGAGGACGAGAAGATTAATTCAGGAAGGCGCGGTTCTTGAAAAAGTTTTTCCGCAGATAGTAACAGTAGAACTTGAAAAACTGGAGGAGTTTCTGCATAGCCGAATGAGGACAGATTTTTAAACGGGTACCTATTTTGAGGGGGTTTCGAGGAGCGAAGCTCCTTCTTCTCCCTGTTAAGGGCGCACTTACTCACCACCGTAAAGGTGGTGGTACTGCTCGCTTTCAGCGGCAGACGTTGCGCCCTTGCCGGGAGCGCCGACAATCACGCAAGCGTAATTATCGGTACAGCCGAATTGCTGGAGACCACTCCCGCAAAGCATTGTTGCCAATGCAAAATGAGCACCGCTCATTTTCTCGGCTGTTTGCTAAAACCTGTCACCGACAGCTTTTAGCAAGCATGAGCTGCCGCTCATTTTCTTTTTGAAAAAAGAAACAAAAACTTGTGTCTGCATGGCAGACCATACGGAGGTGTTCAAAATAGCAATCTACCATTTTGAAGCAAAGATGATAAGCCGCGGCACTGGACGTTCCGTAGTAGCTGCTGCGGCTTATGCGTCATGCTCGAAAATCTACAACGATTATGACGGCATGATGCATGACTATACGCGCAAGCACGGTTGTGTTTACAGCGAAATATTCTTGCCGTCCAATGCTCCGCCAGAATGGCAGGATAGGACAGAATTATGGAACGCTGTCGAAGCTGCCGAAAAAGCTAAGGACAGCCGACTTGCACGGGAGCTGATTGTTGCCTTACCCGTTGAAATCGGACTTGATGAATGGAAAGCCATTCTTAAAGATTTTATATCCAAACAGTGCGTCAATAAGGGTATGTGTGCTGACGTCAGCATACATGACACCGACGGGCATAATCCTCATGCGCATATTCTGCTAACTATGCGACCGATTGATGATAAAGGCAAGTGGCAGGCTAAGACGCAGAAAGAGTATTTATGCAAACGCGGTGATGAAGAACGCGGCTTTACAGCAGCCGAGTTCAAGACTGCACAAGCTGACGGCTGGGAAAAGCAGTATCAGTATAAGGTAGACAAGAAAAAGCTGTATATGACTCCCACCGAAGCCGAACAGCAGGGATATGAGAGGGTAAGCAAAAATCCCAAAAGTACGCGATACGGAAGGCAAAATCCCATATGCGCCGAGTGGAACAGCGAGGAACAGGTCTTACGTTGGCGCAAAGCATGGGAAGGAGTCACGAATAAGGCACTGGAGCAGAACAGCATTGACGCACGCGTTGACTGCCGCAGCTTCAAGGAGTGCGGCATTGACGAGCAGCCGACTATTCACGAGGGTGTTTCCGCGCATATCATAGAACAGCGCGGCGGTGTTTCGGAACGGTGCGAAATGAACAGGCAAATAAAAGCTGATAACGCTTTGTTGCTTGAAATAAAGAAACAAATCAAAAAGCTATCGGCAATAGTTGTAGATAAGGTGAAAAAAACTGTTTTGGATTTTGCAAATACATTAGAGAATTTGCGGAACAGATATATATTTAACCGTTATGAAATAACGCAAAATGAAAACATATCCACAGAACTCAAACAGTATAACACCACTATTGATGTTACTGTTCAAAGGTATAACGGAATTGTCCAGCAGTTAGATAATAAAATTACCGAATTGAAGAAAATGAAAGCCGAGCAGAAACATTTAAATCCAATACACATTTTTCGCCATAAAGAATTGACGGAACATATAGACAAGACGGAAAAAGAAATAAAAAAATTGCAAAATCTCAAATCCGCCTTCCTTGACAAAATGAGTTGCAAATCTGAAAAAGATATTCCACAGTATAAAGCATTGCACATAAAAAATGATGATATTATTATAGAAATTGCTGCAAATAATACAGAATTAGAAAAACAATGTGCTGACGATAAAGCTGAATTTATATCAATCAAAAAGAGTATTCCGTCCGAAGATATGGTGGCGGTACAGGCTGAACGCTATACAATCCATGATGAATACACAAAATCAAATATACAAAAGCTACAAGAGAAATACGGACGTAAATACAGTTATGATATATACAAAGATGTTGAAGCTGATGTAAATATGGAACTGCACGAAAAACCATTCTCTATTCTAATGAGGTTAGAGAAAAACAAGCAACGAAATACAGACCATAACCACACAAAGTACCGAAATCACGAACAGGAACGATAATATTAAGAAAATTATTGACAATGGCACTAAAATATGATATAATATATATCACACAATAAACGTAACAGGTTTACGTTTGTAAAAAGACGTAACTATACAGGGAGAAAGCATGCTATTCCGGCTTTACGGTTGAAACCTTATACGATACATTTATACAGACAACACCCCGGATCAGCTTTTGGTTGGACAATTCCAACCAAACACCACAGCAAACAGCAGAAACTATTCTGAACGCCAAGAAGCCGGTATGATTGTTAACATATAAGAGGAAGAAAAATTTCTTTTAGGTACTTGCTTTCCTAAAGCTGATGTGATATAATAGTTTCATTCCAGAAAAGGAGTAAAAAAATATGCGGCAAGGTATTCTTAAATAAAACTATAATCAAATAGTGGGAACAAAGAATTATGATAGCTCCTTTTGTGGGGGCTTGGTTTTTTGTACCCAATTTAAGAATACTTTTGCCTTATCAATTTTGACATATTCAAAAAACAGCAATCACAAATAGGTGTATGCTGTATATGTGTATGTCCGCAAATTATAATCCCCAGTGGTAAAAGTATTTTACTGCTGGGGATTTTTATGCCCTTTTGGGGCTGTAAAAGGAGGACAATCACATGAAAATAATCAATATTGGAATTCTCGCCCATGTAGACGCAGGAAAAACAACATTGACGGAAAGCCTGCTGTACACCAGTGGAGCGATTGCGGAACAAGGAAACGTGGATAAAGGAACTACAAGAACAGACACTATGATTTTGGAACGGCAGCGCGGAATTACCATTCAGACAGCGGTTACTTCTTTTTGCTGGAATGATTATAAAATCAATATCGTGGACACTCCCGGTCATATGGATTTTTTAACCGAAGCATACCGATCTTTATCTGTCCTTGACGGAGCTGTTTTAGTCATTTCGGCAAAAGACGGCGTACAGGCACAAACCCGTATATTATTCCATGCGCTTCAGAAAATGGACATTCCGACAATTATCTTTATAAATAAGATAGACCAAAATGGGATCGACCTGCGGCGTGTTTACCAAAGCATTAAAGATAAACTTACCAGTGATATGATTGTCATGCAGGAGGTTTCCCTGTCGCCAAAGATAACCATGACCGATATTTCTGATTTGGACAAATGGGATATGATTATTTCCGGAAGCGATGAACTATTAGAACGATATGTTGCAGAGGATTCTTTGGATATACAGGAATTACAATATGAAAAGTGCAAAAGAACCAGATGCTGCTCTTTGTTTCCTGTTTATCATGGGAGTGCAAAAGACAATTTAGGAACAGAAAAACTGATCGAAGCGATTACAGAAACTTTCATTACAGAAACAGACGATATTCAGTCTGAATTATGTGGATATGTTTTTAAGGTTGAGTATACAGAGCGGAAAAAACGGCTTTCTTATTTACGCCTGTATCATGGGACGCTCCATTTACGGGATACCCTGCTGCTGTCAAAAAAGGAAAAAATAAAGATTACAGAAATGTGTATTCCGTCAAATGGTGAAATCGTCCCGGTTGACCATGCCTGTCCGGGAGAAATTGTTATTTTAGCTGATGATACTTTGAAACTGAACGACATTCTGGGAAATGAAAAACTCCTGCCTCACAAAACACGGATTGATAATCCCATGCCATTACTTCGGACAACGGTAGAGCCGCAAAAGCCGGAGCAAAGGGAAGCCCTGTTAAATGCCCTCGCAGAGATTGCTGATACAGACCCTCTTTTGCATTTTGACATTGATACTGTTACACATGAGATTATATTATCTTTTTTGGGAAAAGTACAGTTAGAAGTTATTTGTTCGCTATTAGAAGAAAAATATCATGTGGGCGTGGCTATGAAAGAGCCTTCGGTTATTTATCTGGAAAGACCGCAAAAAAAAGCGAGCTACACGATTCATATTGAAGTGCCGCCGAATCCGTTTTGGGCATCTATTGGTTTGACTGTAACACCGCTTCCTGTTGGAAGCGGAACACAATATAAAAGCGAGGTATCTCTCGGCTATTTAAACCAAAGTTTTCAAAATGCCGTCATGGAGGGTGTGCGTTATGGAATGGAGCAGGGCTTATATGGCTGGGGAGTGACAGACTGCCAAATTTGTTTTGATTATGGAGTTTATTACAGCCCGGTCAGCACCCCCGCTGATTTTCGTTTTCTTGCGCCTGTCGTGTTGGAGCAGGCATTGAAAAAAGCAGGAACACAACTGTTGGAACCATACCTTTCCTTTACCCTTTTTGCACCGCAGGAATATCTTTCACGGGCTTATAATGACGCACCAAAGTATTGCGCAATCATTGAATCAACCAGACTTGAAAAAGATGAAGTTATTTTTAAGGGGGAAATCCCTGCCCGTTGTATTGGTGAATATAGAAATGATTTGAATTTTTATACAAATGGAAGAAGTGTCTGCATTACAGAATTAAAAGGGTATCAGGAAACTTCCGGCGAGCCTGTGTTTCAGCCACGCCGCCCGAACAGCCGTTTAGACAAGATCCGGCATATGTTTCAGAAGATAATGTAACATCTTGCGCAATGCAAACGTTCATTGCTGGCTATTGCGAAATATCATTGATAAAATCAGCATCAGAGAGGAGGAACCATTTTGAACCAGAAACAGACGGATATTACAACAGGAAAGCAAATACGTCATCTGCGAACACAATCGGGAATGACACAGGAAGAACTGGCTGGGAAATTGAATGTTACCCGGCAGGCGCTATCGAATTGGGAGAGAGATGTTAATGAACCCGATTTAAATACGTTGAAAAAAATTTGTTTTCTTTTTGGAGTCCACATGGACGATTTTGCGAAGGAGGTAATAACAAAAATGGAAACATGTGAAAAAAAGAGAAACGACAATTTAATAAGTATGATATGGCAATTGGACTTTTTTATGGTGTCGGGATATTTCTTGGCATTGGTATTTTCTTTGTTGGCGGTTTTATGACAATGTCGGGTGCAGGGTGGGGAGCATCACTATTTGGCGGTGGCTGTTTTTCTCTTGTATTTGGCTTGATATGCCATGCAGTTATTACATTGAGAAGAAATGACAAATGATGACATATCCTGCTTTCTAGTCTTTTCGGTCATATCGCGTAAAAAAGCCGCTGCTTTTGGCTTTCCAATAGCGGCGGCAAAGGGAAATATCCTTTGAATACCTTACAGAAGAAAAGTTTTGCAGCATTATAAAAATAAAAGCCTATACCATTTTGGAAAGAAAAGATACATAATAGTCAAGACGGCAACAATCAGAAGTTATGGAGGGTAACAATGGAATATAGTAAGGA
>OODJ01002464.1_pt1 | contig 12397 bp, 10 predicted proteins | sample 1671611 | NCBI WGS metagenome assembly OODJ01 (sample SAMN06348174, study PRJEB24527) | human gut metagenome | biome: human gut; feature: ankylosing spondylitis patient; material: feces | host: Homo sapiens | place: China | collected 2015-10 | reverse complement strand
GCCATGTGTGGGAAGCCTTGGAGGATGAAGATTTCCTCCTGAAGCTGGGTGCTGTGGGCATCGGCCCTGACGGAAAGAAGCATCCTACCTCCGCAGGACTTCTCATGTTTGGCAACGAGTACGATATTGTGCGGGAATTCAACGCTTACTTTCTGGATTACCAAGAACAGTATGATGCTGATACCCGTTGGACAGATCGTATCATTTCGTCTTCCGGTGACTGGAGCGGTAATGTGTATGACTTCTATTTCCGCGTCTATAACAAGCTGATCCAGGACATCAAGGTGCCGTTTAAGATGGACGGGGGCGTTCGGGTGGATGATACTACGGTGCATCAGGCACTGCGCGAAGCGCTGGCCAACTGTTTGGTCAATGCTGATTATTACGGTAGGCAGGGGCTGGTCATCATCAAAAAGCGTAATAGCATTACGATGTCTAATCCGGGCAGCTTCCGCATCGAAATTGATGCCGCAAAAAGCGGTGGTGTTTCTGATCCGCGGAACGGAACGATGCTGAAGATGTTCAACCTGATTGATATTGGTGAGCGTGCTGGAAGTGGTATTCCGAATATATTCCGTGTCTGGCGTGAGCAGGGGTGGAAAGAGCCAGTTATCGTGGAGCTCTCTGAACCGGACAGAATTATTCTATCATTATCGCTACTCAAAAAAGAAAGTAGCGATAAAAAAGTAGCGATAAAGAATGGCGATAAAGGTACAAAAACCGCCACACAAAAAATCGCCATCCTTGAATATCTTACAGATCATGCTTCTGCAAAATGCTCAGATATTTCCGATATGCTCGGCGTTAAAGACGCAAGAGCAAGACGGATACTCAGCGAGATGATCGTTGAGGGAACGATTGTTACAGAGGGCGGCAATCGAAACCGCATTTATAAGTTGAAATCATAAGGAAAAAACTAATTCTGTCACAAAGGAGGATTGCACAATGCCGCACAATGAAAACTCTCGAGTCAAAATTCCTGCATTGGTGCATTTCACTCGTCTGGGATATAAATACATCTCTCTGAGAAAATATGAAGGAGTCATCGACGACGATACCAACATTTTGGTCGATGTTCTTTGTGATGCAATCAATCGGATCAATGCTACTTCCTTGACTACCACAGATGTCCAGAAAATTGTCAATGCTTTGAAAGCAATGCTGGAAAACGATGATTTGGGCAGGGAGTTTTATTCAGTTCTCATCAATGGATACAACGGCTTGAAACTGATTGATTTTGAAGATTTCGGAGGGACAGTCAACTCTTATCATGTGGTCACAGAGATGACTTGCAAGAATGGTTCTGATGAATTTCGCCCTGATATCACTCCACTTATCAATGGTATTCCTTTGGCTTTTATCGAAGTAAAAAAGCCTAACAACAAGGGCGGCATCAAGGCCGAATATGATCGCATGTTGATGCGGGTTAAGAATAAGAAGTTTAGACGGTTTATCAACTTGACTCAGATCATGGTGTTCTCCAATAATAGCGAATATGATGACACCGAAGCCGTCCCTCTGGAAGGAGCATTCTACTCCACCATCAGCTATGAGAAGCTGTTTTTTAGTCATTTCCGAGAGGAAGACGAAAAGCTCTTGACTTCCGTGCCAGAGAAGGATGAGGCGGTTGAAAATTTCATTCTGACCGATAACAATCTGAGTAGCATCAAGTATAGCCCGGAGTATGTAACAAATAGTTCCCCAGTTTCGCCTACCAATAGAATTATCACTTCGCTTTTTTCGTTTGAGCGTATTCTAACTTTCTTGAAATATGCAATCGCTTATGTAGAACGGACAGATGAAAATGGTATCACCCATCTGGAAAAACATCTGATGCGGTATCCACAGTTCTTTGCTACTAAAGCAATCGAAAACAAATTGAATGCCGGGGTAAAAAACGGCATCATTTGGCATACCCAGGGCAGTGGTAAAACAGCGCTTGCCTATTACAATGTCCGTTATCTGACTGACTACTATCAGAAGCATGGAACGATTGCAAAATTCTATTTCATCGTAGACCGTCTTGACCTATTGACACAGGCAGCCAATGAGTTCCGTGCTCGTGGACTTCATGTAGAGGAAACCAATTCCAAGGAAGACTTCATCAAAAACATCCATTCCACCGGAACAGTCAACAACACCGGCAAACCTACGATCACGGTGGTCAATATTCAGAAGTTCTCCAAGGAATCCATTGCGAAACAGTCCGACTATGCAGTAAATGTACAGCGCATCTATTTCTTGGATGAAGCCCACCGCAGCTATAAACCTACCGGATCCTTCCTTGCCAATCTACTTTCCTCCGACCGAGAAGCGGTTATGATCGCATTGACTGGCACGCCACTGATTGGTACGATTTACGATGATGACGGAAAGCCGATTGCAGGCAAAAAATATGATTCCAAGTCTGTGTTCGGTAATTATATCCACAAATATTACTACAATCGCTCTATTGCTGATGGATATACTCTCAAGTTGATTCGCGAAGGCATTGAAACTACCTATAAGAAAAAGCTGCAAAAAGCATTGGAAGAAATTGAGATGCTCAAAGGCTCTCTCGATAAGAAAGAGATGTACGCGCATCCGAAATATGTTTCTGCCTTGGTCGAGTATATTACGGACGATTTCCGCAAGAGCCGTATCGCCATGAACGATGAATCCATCGGTGGTATGATCGTCTGCGATTCTTCCGAGCAGGCGCGTGCGATTTTTGAAGAGTTAAAATCCTATCCCTATTCTGCGGCATTGATTTTGCATGATGCAGACGACAAAGAGACCCGAAAAGACAATATAGACGCCTTCAAAAAAGGCACGATTGACTTTCTCGTGGTCTACAACATGTTGCTGACCGGCTTTGATGCTCCTCGGCTGAAGAAACTCTACTTGGGACGTGTGATCAAAGACCACAATCTGTTACAGGCCTTGACCCGGGTTAACCGGCCCTACAAGAATTATCGATACGGTTATGTGGTCGATTTTGCGGATATCCGTGCGGAATTTGATAAGACCAATAAAGCATATTTCGATGAGCTTCAGGCCGAACTGGGCGATGAGTTCAAGCAGTATGATAACATCTTCAAATCCCCGGAGACAATTGAAGCAGACTTGCAGGACATTAAGGACGTACTGTTCCTGTATGATACTGGAAATGCGGAGGTTTTCTCACAGCAGATTTCTGCCATAGACGATAAACAGGATCTCATACAGCTCCGCCGTGCATTGGAACTGTATAAAGAATTGTTCAATGTTGCAAAACTGTTCGGCTATGACGAACTGGCTGACCAATTTGACCTGAACAACATCAGTGCCCTTTATAGCGAGGTCTGCAATAGGATTGCACTTATTAACCAGAAGAAGCTCCTTGAAGAAGCCCAGGATATGAGCGCTATTCTGAACCTTGCTATGGACGAAATTGAGTTCCATTTCCGCAAGGTTTCCGAGAAAGAACTGGTGATTGCTGATAAATATCAGGATACCCTCAATCGGACCCGCAAGGCCGTTCTGCATACGCTCGACCCAAAAGACCCTGAGTACATCACACTACTGGAAGAACTGCAGCGTTTGCTGGCTAAGAAGAATATCGAGGAATTGACCGCTGACGAAATGACAGCGGATATCGAAGCCTTAGAGCGCATCCGCAAGCTGGCCGAGCAAAAGAATCTTGCTGACCAGATGCTGGCTGCCAAATACGATGGCGATGTGAAATTTATGCGTACCCATAAACGCCTGCGTGAAACGCCGCCTCCCATTGCTGGGGATGTCGTACTGCATCAGGTCCTTACGCACCTGAAGCACCGGGTGGATTCCCAAGTGCTTTCCAATAGTCACTTGATGGACAATGAGCCTTACTTCATGCAGGGCATGTTCCCGATGATTAAGCAGGAGCTTGACGCCCAGCATTTGAAATACTCTGCTGCGCAAATCAAGTATATCGGCACCTGTATTTCCAACGAATACTTTACGGAAAGGAATTTTGCATCATAATGGATTCCAATATTACTCTGCAAACCAAGCAGATGATCGATAGCCTGAAGGCTGTATGTACCAATTTCGGTTTGGGCAATGCCTCCAGCGAATACAAAATCATCACTGAGGTTTTCCTTTACAAGTTTCTCAACGACAAGTTCCTTTTCGAAGCGAAGTGAGTAGAGCCTGTGCTGGCAAAGCTGTCCCCGGCAGATGCCGAAAAGCAACTCGCCCAGATGACCGATGATGACTATGAACTGTTCCTGCTTGGTTTTGGCCCGGATACTGCAAAACTGAAGCAGACTCACTTTATCTCTTACCTGTTCAACCGAAAAAATGAAGAAAATTTTCATACGGTCTTTGATGATACTCTGCTGGATATTGCTACATACAACATTGATATCTTTTCTGTCCGGACTGGCGGCCAGTCCAACATGCGCTTGTTCAGCGGTATCTCCCAGCATGTGATTGAGGCTGAGAAGAAGGACGATTTCTGCCGTGCTATCATCGACAAGATTGCCGAATGCAGCTTCGATAGTGTGTTTGAGCAGAAGTACGATTTCTTTGCTCAAATATTCGAGTATCTGATCAAGGACTACAATAAGGATTTCGGTAAGTACGCCGAATACTATACGCCACATTCCATCGCCAGCATCATTGCAAAAATCATGGTGCCTAACGGTGTAAAGAATGTGACGGTGTATGACCCAGCCGCAGGCTCCGGCACACTGGTGCTGGCGTTGGCCCACGAAATCGGCGAAAGCAACTGCACCATCTATACCCAGGATATATCCCAGAAGTCCAACGAGTTCCTGCGCTTGAACCTGATTCTCAACAATCTCGTCCACTCGCTGCCCAATGTCGTACATGACGATACTTTGTTGCGGCCTTATCACAAAAACGCCAAAGGCGATGGGCTTGCCACGTTTGACTATATTGTCAGCAATCCGCCTTTCAATATGGATTTCTCCGACAGCCGAGATACTTTGGCAGGAGATAATCACAAGAAGCGTTTTTTCGCAGGTGTGCCGAGTATTCCCAAAAAGGACATAGAAAAAATGGCAGTCTATCTGCTGTTTATCCAGCACATTTTATACTCACTTGCCCCCAAGGGAAAAGCAGCGATTGTTGTTCCGACAGGTTTTTTGACCAAATCGGGAATTGCAAAAAAGATCCGAGAGTATTTGGTAAAAGAAAAGATGCTTCGCGGTGTAATTTCTATGCCCTCCAACATTTTTGCCACCACCGGTACCAATGTGTCCATTTTGTTCATCGACCGAGAAAACAAAGACGGAAATGTGATTCTGATGGATGCATCCAAACTGGGGACGAAAGAAAAGGTCGATGGCAAAAATCAGCGTACTGTGTTGAGCGTTGATGAGATCACGCATATCATCAAAACCTTTAATGCCGGAAAGGCTGAGGACGATTTCTGTGTAACTGTCAGCTATGCTGATATTGAGGGAAAGAAGTTCTCCTTTTCTGCCGGCCAGTATTTCGAGGTCAGGATTGAGTATGTGGAGTTGACGCCAGAAGAATTTGTGGAAAAGATGGATAACTTCACTTCTCGATTGGATGAAATGTTTGCAGAAAGCCGTCGTCTGGAAGATGAAATTAAAGTACAGTTGGGACGGGTGAAGTATGAGTAAGTGGATACACACAACTCTTAATGATATTTGCCGTTCCGACAAAGGAGCCATCATATCTGGCCCATTTGGTTCGAACATCAGTAGTAAATTTTTTGTTTTGGACGGCGTGCCTGTAATTCGCGGCAATAATCTAAGTTTGTCATTAGATAAGTTTTATGATGATGACTTTGTGTTTGTTACGGAAGAAAAGGCAGATGAACTGAATTGCTACGCCGAAGAAGGAGACCTGATTTTTACTGCTGCAGGAACTATTGGCCAAGTAGGCATTCTTGAAGCTCCTTTAAAATACAAAAAGTATGTGATTTCAAACAAGCAGCTTCGAGCTCGTATAGACACAAGAAAAGTCGATCTTCTATATGCATATTATTGGTTTGCCAGCGCTTGGATGCAGAATTATTTTATTAGAAATAATAAGGGCAGTACTGTTCCGTTGATAACACTTTCTGAATTAAAAGATGCACCTATATCATATCCGGAAGATATCACTGAACAAAAGAAAATCGCGATGGCAATAGAAGCCATATCCCGAAAGATTAACAACAACCGAAATATTTGTTTTAATCTTGAGTCTATGGCCAAAACACTCTACGACTACTGGTTTACGCAGTTTGATTTCCCGAACGCAGAGGGCAAGCCCTATTGTTCTTCCGGCGGCGAGATGGTCTGGAATGACCAGCTCAAGCGCAAAATCCCGAAGGGATGGAGCGCGGGGCAGCTGTCTGATATTGCCAACATAACGATGGGGCAATCTCCATCGGGTGACACCTATAACGAAAATGGGAGTGGAACGATCTTTTACCAAGGCTGTACAGACTTCGGTACACGCTTTCCTGTTCCAAGAGTGTATACATCTGCACCAACCAGATTTGCTAAAGCTGGTGACATCCTTATGAGTGTCCGCGCTCCGGTGGGTACGCTCAATATTGCTATGGAGGATTGCTGCATTGGCCGTGGCCTTGCTGCACTAAACAGCAAATTTGGGTCTCAGCTTCACTTGCTGTATACCCTTTCAGGATTTAAGCAACTTTTTGATGTGATGGATGGCAATGGAACCACCTTTGGTTCTATTACAAAAGATACTCTCTTTGAGATGAAGGTAGTTATCCCCAGAAGAGACCAGATAAAATCTTTCGAGGAAATGGTGCAACCGATTGAGCAAAAAATCAGAGTAGCAGAGCAAGAAAACCGAGAGCTCACAAAACTCCGTGACTGGCTGCTCCCCATGCTCATGAACGGACAAGCTACGGTGGAATGAAAGCAGGTGAATCCATGAGACAAAATTTTGCGCAGATTTTAAAAGATGCAAAGATAGATATTAAGGTAGAATATCAAAAACTTTATGGAATGTTATATGATCGTAGCATTCCTGTGTCAAACACAAACCGGATATCCGTTTATGATGAGCTCAGCACATATTTTATCGCTTTTTGCTTTAGAGGGACATGTCTTTCGTTAGATGAATTTAATGATTTGCATGGATTTCATTTTGAAAAAGATCCGACTAATTTCAATATTGACCATTTAATTTCGTTGTGCGAATATATTGAAAACCTACTTATAGCATACCAATGTGTTCCCCTGAGTTATCCTTATGGATATGGGAATATGCCAACAAAACTTATTGATGTTCAATTCTATCTACAGCAAATCAGCCAGGTGATTGAAAAAATCGGATATATGCAGGCGAAGCAGAATGACCTTACTATTTTTGTGGAGAAAGACCCTGCTGCAATAGCTGTTGCTGAAGGTGAATTTATTCCAGAGAGCTTGTCGTATAGGCTGATTTCCTATAACCATTATTCGATGAAAGGTAATCTGGCAGAAAAGAAAACGACTTTGCTTGATCTTGCGAATTTGCTCGAACCGCAGAGAACAAACCTCGAAAGAATTGATAAAACATTTTCCAGCGACTTATTCTATACATTCAATAACTTTCATATACGCCATAACAATATAGACCAATTGGGAACAAAGTATAAAAAACCTGTTGGCGACCTATCAGATGAACAGTTGGAGTATTGGTATGACGAGGTCTATCAGATGTGTTTGCTTGCGTTCATGCGATTGGAGCATATAGATCGAAAGAAAAAATTTGATTCGCTGAAGTCTCAAATAGAGGGAACGTAATGAAAACTTATGACGAACTGGTTTCTCTGTTTGAAGAAGCAAACCTTGCGTTCTTGCAGGCCGAACATAGCTTATTTAGAACCGAGGTCGCTGAACGGACCTTGTGTGGTGTGCTGATGCTACATATCCACGATATCATCAAGGAAGATGACTCTTATTCGGGATATTACGCGGATGTGGAGTATAACAGAAATGCGGGTGGTATCAAGACCATTCGAAAAACCACCCGAGGGCAGCAAGAAGAAATAATCCCCATAAATTGTGATTTAATCCTTCACAGCAGAGGTGAGAATGTAGACCAAGACAACCAAATCGCTATTGAAATGAAAAAATCCAATGCTCCGTCAGCGAAGAAACAAAAAGACCGTGAACGGCTTATTGCCCTTACGAAAGATTCGTTTGATGATGTGTGGGCGTGGGATCATAATTTGCCAGAGCATGTGTGCCGGTATGTATTGGGCGTATATTATGAAATCAACTATAGGCAGAAGGAAATCCATATCGAGTACTATCGCCGTGGAGAATTAGTTAGATCCTATAGCAACTACTTTGTAGGTTGATTTGTGTTTTATAAATGGGGCGCTTCGATGTTAAACTATGACGAAGATTTAACTGAATTAGTAGAATCATTGATTTGCACTGGGCGGGAGGATGATTGGTGGGATTTCAAAGAATGCTACCACGAGGATAGGGCTGCTTTGCTGCATGATATCATTTGCCTTGCGAACAACCGGGCAGACCGAGATACCTATTTGATTCTGGGTGTTCGTGATAAGACATTTGAAATCATGGGTGTCGAAAATGACCCTCACCGAAGAAATCAACAGAACATAGTTGACTTTCTAAGTCAAAAAGAGTTTGCAGGACAAATACGCCCTCGAGTAGAAGTGCGTACAATTCGGTTGGAAGGTCACGAAGTAGATGTGTTTATTATCAAAAACTCAACCGATGTTCCTTACTATCTGATCGAGAGTTACACGGACAAAAAGTACAAGCCGGATCCTCCGAAGAAGGGGAAAATGGTACAGGCTTTCCATATCTACACCCGAGTGATGGACAACAATACGCCTATCGACAAGAACGCTGATATCCGCGATGTGGAGCGTCTTTGGAAAAAGCGGTTTGGTTTGTTGCAGACACCGCTGGAACAAGTCAAGATTCTGCTGCGGAAACCGGATGAATGGGCAGAAGAAGATTTTCGATATTACCACAAGCTGTTTCCTCAGTACACGATTTCCGTTGAATATGAGGAAGACGAGCATGGTATCGGCAAAGAAGGACATCGGGCGTTCTATCATCACCTGCAAACAGACACAAGAACACAGTATGGTGTCCTGAAAATATATCATTACAGTACGCAGCTCTTTTCTTGTCAAATAACCGAACTCGATGGCCATAGAATGACCGCGCCCTGCCCTGAAGCGAAGTATATTCCATCTCGCCACTATAGCGATCCAAACATTTGCTTAAGGTACTATGTGACTTCTGATCTTCTGTATTTATTGCTGCGGTTTCTGGAACATCATATTGGAAATAACAATGGAAACGAAGCCCAGTATGCAACGCGACGACTGCTGGATGTCGTCCTTCTATTTGACAGCAATGAGGATGCTGAAGATTTTGCTACCTATATCCATCGCCATTTAGGGACATTTGACAGCAAGGTTTTAGAGCAGAGAGAACCATATATTGCTAATGAAACAGATATGGCTGCAAAAGCACTGGCACAAGAAATTCGCAATAGCCAGGCACTTAAAGAAATGCAACCGGAATGGGAACTGTTTAGACTGGAAAACGCATAAACAGAGAGGAGCGTTGCTGGTGGCCGAAGCGTACTACATTTTTACTGATGAAGCTGGTGCATATAATAAGCGGCCATCTGAGTCGTTCCGTCGCAGCCATCCCTTCTACATACGGGCAAATGTCCGTTTATCTGCCAGCGATTATCGTGTGTTCCAAAAAGAGATTCAGGAGCTCAATACTAAGTATGGTGTCCCGGTTGGCGAAGAAATCAAGTGGTCAGATTTGTGGGAAATCTCAAAAGGAAAATACCGTGTCGATTTTCTGAAATCCTTTACTCCTGACAAGCTCAAAGGGTACTATCGCCGGTTCTTCAACCGTGTGGTGGACAAGCCCTCTCTGCTGTTCATATTCACAGTGACCTGCGTATACACCCAGCCATGCTATCAAGCGGAGAATGAGGTGCTGAAATTTCACATGCAAGAGGCATTTCAGCGTATCCAGATGGATACCCGTCCCGACGGCTTTGCCACAGTGATTATGGATGAGCTAAATCAGGATAAAGTCAAACAGCTCAAAGATGCCTGTCATCGGATGATGGTCGAAGGTGACTTTGTGAAATACGAAAATGTGTATCACGGTGTGCTGACAGAATGTAGCTCTCAAAGCGCAGGAATTCAGTTGGCTGATTATGCAGTAGGTATAATGAATGGTTATCTCCGTAAGCATCTCATGAGTCGTGGAGACTACACGTTTGCTACAGACCTCTATACTGAATTCGTATTGCCTCATTTGAGAAAGCATGCGAATGGAACGGTAGTTGGCTATGGTGTGCGAGAGGTTCCAAGTGATTCTTCCATAAGGCAAGTCTTGATGCCGTTATTCAACTAATCAAAAAGGAGTGAGACATATGGCGTCTCACTCCTTTTTGTTATTCCTTTTCCCGCGCCCCGTTCAGGCTGGCCCAGTGCTGGCGCAGCAGCCTTTCTGCTTCTCTGCGAAGGGAATTTTGGAACATGACAGCCATAACCAATGCGCTAAGCACTGCAGCCACAGACTCCAGCCAGGGATATGCGGCCCAAAGCTGTTCTCCCCAGCAAGCAAGCGGAACACCAACAAGCAGCATAAACAGCAAAATAATGATGACAACGTCGGGTCTGCCGTAGCCTTCACGTCTTTTGATTTTGGCCCGAATCTGTCGAAGCGCACGGGCTCGGATATCCCGGATGTTTCTGGACGAACACTGTTTGTCCTGTGCGACGGATTCAGTGGACTCGCCATTGATGATCGTGCGGAACAAAATCTCCCTCTGCAGTTCGGTCAGTGCATGCAGGGCGTCATAGATTTGGGTGTCCAAATACATGAAGGGATCTTCATCAGAACCCTCAGGCAGATACTTGCTTCGGTCAAACCACCGTCTGTCGTTGTAAATTGCGTTGCGTACTTCCTCCGGCAGGAACGCTTCCGGATTGTAAGATCGGGGCTGCTTTATATCCAAATCCTCCAGAGTATCCGGTGCTACACGCTTGTGAAAGTTCGCCTCGCTGTAGTAGAGCATATGCTCCAGCTCCTTCCACTCCTCCGGATGCTCCTTCACCCATTGGTCTGCAGCGGCGGCAGCTTCCGGGTCCATAGAGTGTATCCAGCGCCAATCTGCCTGAAGCTCTTTATAAGATTGGGTATCCTTGAAGGACATGAGCTCACCACTCTTTCTGCATTCACAAAAAGTTTACAATTCCAGACCTTCCGATTTTGCGAATTTTCTCTAAGTAATAGTAGAAGGACAATTTCACCCGGGTGAGGTTGCCCCTGGTTCGGCACGGCACGGTATCCACGCCGACGAATCCACATGGCCTTAGACAGAGCACCCCATGAGAGCATGTGCGCTCTCTGCCATTCGGCAATCCGCTCGGAAGGTCATTCCATCTCTGGCCGTGCTCCCGGGAGCACGGTCTCTTTTTATTCTAACACGGAGGAGGCGAAAAAGATAGTTTACAGATGAGGGCAAAGGAGGAATGTGGATCACACAACACACCCGCAAAATAAAAACCGCCGCGACTGCGGCAACAGTCCGGCGGCTCGGCGCACACACAGGCACGCACAAATCTACTGATAAAAGTATATCAGGTAAACAGCAGAAAAGCAATGAAAAATTTTCTGTTCCCTGTGTGAGCGTCATCGAACTCTACGACAATACAGGAGGTATGAATTGAGTTTCAACAAATGGCCCAAGCGCAGCGCAGAAAAAAACTATTTTATGGTACCAAATGAGATATTCAGCATCGGTCTGGATTTTCGTGAGATCTCCATCTATTCCTATCTGCTCCGGTGCGAGAATCGTAAGACCTACCAGTGCTACCCCAGTTACAAAACTATCGGCCATGCGATCGGCATGAGTGAAAATACGGTGGCAAAGTACGTGCGGCAGCTGGAGGAGAAAGGTCTCATCTACACAGAGCCGACGATGGTACGAAGCAAAGATGGCAGACCCCTGAACGGAAACCTGCTCTACACCGTTCGCCCTATCCAAGGTGTACTCGAAGCATTCTATGAGCGGCAGCTCCGGCAGGCAGAGGAGGCCGCCGCCCGCTATCGTGCGGCGCAGCTCCTCGAAAAGTCCAACGCCCAGGGCCGCCAGAACGCCTTGTGTGCGCCTTTCCGGGAGGAAGCGAGTCCCAGTCCCAGCCAGAGGATTGAAGCCGGATGTGAGCCGTTTTCGGCAGACTTTTGCAGGACGAAAGAAAAAGCAGGATAAAGGCATGGCGTCGCAAGCGCCGCCGCAGCCGCCACTTCTGCCCGCAGTGCGGGCAGTTTCGGGAGCTTGAAGCTGGCGTCTTTGAGAGGCGAAATAAGCACCGAGGGCGTCAGCTTCCCCGAAAAGCCCCGTGTTGCAGGGCTTTTCAAGGATGTCTTAC
>OODJ01002463.1_pt1 | contig 12400 bp, 14 predicted proteins | sample 1671611 | NCBI WGS metagenome assembly OODJ01 (sample SAMN06348174, study PRJEB24527) | human gut metagenome | biome: human gut; feature: ankylosing spondylitis patient; material: feces | host: Homo sapiens | place: China | collected 2015-10 | reverse complement strand
TGGCATTCGGGCAAAACCAGCAGCCGCCGCGGTCGGTAAACTCGTACACAGGAGAAAGCAGTCCTGCTTGTCTGCAGAGCTGCTTCGCGCCATCCTCGGTGTATCCGTATTTCTCCAGCAGCGACACCTGATTGCCGCCTAGCCGTGCCAGACGCTGCGGTTCGTCCTTTGCAATGCCAATGTACTGCACGGTATCTGACGGCAGTGTTTTCTGATACTGCCGGATCGGGTGCATTTTGCAGTCACGTTGGACATAGCATTTCCCACACACAGGAAAGGAGCGGATCATACCTTTCTTCGGCCCGCGCGTGACCTTTCCCATAAAGACAGAGGTATAGGTTTTCTCGCTTCGAAGCACACGGACAGGTACGCCCAGTTTTTCAAAGGCGGGAATCGCTGCCTGATAGATAAACGCCTGATGTTCCGGCACTTCGCCTGAGGTGCTATTATCAAACATGACCTCACAGTACACCGCTTCGTCCAACAGTTCGCCATGCTCCAAGGCCAATAAGATCGTCGCAATGCTGTCTTTTCCAAAGGAACAGGAGGCGACATGCTTTGGACTCATGTGCGCTCGTCCTCCAGTTCCGCGCATGCCATCCGCAGCTTCTCTGTCTTGTCCGTCTGCTCCCATGCGGCCTGCGGGTGCATAAAGTGGCAGTTGTTGCAGACTTCTGCGAAGAACGGCTTGTCCAGATCCAGCGCGCGGATCATGCCTGCCGGGGTGAAATCAAAGACACGGCGGACAGCTTCAGTCAGAAATGCGTCGTCATAGTATCCGCTCTCCTGCGTGTCGATCTCGACGGCAACCGGTTCGGTTTGCCCAATGGCATAGGCGAGGCTGACCGTACACACATCGGCAAGACCGGCTGCGACAATGTTCTTTGCCACATATCGCGCCATATATGCGCCGCTGCGGTCAACTTTCGTGCCGTCCTTGCCGGAAAGCGCACCGCCGCCGTGGGGCACAAGCCCGCCGTAGGTGTCGACCATCAGCTTGCGGCCGGTGAGGCCGGTATCGGCTTCAAAGCCGCCCAGCACAAACCTGCCGGACGGATTGATGAGAATCTTCGTCTGCTCGTCGATGCGCACATCATGGCAGGCGCGGGCAATGACCAGCCTGCGGAGTTCCTCACGAAGCTCGTCAGGGTCTTTGTCTGCATCATGCTGGCAGGAGATCACGATGGTGTCCACGCGCTCCGGCACACCGAACGCATACTGCACGGACACCTGCGCTTTTCCGTCCGGCCCGATGCCGGAGATCAGTTTTTCCTCCCGGCAGGTGGTGAGCAGGCTCGTGATGCGGTTCGCCAGCACAACCGGCGCGGGCAGCAGTTCCACCGTTTCCCAGCAGGCGTAGCCGTACATGATGCCCTGATCGCCTGCGCCGAGCGTTTCGCCGTCGACCGTCTCTGCAATGTCAGGACTCTGCGTATGCAGCCGCACCTCTACATGATAATTACAGTCATATCCAGCTCTTTGAACCGCTTGCCGTACAATGGTCTCCACGTCAGGACTTGCCGTCGTGCGGAGTTCTCCGGCAACAAGAATTTTGCCCGCCGTCGCCAGCACTTCACAGGCAACGCGGGCATTGGGATCTTCTTTGAGACAGGCATCCAGAACGCTGTCCGCAATCGTGTCGCAGAGTTTGTCCGGATGGCCTGCCGTGACGGACTCTGCCGTCAGGATGTATTTATCTTTCATGCGTCGATTTTCCTTTCTTCGGCTGATTGATCACCTTTCCATGCTGCATGACGAACAGCTTTTCGCGGGAGTACAGGCGCGTATAGGTCTGTATCTGCTTGTCGGTCAAAGAACAAAATTCCTCGCCGCTGCCTTGGGCGAGGAAGAACGTGCCGTGGATGATGTCATACGGTATCCGATGAGGAAACGCTGGGGCGTATTTATGTGGAGGATATGGAAAGTCTCGAAGTGCCGGACAATATAAAACCCTACTTTGACTTTGAAGCATACGGGCGGGACATTTCCATCAACGAAAACGGACACTTTGCACCGGGCGGCTATGTGACGAAGGTGAGTGACGATTTCCGGGAGGTCTACCACGGCCCCCAGGACATCCCCGCTGAACACAGGGTTTTTGCTTACCCTCAGCTTTCGATCCGGGAGCAGATGGCCGCTTATCAAGAAATTATTGACGGTTCCTCAAAGGAGGGGTTCCGGCGGCTGGCTGAAAAACACCATGAGGAACGGTAACTGGACTTCGAGACAATTTGTCCCAAGGCGAAAGGAGGCGGTGTAACTGATTGATGAAGAAATTTCCCGGAGCTCCATAGCGATTTCTGTCCGGGCCAGCAAGCTGACAGCCCGGGGGCTGGCCTATGTGCTCCGGGCGGCGGGCCGCCAGATCGCCAAACGGCATAAGAAAGCCCAAAGGCCCCACGGCAGGCAGAGCGTGAAAAAGCTCATGGCCCACGGCGAAAATGTGAACAGCATCGAGGTGGAGGCCCCGAAGCTCTTTGACCGCATGGCCCGCCGTTTCAATGTGGACTATCCTTCTCCTTTCCGCGGCGGTTGTGATTGTAGTCGCCAATGTCTGTGATCGTCACATATTCCCCAATCAGGCACAGGGCTTCGCCGTAGCTGTGGCACTCGCCGCTGAAAATGCGGTGGGTGAGTTCTTTCGCCTGATCCCGCAGACCAGCTTCGCGCAGCGTCCTCGCCGCAATGCCGACAAGGTTAAAAATATTGCCATCCTGCCCGATGAGCGGACATGGCGGCTTTTCGACGCTTGGTTCAGATTCCTCTAAAAAGCCGCCCAAACGGTTCGGCACATAATCACTGAGCCATGTCCCGCCAATCGTTCCGTATGTGGTAAGTCTCCACATGGCGAGTTTACCGACATCAAGATCAACACCTTCAAAGTCAAACAGCATGTTGGTGTGACCGTCGTACTCAAACAGAGATGCCCGTTCAAACCGGCTGCCATTGCGCAGGATTCCGGCATCCGTGAGCATTTCGTTGATCCCTTCCAACCATTCCTGCGGATCGCCGCCGCAGCCTTGCAGGATCAGCCCTTCTCGGTCGCTCATTTTGCGAAGATCACCAACCTGAATTCTCCGGATGGCGTTATCGTTCATAGCCGGTCTCCTTTCGCTGCGGCGGCTTGGTCTGCACTTTCTTTGGATACGGTTCAATGCCGCACTCCTTGAGGCAGTTCTTGAATGCATATTTGAGGCAACCAACCGGCAGACCGTTCTGCTCGTAGCCCGTTTTGATACCGAGATAGTAGTCTCTCGGCGGCAGGGACGGTTTCAGGTGCAGCTCTGGGTTCATAATATAAGCCATGACCGGGACGCGCTGCCCGTCAAACGTCCGCACCTCCAGCGTCTGCTTGATATACAGACGCGGATAGCCTTCGTAGCGGTCGAGCGATGCTTCACATTTGTCAGTTAACTCCCACAAAAGGCCGTAGACACAAGCGCCTTCCTTGGGTTCGACTGTCGCAACGCCGCTGCCGCGAAAGCGCAGGTCATAATTGTCCAGAACAGCCTGCCCGTAGACGCTCGCGTCCGGGCAGCGGTATCTCATCTGGTCCAGATTGATATTGCTGCCGTAGGCAAAATACAGTGGTCTTTCCATCATCATTCCTCCAGCAGCTCCAGCGCGCCGATCTCACTCAATACGCGAATGAGCGCGGCAGCACGTTCTCCCGTGCTGCTCTCCGGCAGCTCGCAGGGTTGCTCCGTCATGCGGCGGATCGTGTTCTGCATATAACGGATATATCCTTCCGTGCCGTCGAACGTGCCTGCATCAAAATGTAAGGCACGGAGCTGGGCTAAAATTTCGATGGGCGTACCCTCGTATGTAGATTCTTCAATACAGATTTTCATTCGGTCACCTCTCCTGTTCCTGTTGAGATGTTCGGTTTTTGTGGCTGCTTGCATAGCAGTCCTTGTCATATCGCCAAGCGCGGTCGCCCTCCAGATTGGCAAGCAGATGATCGCGCGTGTTCTTGAATTCATCGCCGTTCAGCCCCATCCGCACGAGCCAGACGCGGAACGTGAACAATTCATTGTCGCTCACCGTCTTGCGCATGACACTGGTGCGCTGGGCGATGGCCTGCGCAGACATGGCAAGGCATAAATTGACGTAGGCTTTTGCGCGACCGGCGTGGAGGGTAGAATTAAAGCAGCGCCATTCAATGGTGCCGCGGTAAAAGACAGAGTGAAGATTCAGCGCGTAATAGCGCGTCCAGTTGTAATGCTCATGCGCAGAAATGCAGCCTTCGTACCAGATGTTCTCCAACTGGGTAAGATCGGTCGTTGGTTCGTTGGACAGCCGCCGTGCCCGCTGCAGCATGGGTTCGCGCACACGCTGACACCAGCGGTTGACGCGGGCGGGGTCCGTTTTCAGGGCTTTGAACAGCAAATCTTCCTTGGAATACATGATACTAAGCAGGTTCTTGAGACTCTGGCGGTTATGATTGGAAGCATCCACATGGACGTGCATCCCGCAGGAGTCGTTGACTTTTCCGCCTGCCTGCCGGATACGGCGCACACACTCCTGGAATTTCTCCATTTCGTCATAGGTGAGCTTCGGCGTTACCATTTCCACGCGATATTCCGGATCGGTTGTTCTGCGATAGTGCCCATCGTCATTCCACTCTGCGCGGATACTGCTGTCGCTCATAATGCGCCACTGCTTGCCCTCCCGATCCGGTACATACCAGCTATCATAATTATCATAGCTGCGCTGTGGCGTCGTTTCAAAATATGCAGCAAGTGCCTCTGCCGCTTCTGCTCGCGTGATGCCGGTCAGCTCGATTTCCACGCCGAAGCATTGATCTTTGATCCCAATCATCGCTCCGGTTCTTTTGGCTTATCGCCCTTGGTTTTCGGCGGAGGGAGTTGACGCTCCGGCTCCTGATAAACATAGTTACCTTCTTTTTCATCAAACACATAGTTGAAATCGGCTGCTTTTCCGCCATGAATCTGAAAAGACATCTCATAAGCCTCCCGGCTGCCGCCCTCTGGGATATGCCCAGCAATCGCCTTTCCTGCCAAAAGAACGACATGGCCGACGTTGTAACCAACATCTTCATCTGCCCATTGCAGGTCCATTTTTATCTCCGGGAACATCCGTGACAGCTTGTCCATGACCAGTGCAGGCATATCCCACGCAGTCAGGAATCGAATGCTTTGTGATTCCTGATCGAAGTGAACGTCATAAGCATTCCACTTTGTTCCCCAGTTCCGATTGCACCATCCGTACCAATCTCCGCAGCCATATTGCAGGAAGTTGGAGATCACGACCTGCCCCATGGCAATGACATCTGAAAGGGGCGTGTATTTGCTGGCTCTGGAAATCCGCAGTGCATCCAGCGTCATAAACTGCTCGCCTTTGCTTCGACCAACAATGCCGGCCAACTTCTGATATTCCTCACTGCTCAATTTTGGAACGCCCATGTCCGGCGCGGCTGGGTTCAGTGCCATCATGCAGACATACAGAGCCTCGTCTGTGCGGGAGCCTGCTTCAATGTTGAGGCTTTCCGGCATGGGAATAATTTTATTGAAGTCAATACTTCCAAGGCCGAGTTCATCACTTTTGATTTTGTCAAGCATGGCATGAACCTGTTCACTGTCACCCTTAAACTTCAAAATGTTTGTAATATGGTTTGGCATTCTTCACCTTCTTCTTGCAGCGCGCGCAAAAAGCCGAGAACGTCATCGTCGACGCTCCCGGCTGGCTGCGGCCGCGAAATTGCTTGTGGATCGGAGCTGTTTTGCAGCTCCGTTTGGAGAATTGCTTTTAAGTCCTTCAGAAATTGCTCCCGCTGCGCCTGCTGGCACAGCGCCAGACAGAGCCAGTTTGTGCGCTGCCCAGCCGGAATCGCAGACAGAAGCTCCCACGCCTGCCGGTGCAGCGGATTGTCCAGAAACAGCGTTGTACCAAACCGTGCGGTTTTCGGTTTATCCTGCATGGTCTGCCACCTGTCCAGCCAGCCGCTCGTATGCCTGCGCATTCAACTTGTCATCGTCCAGAATAACAGGACGCAAAACGCTGCCTTGCGGCAGGTATCGCTTCATAAGTCCGGCCCCGCCGCCGAGAAATACAACCGGCATGGCGCGGCAGTCCAGACCTGCTTCGGCAATGGCAGAGAGAATACGCTTTGCATAGATTCCGGCTTCCCGCTGGATGATGGCTTTCACACGGTCGTCCATGCTGTCGGGACTTCCACGCAGGACATTTTCGATCTGCGCACCGGTAAGAGACAGATTCAGACTCCGGCGCACCTGCTCTGCGATCTCATCCAGACAGCGGATCATGCCCAGCTCCAAGCTGCGGCAAGAAGCCGCGTTCGGGATGCGGTTGTCCAGCCGCATAATATCCACTGTCCAGCCGCCAATGTCCGCAAGGATCACGGACGGTTCATTGAGCAAATCACTGTGCTGGAGGATCGCCGCATAGCCCTGCGGAAACAGCTTCACATCCTGCACGGAAATCTCATACGAAATCCCTTCATACAAAAAAGAGACCGGCTTGCTCTCGCGCAGCAGATATGCCCGGAATGCTTTCTTTTCCCGGCCGAAGCTCGTCAGCGGCAAGCCCGCCGCGAGGATCACAGGCGTTGTAGTCGGCGCGTTCCGGTACGCGATCTCTTTGGCGATGGCCGCCAGCGTCAGTAAGTAATAGTTTTCATCCGCCGTCTTATCCTTCTGGAGCGGCTGCCGTCCGCTGCCGACAATGTAGTATTTTCCGTCATAGCAGAGGACGTTTTTCTGCGTGTACGGTTCATGCTCGTATTCTGCCAAGCCGGAGGGAAATGAGCAATACGCGGTTTTCATGGCCGCGTAGCCATGATCCACGCCAATGGTAATGGGTTCTGTCATCGTTCTTCCACCTTTCCTTTCTCTTTTTGCCTGTTCATATCCTTCTGCGGTGCACGTTCCTCTGGGAGCAGTTTCCCAAAGCCCAGCTCACGCAGCGTCTTTTCATACAGCTTTTTCTTGAACGTCAGATATTCCGGCGATGTATAATCGGTATGAAGCGAAACAGCTTCTTCATAGCACGGCGCGACGATCTCATACTCCACAGAGCCGAAACGGTCCGCGGTCAGGTATCGCAGCATCCCATAACCGTCCATTTCCTCGAATTTCCCCATATTATCTTCCGTGGCAAACTCCGTGCTGATATGAAAGCGCGTCAACTCAGCAGCGCTCCTATAAAGCACAAATCCGCCCGGATCAAGATACGGTGCAACCGTCTTATAGAACCGCCGACAGTGTTCCCGGCTGTTCAACCGCGGGACCAGCTTCACAAGGGCTGTTTCCAGTGCTTTGTTCTTTCGGGACAAATGCCTGTTATCGATTTGCAGATTGTTATAAGCAATGGAGAGTTGAACCGCCGTGCGCTCTTGGGACGCTTGCTGCTCGCGCATGGCCTCATATTGGATCTTCAGCGCGGGGTATTCTCGGATCGCAGTCAGCATTTCAGATAATCTCATCTGCGCTTCCTCCGATACCGTGAAAACCGCTGCAGCACCTGCAAACGATTGTCAATCTTACATGACGCCTGATCAACCGCTTCCATATCCTTATCCAGCTTCTTGTGGATGTGTTCCAGCGCGTCGCGGTCATTGCAGCAGTCCACCAGAACGTAGGTGCTGCCGGTGGAGAACACCTCGCGCCTGCCGTATGGGTCGCGTAGGCTGGCAATGAGCCGCTGGCCGACCTTTTTCCGGTACGCAATTTGCAATGCTTCCGGTTCTCCGCGGACACCGTACCGCTTCAAGATCTGCGCAACCTCGTCGGAGGAGATCTGCTGGTGCGTCATCAGCTTCTCCAGAATCTCAGCGGCGGCGTCCTCCGGAACGCCGGAATAGCCGGAATATCCATCTAAATATGCCGTCATGTTTGGAACTCCTTTCTGCGCGCAAACGGCCATCCCGCAATGGGATGGCCGCTTCGTTTGTTACGCTGCCGCAGGAAGCTCCGCAGCATCGTCCAGTTCTTTCCGGGGCGAGAGAAACTCCACCTCGGTCGCTTTGAGCAGGAAGCCGGGCTGCCGCTCCGGTTCCTCGGCAAAGGTGATCGTTTCAAAATCACCGCTGGCCGCAATCTTGCAGCCCTTTCTGGCAAACTCCGCGCAGCGTTCTGCAAGAACGCCGCGCACCTTGATCGAGATAAAATCGGTCAGCTTTTCTCCATCCGGAGATTTGTAGCGGCGATCCGAGGCAATACGCATGATGGCATAGGGCTTGCCGGTTTCTTCGTTGGTCTTGAGGACGGGATCTCCCGTCAGGTTGCCGATGGCAATCATTTTAAGCATGGTAAAGTCCTTCTTTCGTTAGAATTACGCCCATTCGACGACGAACAGGACGCAGAGGATATTGGCGTTTGTGACCGGCTGCGACAGGGCGCTGACAACTGCGTCATAGGTGAGCGTCAGGCTTTCTTCCTCGTTGATCTGCCACGGGGAAGTGAGTTCAAACTGCTCCGTGCTGCCGGTCTTGCTGGTCTGTGCGCTGTTGATCTTGAAGCCAATCTGGTTGCTGTCCACCTTGGCGTGGGACATATCCGAAGCATACGGCACCAGCGTCCAGCCGTTTTCTGCCGTCAGGGTCACGGAGGACACCTGCACAGCGGCGGTAGAGTGGTTGACAATCTCCGCGTTGGAGACGTAGACCTTCCCGTTCTGATCGACCGTCACCGGCAGCACAGCCGGAACAATGACAGAGAACACGGTTGCTTCCTCCCAATGCGCGTAGTAGGTGGTAGAAGCTACCTCTTTGAATACGGTGTTGCCATCTACCTGCGTGCCGCCGGTTTCCTGTGTGAACCAGCCGAGGAACGCATAGCCCCTGCGGGTAGGATCCGTGGGCAGGTTCAGCGTTTCGCCGTAGGTCTGGTTGGTGGTTTCCGTTTTGCCGGTACCGAGATCCCATGTGATCTGGTATTCTGCCGGGGCAAACTGCGCGTAGAACGTCCGCGCGGCCGTAATGGTGACCGTATTGTACAATGCGCCATTTGTCTTTTCGGTGTACCAGCCGGAGAACGTGTGACCTGCCTTGACCGGCGTGTAACCGGGAGCAACGGCGGTCTGGTTGGGCGCGACGGAGGTCGTCACGCTGTTCTTGCCGCCAACCGTGCCGCCGTTGGACGCGGCATCCCACGTCACGATCAGCGCGACATTCGCGCCACAATCATCACAGATACCATCCGCATTCGCGTCGGTGTGGTCCGCGTATTCATCTGCCGTTGCCTTACAAACTGAACAGGTTTTTGTGCGCTTGTGCTGGGTATCGCTGGAACTTGTCCACCTGCCATAGGTATAGGTGTGATCGGCGTAGTCATAGGTCGACGCGCCGCAGCCGGAGCAGGTTTTCGAGCGACGGTGCTGGGTATCGCTGTACTTGCTCCACGAGCCCGTAGCATAAGAATGCGAACCGTAGTCCGTGGTGCTGTATCCGCAGGTGCGGCAGGATGCCGTTCGGCTGTGCTGACTGGAGGAATCGTTGCTCCAGCTCCCGTAGCTCAGGCTGTGCGAAGCATAGTCATAGCTGGATGCACCGCAATTTCGGCAATAGCTTTCCCGGCGATGCTGGCTGCTGGAATATTCTTCCCAAGAGCCGTAGCTATAACTATGGCCGCTGGAATAGATCGTCTCAGATTTCGTTTGGCCGCAAGCGCACGAATAGCTTCTGTACCCGTTGCTGGTGCAAGTTGCGTCCTGTACATTTTGGAGAATCCATGTATGACTGCCGCAGTCCGGGCAGGTACCGGAACCGTAACCACCAGCGCCGTGACTCTTATAGGTGTAAGTGCCAAGGTACTGGACGTAGTGGCAGAGATAACACTCATTATAGTTTGCATGGCCGCGAGACGAATGTGCGACTTCAACGTATGTGCCCTGGAACGAATACTTTCCGCATGAAGGGCAGTTGCCAATGATGGAGCCGGTGGACTGAACAGAGATACCCGGCGCTTTCTTGATGCCGTTGGGTGCAGTGGTGGCGGCGTCTGCGTTCTGATACACACCGTACAGATCATAAAAATACCGGTTGCTGCGGTTGGAAGCCGCCCAATCATAGGTGTAGAACGGCACCGTTGCCTCTGGGTAGCCGATGATGTAGGCGATATAGAGCGTGTCGCCGGAATCGGCTTCGCGCCAGAACGCATCCTCGCCGATGCTGTTCAGAACCGTTTCGCCGTAGTACATGGTCAGCGTAGAGAGCTTCGGGCAGTTATAGAACGCATGGCGGCCAATGACCGGGGCCAGCGGCAGCTCGGCTGTGGTCAGGTTGACGCAGCCCTCGAACCAGTATGCCAGATCTGGGATGGTCAGCGTTTCCACGTCCTCAAACCAGACCTCGGTGATCTGATCGCGGACAGCCGCCCACGGCTGATCGTCCGCACTGGTAAAGACCGGCGCTTCGCCGCTGCCGGAAATGGTCAGCCAGCCTTTGTTATCAAGCTCCCAGCGGATGCCGCTGTTCTGGATCGTGCCAGAGGTGGCGGCTTCGTTGGAAACCACGGTTTCTTCGTCGGGCGCGCTGTCATAGATCGTGTGTTCGTCCGCTTCGGCGGCAAATGCCGCGACGGACAGCGAAAACAGCATACAAAGAGTCAGCACAAACGCGATGAATTGCTTGAATTTCTTCATCATGCAGCCTCCTTTTCGTTCACGGCGGCGATGGTGAACACAATCGTCGCGGCGTTGATGTTCGTGACGGCTTCACTTGCGGAAACCTTGGCTTTATATCGGATGGCGAGATTTTTCTCAGCCGGAATCGCTGGGAACGCGCCGTCCGCAAGCGTCAGCGCGCCCGCGCCCTTGGTTGAGCAGCCGTTGATACTGAGTGCGATGCTGTTTTTGCCTGCGCTGAAATCATCATAGCTGCCGATCTCGAATGTGCCAGCCTGAACATCCACTTTTGTGACCTTAATCGCGCCGGTCTTGCCGGTATTGGTGATGGCTGCGTTGTTCGCGCAGACCACATATCCATCCACCAGTGAAACAGGCAGTGCGGCCGGAACGGTGCAGGAGATGGGCGAAACCGTGTTGACCACGGTCAGCGTGACCGGCACTCTGGCTTCGGTTGTTTCCGCAGCGGACGCGCTGACCGGAAAGGCAAAAATAAGCGCCAGCGCCAAGAGCAGCGCCAGAGATTTCTTCATGTCACTGCACCTCCTTCGGCCAGAGGTATGCGGTATGCAAAGTCAGCTCTGTGTTCAGCGTGCCGATCTGCTTGCCGTCGCGGTAAGCCGTAATTGTGACCGTGCAATCCGCGTTGCCAAACTCCGGCGCTTCCAGCAACGTCAATGTCGAGATGGATTTTCCAGCGGCAAGCTCAAAAGCGTCGGCAATCAGTGTATTGTCCTTGTTGCGGCGAATTTCTACCTTATAGGTATCGTTCTTGCTATTGTTGATGAACTCGGCTTTCACGCTGGATTCTCCGACCAGAGCATATAGATGAGCAGGAGCAGTAATATCAATCTGATTGTCCGCGACGATAGCATTGAGCTGCTTTTGGGCTTCACGCAGTCCTGAAACGTCGTAAAAAATAACTTCCGTTTCCTTGTGCTGCTTGGCTCTTTCTGTAATTCTGACTTTGATTGTGTCAATGACCGCGAGGGTGGAATCTCTGTCATAAATGACTTTGACCGCATCATCCACACGCGCAATCACGACTTCCGGCATATTCGTGCCGTTGTTGCAGTACACGGCTTTCGTACCGCCGCCCCAGACAAGAAGCCTGCCTTTGACAGTAACATTATCGAGCGTGATTTTGCCATCTGCTGCGCCGCAGCCGATGATGAGGTCGCCGTCCACGGTCATGTTCTGGAGCGTTACTTCGTCAGTGCGAATCAACACGCTGCCCTTGATGTCTTTGTCGTAGGTTCCCTTGGACACAATGTAAGTGCCGATGATGTTGTAAAAAATCTGCGCGAACTCGGCGCGCGTGATATTGTCCAGCGGCGCAAGGACTTTGCCACGGCCGTGAATGTAGTCTGCACCGACCATCGCGCGCACATAGGGCAGCGCCCAGTTGGAAATCTCGCTGCGGTCAGAGAACGCGGACAGATCTGTTTTGGAATACGCATCGTAATCCAGTTCCAACGCACGGGCAACGACCGTCATAGCCTCCTGACGCGAGATTGGCGCATCCGGAGCCATGGACGAAGCAGACCGACCGTTGTAAGTACCCATCTGCACGGCCATTGCCACATCATCATAATACCATTTGGACTTTGCAACGTCCGTGTACTTGGAAATGTCGGCTTTCACGTAGCAGCCGAAAGACCTGTTGATGATTGCAGCCATCTCCGCGCGGGTCATATCGCCATTCGGGTCAATAATGGTGCTGGACTTGCCGTAAAGCAAACCGTTATCCACGGCTGCGCTCACGGCTTCGGCATACCATGCGGTACGGTCATAG
>OODJ01002436.1_pt1 | contig 12513 bp, 10 predicted proteins | sample 1671611 | NCBI WGS metagenome assembly OODJ01 (sample SAMN06348174, study PRJEB24527) | human gut metagenome | biome: human gut; feature: ankylosing spondylitis patient; material: feces | host: Homo sapiens | place: China | collected 2015-10 | reverse complement strand
CCGCGCCGACAAATACCCCCGGCCGTCGGTGACGGTGGACGTCTGCATCTTTTCCCGCGCGGCGGACGGGGCGCTGCGCACGCTGCTGATCCGCCGCGGCGGCCACCCCTTCCTCGGCTGGTGGGCGCTGCCGGGCGGCTTTGCGCAGCCCGGGGAGCGCGTGGAGGAGGCCGCCGCGGAGGGCCCCGCGGGCAGGACCGTGGCCTTCTTCTACGTGAACGAGGACGGGGCCGCCGTGACGCGGCGCTCCGGCGACTACTTCTGCCAGATGATCGAGGCGGCGGGCGGCGCGTACGTGAGCTTTTCCGAGGAGGGCGCGACCGAATCCTCCCCCACCACCGTCACCGTCGAGATGGAGCGCTTCTACGAGGGCGCGCGAGACGCCGACGTCATCGTCTACAACGGGACGATCGACGGCGGCGTAACCAGCCTCGAGGCGCTCGTCGAGAAGAACGCGCTGCTCGCGGACTTCCGCGCCGTGCGCAACGGGGACGTCTGGACCTGCGACTCCAACCTCTATCAGCAGATCACCAGCATGGCGGACATCATCTCCGACCTGCGCTCCGCCATCGCCGGCTCGGGGGAGCCCACCACATTCGTCTGGAGGCTCGAGTAGCGTGGGTGACGCGAAGGGCAGCGGCAGCGGACGGAGGCGGCGGGCGACGGCCTACGACCTCATCGTCCTTCTCGGCCTTCTGGCGCTCTTCGCGGCCAACCTATGCCTGGGGAGCGTGGGGACGTCGCCCGCGGAGGTGCTGGACATCCTTCTGGCCGGGCCCGGCGACACCTCCACCGCGGCCCAGGTCATCTGGCAGATCCGCCTGCCGCGCGTCATCGAGGCGGCGCTTCTGGGAGGGGCGCTCTCGCTCTCTGGCTTCCTGCTGCAGACGTTTTTCAACAACCCCATCGCCGACCCGTTCATCTTGGGCGTCTCCTCGGGCGCAAAGTTCGTCGTCGCGCTTACGATGATCGTACTTCTAGGCGCGAACCAGGCCATGTCCTCGCCGGCCATGGTGGCCGCAGCGTTTCTGGGCTCGCTTATAACCATCGGCTTCGTGCTCCTCATCGCACGGCGCATAAGTTCCATGGCCATGCTCATCGTGGCGGGCGTCATGGTGGGATACATCTGCTCGGCGGCGACGAACTTCCTCATCGCCTTCGCCGACGACCAGTCCATCGTGAACCTTCACAACTGGTCTTTGGGTAGCTTCTCGGGTTCGAGCTGGGACGACATCGCGGTCATCGCGGTCGTGGTGATCACCGTGAGCGCATGCGTATTCGCGATATCGAAGCCCCTTTCCGCCTTCCAGCTGGGAGAAGCCTACGCGAAAAGCGTCGGCGTGAACGTCGAACGCTTCCGCGTGGTGCTCGTCCTTCTAGCGAGCATGCTCTCCGCCTGCGTGACCGCGTTCGCTGGTCCGGTGTCGTTCGTAGGCATCGCGGCTCCGCATCTCGTGAAGTCGGCGCTAAAGTCGTCGAAGCCCATCCGCGTGATTCCTGCGTGCTTCTTGGGAGGCGCCATCTTCTGCGCGGGCTGCGATTTGATCGCGCGCACGCTGTTCTCTCCCGTCGAGCTTTCCATCAGCGCCGTCACCGCCATCTTCGGCGCTCCGGTGGTTATCGCGCTCATGTTGAAGAAGCGGGTGAGGTAGATGGGAGAATTCGTGCCGCGGCCCAAAACGCTCGGAGGGGACATTCCATGCTTAGACAGTCCTGAGCTCGCACGAAAGCGCCAGAAGGCACTTTCGGCTCGTGCGGAACTGCGCGCGGAACGCCTCCTCCGAGCGGAGCCGAACCTCGAAACTACGGTCGAAACGCAGGCTGACGGAGCGCCGCTTTTCCACATAAGCGACCTGTCGGCGGGCTACGACAAGAAGGTCGTAGTCGAAGGCGTCGATCTGGAGGTTCGCGCGGGCGACGTCGTGGCGCTCATCGGGCCGAACGGCTCGGGCAAGTCGACCATCTTGAAAACCATCACACGCCATTTAGCACCGCTTGCCGGCGCGGTCGAGCTCGAGGGGCGAGAGATTTCCCGATGGAAGACGGCGGAGTTCGCAAGGAACCTTGCCGTTATGCTGACAGATCGCCCCCGGACCGAGCTCCTCACCTGCCGCGATATCATAGAGGCGGGAAGACATCCCTACACCGGGCGAATGGGCACACTCTCGCCCAACGACCATAGTCGGGTCGACGAGGCCATGAAAACCGCACATGTGGAAGAGCTCGCCGAGTGCGACTTCATGCAGATAAGCGACGGGCAACGCCAGCGCGTCATGCTCGCACGCGCCATCGCGCAGGATCCGCGTGTGCTCGTGCTCGACGAGCCCACGTCGTATCTCGATATCCGCTACCAGATCGACCTGCTGCGAATACTTCGCCACCTTGCGAAATCGCGGAATGTGGCTGTCATCATGTCCATCCACGAACTCGAGCTCGCGCAGAAAAGCGCCGACAAGGTGATTTGCGTGAAGGACGGCCGGGTCTTCCGCGCCGGCGCACCCGAGGACATATTCACGCGCGAGACGATTGGCGAGCTCTACGGCCTTCAACATGGCACCTTCAACGAGCGCTTCGGCAGCGTGGAAATTGGACGCCCGCACGGCGATGCGCACACGTTCGTCATCGCCGGCGCAGGTACGGGGTCGGCTGTGTTTCGCCAGCTCATCCGGCAGGGCAAGGCGTTCTACACGGGCGTTCTGCACGAAGGGGACATCGACTGCGAGCTAGCGCGCGACCTGGCGGCGGAATGCGTGGCCGAGCGCGCCTTCGAGCCGATCGGGGATAGAACCATAGCCCGCGCCAAAGAGCTCCTCGTCCACTGCGCGCGCCTTATCGTGTGTCCCGCCGCCTTCGGCACCATAAACGCCCGCAACGCAGAGCTCGTCGAGTTCGCACGCTCGCACGGTATCGAGGTCATGCGAGCGTGCGAAGGCGCATCGGAGGATTCCCAATTGGGGTGGAAAGGATAAACTGGACTTTCTTTTAAGGATCCTCAGGCTACAGCTCCTACGCCGGCGAGGTCTACAAGGCGCCGGAGAACCTCGTAAACAGGAATTTCCACGCCGACGAGCCCAACCTGCTGTGGCTCACCGACATCACCGAGTTCAGGCTCCCGGGCGGCGAGAAGGTCTACCTGAGCCCGGTCATCGACTGCTTCGACGGGATGCCCGTCGCCTGGTCGATCGGGCTGCACCCCGACAAGCGCCTCGCGAACTCAAGCCTGCGCCTAATCCAAGCGAGATTCCAGACTCGACAGGCCATTGAGAGTCAGGTCGTTGGCGACCTCCGAGACGCGCTCGATAGGAACCGAGCCGTCAGACAGCGCCCATGTGCGATAGATTCCGATAATACCCGACAGCAAAAACGCCAGATAGTAGTCGAACATCTCGTCCTTGAGACCTTGGGGCAGCAGATCGCGCTCGGCAATCTCGTGCTCGAGCGGCGCACGAAAACGAGCCATAAAATCATCGAGCGGAATGTTCTCGATCAGCTGACGATTGAGCACCAGGTTGTTGCATAGCGCCTCGTTAATGGTTTTAAAGAAGGTCGCCGCCGCGCCCAGGGCGCGCTCGTTGGTGTCGCCGTTCATGGAAGCAAGCGTTTTCTCGACCGAGTCGACAATCATCTCCACCACATCGACGGCAATGGCATCGAGCAAGCCATCAACCGTACCAAAGTGCACGTAGAAGGTCTTGCGGTCGACATTGGCCTCGCGCGCGATGGCACTCACCGTAATGTCTGCCAGCGGCTTTTCCATGAGCAGGCGCTCGAAAGCGGAAAGGATGGCATTGCGGCTGCGAACGATGCGGCGATCAAGACGCGGTTTGCTGGTGTCCATGAACGTGTCCCTTCGATATGCGGGCATTCATCAACAGATGAGAGATAATCTACGTAAGAGGATTATCCCCCATACAGCTCAAATATGCCCCGCATCATGAAGAACGCACGACTGCCCTACCGCGACTTAGGGTGCTTCTTCTTATTGAGCGCCGACGGAGATACGCGGATACCGTCGCCCGTCTGGCGCACATAGGCTTTATGAGCCGGCTTAGCGGTCCCAGAAGCCTTCTGAGCGTGCTTCCTGGGATCAACGGTAACAGCATTCGTGGGGTGCGGCTTAGTGGGCGCAGAGGGCGTCTGAGGCGTACGGCCGAGCTTGCGCATCACGCGATCCCAGCGCGCATGGATGCTCTCGTTGTGGGCGCTCTTAAGGCCCAGCAGGGGCGCAGCCAAAATGGTCGGCGCGATAAACGTAATGAGACGCCACAGCAGATAGCCGGCGGTCGAAGCCGACCCAAAGAAATGACCCAAGAACAAAGCAAAGCCGCCCTCAGCGCCACCAGTTCCACCGGGCAAGGGAACCGCAGAGCTCAGCAGCTGGACAAAGGCGCTCGCGGCCATGACCGAGAAAAAGTCGACCTCGTGGTGGCCAAAGGCGAGCATCAGAAAATACGGCACCAGATAGAAAAACGCGAGCTGCAGCATGGTGATAAACACGGTGAGCAGCATGGAAGAAAAATGTCCGGCCGAAAGCTTGAACTTCTCGGAGAAGGAGTAGATCTCGCCATCGACAAACGAGCGCCATCCATCGATCTTAGTGGCCGAGACACCTATGCGCTCGAGCCAATTGATGATGCAATGGGCGACGCGCGTGACGGTCTTAGGCATGAGCGCGACGGCGAAGATGCCGAGCAGGATGCAGCAGTGACCGCCAAAACTAAAGACGCACAGCAGCGTCATGTCGCCATAGCGCTCGGCAAAAAACGGCATGCGAGCAAGCAATAGGATAGCGCCCCAGGCAACGAGGCCAAACTGATACACAATAAATCGGGTGAACTGCGTGGCACCCGCTTCGCCCACGTTTTGGCCCGCTTTGGTCAGGCGGTAGATCTGGGCAGGCGTAGAGCCCATCATCATGGGCGTCAGGTTGCCAAAGAAGATGCCACTCGCCTCGACCGAGATCAGGTCGCGAATGCCGACGGGTGAATTGGGGTCGAGCCAGACGGCGATCGCATAGGCCACAATGCCAAAGAACAGATACATAAACATGCAAAGACACGCGACAACGAGCCAGGGCGCCTGGACGCTCGACATAGCAGCCCAGAACTGCCCCATCTGCCCGGTTACCACCAGATAGACGATATAACCCACCAGCACAACGCCGATAAAGATTGCGCCGCGGCGTGCGCTCTTATTGTCATCGCCGCCCGAGGCCTCAACCTCGACCTGGGGCTTGGACGTATGCTGAGAGGACTCCGTCATGAGACTCCTTCTAACAGTCAAAATATCTTGGTTATTGTACCCGTAAGGGCCATAAGCAGAACGCAAAGCTCTTGTTCAAACGGGAATGACAGACAGTTGTTTGATAATAAAAAACCCGGCCTTCCGTGGAAAGACCGGGTATCAGATGCGTGGTAGCCCGTACCAGATTCGAACTGGTGATCTCCGCCTTGAGAGGGCGGCGTCCTAAACCGCTAGACGAACGGGCCACATGACATCTGCACTGCCGTGCTGCGAGGAAATATATTACGGGACAAAAAACATCAGCGCAAGAAGAAATTCCAAATTGCCGAAAAATTGTCGACAGGTTATGGAACGCGCAGGTCAACTAATTAGCTAATTCAAGTTGAGATGAACCAAAAGGGTTTCGCGATCGTTGGGGATGTTGTCCTCGATAACGGCTTCGAGGGCGGCGTTGAGTAGCTGGCCTAGCTCGGGCCCCGGCTTCACACCGGCACGAATCAAGTCGCCGCCGTTGATAGCAAGCATCTTGAGCGAATAGGGCTCCCCCGCCTCCAACAAATCATGGGCGAGTGAGCGCATCTCTTCGATCGTCTCGACGTAATAGAAGCACGACGGCGCCTTGCCCAGCGTGTCGGCACGCTTAAGGTCCATAAGCTCGTCCATCAGGCGCGGCGTATCAACGCCCTCGCCCGAAAGCAAGCGCATCATATTGAGCAGGCAGGAGCGCTCGGGGCGCAGCGGCTTGTCGTGGTACTTAATGAGCAGGCACACGTCGCGGACCAAGTCGTGCGAAAGCGCCAAGCGATCCATGATGGCGCGCGCCTTCTTGGCCCCGAGCTCGGGGTGACCGTAAAAGTGGCCGCTGCCCGCATGGTCGACCGTAAAGCAATCGGGCTTGGAAACGTCGTGCAAAAACGCCGCCCACATTAGGCTCATTGAGGGTGTAAAGCCGTCGCACAGCGCCAACTCCCCCGCCACCGTCAGCACACGGGCGATATGCTCGTAAACGTTAAACGCATGATAGACGCTGCGCTGATCAAACCCGCGACCCGCTGCCAACTCGGGCACGGCGGCGCAGATGAGCTCGGGGTAGCGCAGCATGGCGTCTCCCCCGTGGCCGGTCGAAAGGATGCCCTCGAGCTCAATGCCCACGCGCTCGCGCGCCACAGCATCGAGCAGCGGCGCGCACTCGGCAAGCGCCTGTTTAGTCTTAGGCTCGATCATAAAATCCAGACGGCAGGCAAAACGCACCGCGCGCAGCATGCGAAGCGCGTCCTCGTTAAAACGACGCTTGGGATCTCCAACGGCGCGGATGAGCTTGCGGTCTAGGTCGCCCTGACCATCGTAGCGGTCGACAAGACCACGCTCGGGATGCCAGGCCATAGCGTTAACGGTAAAGTCACGACGCGCCAGATCGTCCTCAAGCGACGCCGCACGCTCCACACTCTGGGGATGGCGGCCGTCGGTGTAAAAGCCGTCTAGGCGGTAGGTGGTGACCTCAATGCGCTCATCATCGCAAATAGCCGTGATGCCGCCAAATTTTATGCCCGACTCAACCACGGCAATATCAGCCGCTTCGAGCGCCTCTTTGGACTCCTGCCACAGGCCGCTGCAGCACATGTCAACATCGTGGCTGGGGCGTCCCATCAGGGCATCACGTACCCAACCGCCCACGTACCAAGCCTCAAGACCTGCTGCCTCAAGCGCACGCAGGACACGGATAGAGGCATCGGTCGGCTGCGTACCGTTGAGCGAAACATTGCACATGCCTATGGCCTCCTGCGACTATCAAATTGGCTATCGATTGCGTCTGCAAGAAGTCTAGCAAGAAACAGCCTCCACTGCACACGCAAGTCCGATAAACAAAAACGCATCCGTCCTGGTCTAAGACGGATGCGAAATAATTGAACTATTCAGGCAAGGTGCCGGAACTAGCAAACCTGACGGATTGCAATACCCTTCTGATACTCATCGACCTTGGCAAAATCGCCCAGACCCGGGCACTCGACCACGTTGGCGCCGGTGGCCATCGAGAGGCGCAGGGCATCCTCGACGCGCTCGGGGGCGTCGTGCCACACGGACAGGAAGGCGGCCAGCGAGGAGTCGCCCGCGCAGACGGTCGACAGCAGCTTGACGTCGAAGGTGCGGTTGGCAAACCAGATGTGCTCGCCGTTGGAGAAGTACGCGCCGTCGCCACCGAGGGTCAGCAGCACGTTCTTAGCGCCCTTGGCGTGCAGCTCGGCCATGGCGCCCTTGACGGACTCGTCGTCGCCACCGCTCACCTTAATGCCAAAGATGTCGAGCAGCTCGTCGTCGTTGGGCTTAATGAGCAACGGCTCCATGGCAATGAGGTCGGCCAGCTGATGGCTCGAGATATCGAGCACGAACTCGGCGCCCTTCGCCTTCACGCGACGCAGGACCTCTGCCAGGAAGCCCTCGGAGGTGTTGGGGGGCAGCGAGCCGCTGATAACCAGGCAGGTCATGTCATCGAGCGAATCGATAAGCTCAAACATCTCCTGCTCGTTGGCTTCGTTGATGGCGGCACCGGCGTTGACCATGTTGTACTCGGTGTCAGGGCCGGCGTTGAGGAACACATTGACGCGCGTGATGCCGTCGGTCCACACGGGCTTGACGGGCACGCCCAGGGCCTCGGCGCCCTTAACGATATACTCACCCGAGAAGCCTGCGAAGAAGCCCAGGATCGTGGTGTCGACATCGTAGTGGTCGAGCGTAAACGAGACGTTGAGGCCCTTACCGTTGGGCGTGTAGACGGCGTTACGGGTGCGGGTGACGGTGTTGGCGGACAAGCCATCGCAGGAGATGTTGTAGTCAATAGCGGGATTTGCAGTAAGCGTGTAAATCATGAATGTTCCTTTCACGAAGCAACGTGTTAATGAAAGTATATTCCACGTTTCGGCAAAAGGCTACAACAACTCGGTGAACGGTGTGGAACGCGTGAAGCGCGGCTCCGAGGTTCGAGTGGGACAAAAAAACGGCGCCCCGGCCGAAACCGGAGCGCCGCATGCGCACGAATATGTCGCGGTTCGCTTACTTGCGATCGAGCTTGCGAACGGCAACGCGCTTGCTGTACTCGTCGACGTGACCAAAGTCGCCGATGCCGACGGACTCAGCAACGTTGGCGCCGGTGGCCATAGCGAGCTTCATGGCCTCCTCGACGTTGTCGCGATCCCTGTACCACTTGTGCAGGAACGCAGCGAGGGTGCAGTCGCCGGCGCAGACGGAAGAGACAAGCTTGATGTTGAACTCACGCTTGGCATACCAGATGTCCTCGCCGTTGGAGAAGTAAGCGTCACCGCGGCTACCACGGGTGAGCAGCACGTTCTGGACGCCGGCCTCGTGAGCCAGCTTCATGGCAACGCGGACCTCGTCGTCGGTGTCGACCGGCACGCCGAAGATAGCCTTCATCTCGTGATGGTTCGGCTTAATGAGCAGCGGCTTCTTGTGAGCGAGCTCCTTGAGCTTGTCGGAGGAAAGGTCCAAGACGACATCGGCGCCACGAGCCTGAGCGTGCTCCATGACCTTTGCCAGGAAGTCAGGCGTAGCTTTGGGAGGCACGGAGCCAGAGACGATCAGGCACTCAAGATCGCCCGCGGTGTCCAGGATGTTGTAGAGCTCCTCCTGGTGCTGCGGCGTGATCGGAGCACCGGGGTTCAGGATGCCGTACTCGTGCTGGCCATCGTTGACGTAGGTGTTGATGCGCGTGATACCGTCGGTCCAGACCGGGCGGCAGAGGCAACCCAGGTTCATGACCTCCTCGACGATGAACTTGCCCGTGAAGCCGGCGAAGAAACCGAGCGCGACGGTGTCGACGCCCATCTTCTTAAAGGCGAAGGACACGTCGAGGCCCTTGCCGTTAGCCGTGTAGCTGGCCGAGCCGGTGCGGACGTTCTCGTCGGGCTCGAGCGGAGAGCTCGAAACCGTCATGTCGACAGCCGGGTTAGCGGTTAGCGTGTAGAACATTTACAGTACCCCCTGTATATGTGAGGGCCGCGTGGCCGGCCCATTCCAACCACGCGGTTACCTCTGATACCAAATTAGCGAGCTGCGGACTCGAGCAGTGCCTTGACCTCGGCAGCGGTGTTGCAGGCGAGCGCCTTCTCGGCGAGCTCGTCGCACTCGGCCTTGGTCCACTGGCTGATGGTCTTGCGGGCGCGCAGGATGGACGGAGCGCTCATCGAGAACTCCTCCAGGCCCCAGCTGATCAGCAGCGGCTCGAGCAACGGATCGGCAGCGGCCTCGCCGCACACGCCCACCGGCATACCCTTGGCGTTGCCCGCGTCGCAGATCATCTTGATGGCACGCAGCACCGCCGGATGCCAGGCGGTCTGATAGTTGGCAACGGAACCGAGCGTACGGTCGGCGGCCAGCGTGTACTGGGTCAGATCGTTGGTGCCGATCGACACGAAGTCGGCCACGTCGGCCACCTTATCGGCCATAAGCGCGATCGACGGCACTTCAGCCATCGCACCCACGAACTTCAGACCGAAGCTCTTGCCAAGCTTCACGAAATAGTCAGCCTCATGCTGGTCGGCAACCATCGGGGCCATGACCCACAGGTTCGCGTCGGTGGCGGCATCGGCTGCGGCGAGCGCCTTGAGCTGGCCTTCGAGCACGTCCATGTGGGCGCGCAGGGTGCGCAGACCGCGCAGGCCGAGAGCCGGATTCGGCTCGTCTTCCGGAGTGAGGAACGGCAGCGGCTTGTCAGCGCCGGCATCGAGCATACGAATCACGACCTTCTTGCCCGGGAACTGGCTCAACAGCTCGGTGTAAGCGCGGGTCTGCTCTTCGACGGTCGGCGGCTCGGAGTTGCCGATGAACAGGAATTCAGTACGGAACAGACCAACGCCTTCAGCGCCATATTCCAGCGCCTTAGCTGCGTCGGCCGGCTTGCCCACGTTGGCGAGCAGCGGAATGAGGTGGCCGTCCTTGGTGGAGCCCGGATTGCCGCGCAGTTCCTTGGCTGCGGCCGCGCGGGACTTGGCGGCTTCGGCTGCGGCGATCTCCTCTTCGGTCGGGTCGACGACCAGTTCGCCCTTGGCCGCATTGACGACCACGGTGGTGCCGTCGGTCAGATTCTCGGCTTCGGCTGCGGAAACAACCGCCACGATGCCGCGGGCACGGGCCAGGATGGCGGTGTGCGAGGTCGGGCCGCCCTGCGAGGTGACGATGGCGAGGGTCTTGCTCATGTCGAGCGCCGCGGTGTCGGCGGGGGAAAGATCTTCGGCAACGAGCACGAACGGGGTTTCGCTCTGCGGCAGGCCCGGTGCGGGAGCGCCCATAAGGTCGGCGATTACGCGCTGGCCGACATCATGCAGATCGGCGGCACGCTCGGCCTGATAGCCACCGATAGCACGGAACATGTCTTCCACCGCGGCAAAGCCTTCGAGCACTGCACGTTCAGCGGTCTTACCCTGCTGAACCAGACCCTTGATGGATTCAGCCAGCGACGGATCGGAAGCGAACATGGCGACGGCCTGCAGAATCGGAGCGGCCTGCTTGGCGCCTTCGTCACCATTGGCGGCCTCTTCGGCACGACGGTTCAGGTCGGCGTTCACCAGTGCGAGGGACTTTTCAACGCGAGCGATTTCGCTTTCGGCAGCAATGCCTTCCGCACGCGGAGCGTCCGACGGTTCCGGCAGTGGCTGCGCCATACGGATGACCGGGCCGACTGCAACACCGCGACCAATGCCAACACCTTTGATAATCATGTGAACTCCTTTGACCTGTTTCCTTGTTTTGTTGTTTGCCCGCGAAAGGAACGCGAACCGAACGTTTGTTGTTGTGATTTCCGCGCTTGCTTTGCGCGTCGAGTTACTGCGTGATTCCCACCGTCTTTGCCGGTAAATCATTTTCAGCCTGCACACAGTATACACACTTTAAGCCGTAACACACAACCGGTAAACGTTTTCTGCGTTTCGTGAAAAAAGGTGCTATAGTAATTATCAGCGGCGCACCGAGGCATTTCGCTCGGCAAGCAGCACGACTTTCAAATAACACAACCAAAAATCAATCAACACACGACTCAAAGGAGTGTCCATCATGGCAACCCGCACCACCGTCATCAACGATCCCGTCGGCATCCACGCCCGTCCGGCCGCACAGTTCACCCAGGCCGTCACCGCCTCCGGCTGCACCGTCACCATCGCCAAGGAAGGCGGCAACCCGGTTCCGGCTAACTCCATCCTGTCCGTCATGGGCCTGGGCATCAAGCAGGGCGATTCCGTGGTCATCGACGTGCAGGGCGCCGATGATGAAACCGTGGCAGACAACCTGCTGAACATCCTCGTCAACGCCGAGTGATCTTCCTCTTGCTGAAGATTTCAGAATTTCGCAAGATATTCAACAATCTTCAGTTATTGCATCGCAATTATGGAATCGCAATGCAACATGCATGATTGCGATACTTGCGATACTTGCTTTCAGCCACCTGCCGCTTTCGACGGGTGGCTGTTTTATTCTTGAATACGCGATTGAGATACGGCAGTAATTCGAATAATCCGAGTTTTTCGAGCATTTCGAATATTTGTGGTGAGGAGAGCATGGCACGCACAACCGACAATGCTTCGTCTTCGGCAGCTTCGGCGAACAGTTCGATCACGAACGTCGCAGCGCTGGCCAACGTCTCCATCGCCACCGTCTCCCGCGTACTTTCCGGCAAACGCACCAAAGACGACGACATCGCACGCCGCGTGCGAGCGGCCGCGGCACACCTCAACTATTCGGTCAATTATGCGGCGAGCGCGTTGCGCAGCACCGTCACCAACACCATCGGCCTGGTGATTCCGACCGCCAACGACCCGTTCTGCGCGCAGCTGCTTGACGAAATCGAACCCGTCATCGACGTGGATTCGCAGCAACTGCTGCTCGGCATCGGCGGCGATCAGGCCACGCAGATTCAACGCATCGAGTCGCCATGTTGACGGTCTGATCGTGCTGCCCGCCTGGGGAGCCTACCTTTCCGCGGAGCTTGAACATTACGCCTCCACACTGCCGATCGTGCAAGTGGGCGGACGCCAATGCTCGTTCCGCACATCCATGGTGAGCGTCGACGAAAACGCAGCCATGGAAATCGTGATCGGGCATTTGGCCGAACGTGGCATCGCATCCGTGGCATACATGGCCGGCAAGGAAATCTCCTTCGAATCGGCGGAACTGTTCACCATGTTCCACACTCAGATGCGAGCGCACCATCTTGCCACCGAAACCGAATGGAACAAGTTCGGAGACCGTAGCGTGCAGCGCGGATTC
>OODJ01002432.1_pt1 | contig 12533 bp, 11 predicted proteins | sample 1671611 | NCBI WGS metagenome assembly OODJ01 (sample SAMN06348174, study PRJEB24527) | human gut metagenome | biome: human gut; feature: ankylosing spondylitis patient; material: feces | host: Homo sapiens | place: China | collected 2015-10 | reverse complement strand
GGATCTCCGCCAGCGTCTCCGCCGGGATCTCTCCGATGGAGCGGATGGGCGCCGGGTCCTGGTCATAGGGCGCGATGGGCCTTTCAAACCAGGCCACATCGTGCCAGGCGCCGCACTTGTAGCCGGCGCTGTGATAGGTGCCCAGCTTCTGGAACCCCATGGTCCGGTGGAGCCCCTCGCTCTTCTCGTTTGGCAGGGTGACACAGCCATAGACCGTGCGGATGCCCTGGAGGCGGAGGATGTCCATCAGGGCGCTGTACAGCCGCCGGCCCACGCCCCGTCCGGTGCAGTCCCGGTCCAGGTAGACGGACAGCTCCGCGTTCCACTGATAGGCCGCCCGCTCCGCCTGGCGGTGGGCGTAGGCATAGCCCACGATCCGCCCCTTCTCCAGGCATACGAGATAGGGATACTCCCGGCCGACGGCGGCGATGCGTCCGGCAAATTCCGCCTCTGAGGGCAACGCACACTCAAAGGTGATGGGAGTGTCCAGGTATTCTCCGTAGATCTTCAGCAGGGCGGCGCTGTCTGCTGGCGCGGCAAAGCGGAACGCCGGCGCTCCCGGGGCTTCTCTTTCAGCCATCTCCGCCGCCCCTTACGTCCTGGCATGAATCTGGGCGCCGCACTTGGGGCAGGTGATGACGATTTTCCCCTTGCCCACCGGCACCCGGCAGATGGTTTTACAGTTCTTGCAGGTGAAGTATTTGTGGGCCTTGTCCGCATGGCGGGCCTTGGCATTCTGGCGGCTGCTCTTCATCCGCCACATCCAGTTCACCCACCGCTGGTTTTCGCTCCGGCGCTTGGTGAGATTCCGGGAGAAGATGCGGAACAGGGCGAAGGCCCAAGCGGCGATGGACACCAGGTACAGCGCATTCCCCAGCCACAGATGATGGGGGGCCACAAACATGGAGACGAGGTCCAGAACCAGACTTCCCACCACAATGGCCAGGCTCAACTGGTCCACGCCGTTGCGTCCGTACATGAGCCGGGCCAGTGCGTTCCCGATTTTTTGAAAGACTCCCATAGATAAGGACTCCTTTTCCGGCGGCTCCTGCCGCAGGGTGTGATTCTGTCATTATTTTACACGCAAACCCACCGCCGCACAACCGTTTGCGGGCGGAATTTACAAATTGGTCATTTATTTGTTTTGTTCAAAGTGCTATACTGATTTCTGTTGAGAAAAAACACCAAAGGAAGTGCAATATCATGGCAAAACGGCAATTCAAGGCGGAGTCCAAGCGGCTGCTGGACCTGATGGTCAACTCCATCTACACCCACAAGGAGATCTTTCTCCGGGAGATCATCTCCAATGCCAGCGACGCCTGTGACAAGCTGTGCTACCAGGCCCTGACGGATGACGCCGTGGGCATGAGCCGCAAGGACTTCAAGATCGAGATCAAGGTGGACAAGGAACACCGGACTCTGAGCGTCTCCGACAACGGCATCGGCATGGACAAGGAGGACCTGGAGAACAACCTGGGCGTCATCGCCTCCTCCGGCTCCTACAAGTTCAAGCAGGAGGTGGGGGACGACGCCAAGGACACCGACGTGATCGGCCAGTTCGGCGTGGGCTTCTACTCCGCCTTTATGGTGGCGGACCACATCACCGTGGTGACGAAGAAGTACGGCGCCGACACCGCCTGGATGTGGCAGTCCGCCGGGGCCGACGGCTACACCATCACCGCGTGTGAGCGTGACAGTGTGGGCACGGACATCATCATGCACATCAAGCCGGACACCGACGACGAGAAATACAGCGAGTTCCTGGAGTCCTGGCGGCTCCAGGAGCTGGTGCGGAAGTACTCCGACTACATCCGCTTCCCCATCCGGATGGAGGTCTCCAAGACCCGCCGGAAGGAGGGCAGCCCCGACGACAACCCGGAGTACGAGACGTACCAGGAGGAGGAGACCCTGAACTCCATGGTGCCTATCTGGCAGCGCCGCAAGTCCAGCGTGAAGCCAGAGGAGTACAACAAGTTCTACCGGGACAAGTTCCACGACTACGCCGACCCCCAGCGGGTCATCGTGGTCTCCGCCGAGGGCGCCGTCACCTACAAGGCGCTGCTGTTCATCCCCGGCGCCACCCCCTTCGACTACTACACCAAGGAGTATGAGAAGGGATTGCAGCTGTATTCCAACGGCGTCCTCATCATGGACAAGTGCGCGGACCTGCTGCCGGAGCACTTCCGGTTCGTCCGGGGCGTGGTGGACTCCCCCGACCTGAGCCTGAACATCTCCCGGGAGCTGCTGCAGCACGACCGGCAGCTGAAGGTCATCGCCGCCAACCTGGAGAAGAAGATCAAGAGTGAGCTTGCCAAGATGCTGAAGGATGACCGGGAGGGCTACGAGAAATTCTGGAAGAACTTCGGCCGCCAGATCAAGTACGGCGTGGTGGGGGAGTACGGCGCCCACAAGGACCTGCTGCAGGATCTGCTGCTGTTCTACTCCTCCACGGAGAAGAAGCCCGTCACCCTGGCGGAGTACGTCTCCCGGATGAAGGAGGACCAGAAGTATATCTACTACGCCGCCGGCGACAGCCTGGACAAGATCGACAGGCTGCCCCAGACCGAGGGCCTGCGGGAGTCCGGCACGGAGATCCTCTACTTCACCGAGGAGGTGGACGAGTTCTGCGCCCAGATCCTCCACACCTATCAGGACAAGGAGTTCCGCTCCGTCCTGGACCAGGAGATCGAGGAGGGTGCCGAGAAGAAGGCCGAGGAGGCCGCAGACGCCCACAAGGCCGTGTTCGACTTCGTCAAGGAGACCCTGGGAGATCAGGTGAAGGAGGTCAAGGCCAGCGCCCGGCTGAAGTCCCATCCCGTGTGCCTGACGGCAGGGGAGGGCCTGAGCTTCGAGATGGAGAAGTACTTCCAGGCGGTCCAGCCGGACAGCGCCATCCGCGCCGAGCGGATCCTGGAGCTGAACGTGGACCACCCGGCCTTCCAGGCCCTGGAGACCGCCGTGACGGCGGACCCGGAGAAGGCCAAGAAGTACGCCACACTGCTGTACGACCAGGCCCTGCTGATCGCCGGCCTGCCCCTGGAGGATCCCTCCGGCTACACTGATCTGGTGTGCGAGCTGATGAAATAAAATACCATGCGCAAAAGCGGTCCCGGGTAAAACCCGGGACCGCTTGTTTGATTTGCTTCAGGACGGATCTCTCTGCCATCCCGGCGTTTTTTCCAGCGGGTAGGGGCGGCCGCCCTCGGCCGCCCTCGGCCACCCTCGGCCACCCGAGAAGACGGCCGCGTGGATCGGTACCGCCCTCACCGCCGCTCCACCAGCCGCTGGCAGTGCTTGTACAGGGCGGAGAACCGGCCCTGATAGCTGCGGTTCCAGGGCTTGCGCTTGCCGCAGAAGTGGAGCAGGGAGGTGTGGTCCATCACCCAGTCCATGTCCTTCTCCCCCTGACTCACCAGGAGGTAGCGGTCGAACCGCCGGGCATCGTAGTTCCACAGGCTGTCGTCCACGCCCAGGATCTGCCCGCCGTACAGGCCGTTGAGCACGTCCTGATCCGGCAGCAGCAGGATGTCCGCGTGTTCCCGGGCGTAGCCGAAGATGTCCGCCGGCCGGACCTCCCGCCGCATGGCGTCCAGGTCCATCAGCAGCACGCCGGAGTTGTAGTAGGCCTCCGCCTCGTAGTTCTCCAGCCGCAGCCGGTTCACCGGATCCGTGATGCCCGCCAGCAGGCCGGTGTGGGTGGCGGCGGCCATCAGGTTCCCCTTCAGGTCCGTGTCATACAGGGGGCGGACGGAGTTGATCGCCAGGATGTCCGGGTCCAGATACAGCACCCGGTCCAGAGACTGGGGCAGCAGCTCCGCCGCCAGCAGCCGGTAGTACATGGCCCGGGTCCAGTACCGGGCCACCGGCGCGTCGGCGAACAGGTCCGCCGGCACCTCCACCGGGTGGATGCGCCCCCGGCCGGCGCAGAGCGCCTCCAGCCCCGCCCAGTCCTCCGGGCGCAGGCCGTCGCCGATGGTATAGATATCAAAGGTCTCCGCGGGGTCGTTCCGCAGCAGGGACCCCAGCATCACCCGCAGAGGCGGGAGATAGTTGCGGTCCAGTGTCACCAGAATGTTCATCATGGGCTGTGCGCCTCCTGTCCGTTTGCCCCAAGGGCCGCGTTCCGGTAATAGGCCACCAGCAGATCCACCACCGTCCCGTAGGAGCGGATGCCGTCGGCCTGGCCATAGCTCTTCAAAATCGTGTCGTACACCGTCTGGCTGGCGTCTGCCGCCGCCCCCTCGTAGGCCGCCCAGTAGGCATTATTATATGCCAGATCCGCCCCCACCGTGTCCGGCAGGGAATCCCGGACGGCCTGCCAGGCCTCCGGATCCGCCCGGTACAGGGCGTTGCCTAGGTGGATGTACCCCATCAGCCAGCCGGAGTAGATGTACACGGGATCCCCGCTGGTGGTGGAGGCCAGCACCGCCAGGAAGTTGCACTCCTGCTCCGAGGCGATGCCCCGCTGGTGAGACAGCTCGTGGGCGATGGTGGAGGGGATCAGGCAGGCGGGGGCGTCCACATTGATGTTGGACTCCCCGGTGAAGGCAAAGTAGACGCCGGTGAAGTTCATGGCGCTCATCACCTTGGAGAAGAACATCCGCTTGGGCACCCGGTCCCGGAACTCCAGGAAGGGGAACCGCTCCTCCGCCTCCTCATAGACGGCGGTGCTGCCGGCGAAGATGTGGTCCAGGGAGACGTCGAACAGCCCGTTCTCATCCCGGGGCACCTGGTCCGCCGTCTCCGCCAGATTCTCCGCGAACCAGGCGGTCACCGCCGTCAGGTCCGGCAGGGACACCTCCTCCGCCCGGAGGCCGGACTGGTCCTGGAAGGTGTCCGTGTAGTAGCACACCCCCCACAGCAGGCAGGTGGCGGCGCAGATGCTCAGTCCGGCGCAGGCCGCCCCCAGCACCGCGCTGTAGGCCCGGCGCCTCCGCCGCCCCCTGGCCCGGACCACCGCCGCGATGCTCCACACCACATAGGCCAGCACGAGGACGGCCGCCAGGACATACAGCACCTCCATCACAGAGAAGGAGACCCGATAGCACAGGCTGCCCAGAGATCTCCGGATCGGGGCGGACACAAAGCGCTCCAGGGCGTTCATCCAGTCCCGGTGCTCCCGGGCGATCCAGAAGGCCGCCAGCAGGACCAGGTCCGCCAGCAGCCAGATGTGCAGTTTTTGGTGGGACTTGAAAAATGTCATGCTCACTCCGCTGCCGCCAGCAGCTGGCGGGTATAGTCCTGCCGGGGGTGGTCAAAGATGTCGTCCACCGTGCCCTGCTCCACGATGCGCCCCTTCTTCATCACCAGCACCCGGTCGCAGAGCTGATACACCACGTTCAGGTCATGGGAGATGAAGAGGTAGCTCAAATCCAGCTCCCGCCGCAGCGTCCGCAGCAGGTCCAGGATCTGGGCCTGGATGGTCACGTCCAGGGCGGACACCGGCTCGTCGGCAATGAGGAACCGGGGCCGCTGGATCAGCGCCGCGGCGATGGACACCCGCTGCCGCTGTCCGCCGGAGAGCTCCGCCGGTTTTGCCGCCAGACACTCCTCCGGCAGGCCCACCCGGTCCAGCATCTCCCGGACCCGGCGCTTTCGCTCCGCCCCATCGTACTTGCCGTAAATCCGCAGGGGCTCCTCCAGCGTCCACGCCACGGTATAGGCGGGGTTCAGGGCGCTGTAGGGGTCCTGGAAGATCATCTGGGGCCGCTTCGTGTAGTGGATCACCTGCCCCTGGTCCGGCTTCACGATGCCCAGGATGGTTTTGGCCAGGGTGGACTTTCCGGTGCCGGACTCCCCCACCAGGCCCAGGATCTCCCCGTGGCGCACATCGAAGGTCACGTCGTGGAGGACCTCCTGATAGGGCCCCTTTCGAAACACGCCGCCGGCGCGGTAGCCGCTGGTGACATGCTGGACAGACAGCACCAGCTCCTGTTCGCTCATGGCGTCTCCTCCTTCCGGTGCCGGGTGGGAATGGCGGCGATCAGCCGCTGGGTGTAGGGGTGCTTGGGGTGGTGGAACACCGTCTCCACGTCCCCCTCCTCCACCAGGACCCCCCGCTGCATCACCGCCGTGCGGGTGCAGAGCTTCCGCACCACGTTCAGGTTGTGGGAGATGAACAGCATGGAGATGCCGGACTCCCGGTTCAGCTTTTTCAAAAGCTCCAAAATCTGGGCCTGGATGGTCACGTCCAGGGCGGTGGTGGGCTCATCCAGCAGCAGCAGCTTGGGCCGTGCCACGACGGCCGCGGCGATCATGGCCCGCTGCAGCATCCCGCCGGAGAGCTCGTGGGGATACTTCCGATACACGCCCGCCGGGTCCGGCAGCTCCACTGCTGCCAGGGCCGCCAGGGCCTGGTCCCGCCGCGCCTCCCGGGAGAGGTCTGTGTGGATACGCAGCACCTCCTCCACCTGGGGGCCGATACGCATCAGGGGGTCCATGCAGCTCTGCGGCTCCTGGAACACCACGCCGATCTCCCTCCCCTGGACCTGCCGCAGCAGCGTGCGGTCTGCGTGGAGCAGCTCCGCGCCGTCCAGCAGGATCTCCCCGGAAAAGTCGCACTGCTTTCGGGGCAGCAGTCCCGCCACGCTCATGGCGGTGACAGACTTGCCGGAGCCGGACTCGCCCACCAGCCCCAGGATCTCCCCGTCGTGGATGGTCAGGGACACGCCCGCCACGGCCTCCCGCTGCCGGGTGTGGAATTTCACATGCAGATCTCGGATCTCCAGCATCAGGACACCCCCCCGTTCCGGCGCTGCAGGCCCTCGCCGATGAGACCCACGCCGAAGATCAGCAGCACGATGGCGCCGCCGGAACCCAGGGCATACCAGGGGGCGCTGGTCAGCATCCCCTGCGCCTCCGAGAGCATGTAGCCCAGGGAGGCGTCCGGCGGCGTGACGCCGATGCCCAGATAGCTCATGGACGCCTCCGCCAACACCGCGTTGTTGAAGCCGATGGTGATGGCCGGCAGCAGCACCTGCATGGTGTTGGGCAGGATCTGCCGCACCAGGATGCGGCCGCTGGAGGCCCCCATCAGCCGGGCGCTCTTCACGTAGTTCACGTCCCGCAGGGCGGCGAAGGCCGTGCGGGTCACCCGGGCGAAGCTGGGGATGAACACCAGCCCCAGGGCGATCACCACATTGTATTTGTTTCCCGGCCCCAGGATGCTGATGAGCACCAGGGCCAGCAGGATGCTGGGAAAGGCCGTCATGGCGTCGTTGAAGCGCATCAGCGCCTCGTCGATCACGCCGCCGAAATAGCCGGTGCAGGCCCCCACCGCCGTGCCGCACACCGCGCCGATGGCCACGGTGCTCACCGCGATGAGGAAGGTGGTGCCCGCCCCCCGGAGGATGCGGCTGAAGATGTCCCGGCCGAAGCTGTCCGTCCCCAGCCAGTGGGCCAGGGAGGGCCCCTCCAGCTTGGGGCCCGCCATCAGGGCGTCCGGGTCATAGGGCGTCCACACCAGCCCCAGCAGGATCAGCGCCGCCAGGAAGCCGGTGACGATCAGCCCCGCCAGGAGGTATCCGTTCATCCGCCGCCTCATGACGCACCTCCCAGCCGCAGGCGGGGGTCGATCCGCTGGTTGGCGATGTCCGCGAGGGTACCCGCCAGCACCACCCAGAAGGCCAGGATCACCACGATGGCCTGCACCACCGGGTAGTCCCGGTTGGAGATGGAGGCCACCAGCAGCCGCCCCAGCCCGGGGATGGCGAACACCTGCTCCACCACGATGCTGGCCGCCACGATCTCCGCCATGGTCTGGGCCAGGAAGGTCACCACCGGCACCAGGGCGTTGCGCAGCACGTGGCGCCGCAGCACCCCGGCGCGGTCATTGCCCCGGGAGATGGCGGTGCGGACATAGTCCTTCCGCATCTCCCCCTGGATGGTGGAGCGGAGCATCCGCACCGTCATGGCGATCCGGGGGATGGCGATGGCCACGGCGGCGAACAGCAGGTATCGGAGGGCCCCGGCCGGATCCGTCCCCAGGTCCGGGAACTGGCCGTGGACGAACCAGTGGAGGGTGATGCTGAACAGCCAGGAGAGCAGGATGCCGGTGAAGAACGGCGGCACCGCCATGCACAGCTGGTCCAGCACCGTCCCCGCCGCGTCCCCCAGCCGGCTCTGGCTCCTGGCGGCCCACAGCCCCAGGGGGATGGACACCGCCGCGATCAGCACAAAGCTCAGAAGGCTCAGGCACAGGGTGATCCCCACCTTGGGGGCGATCAGCTCCCACACCGGCTGGCTATAGCTGTAGGAGGTCCCCAGGTCCCCGGTGAAAAAGCCCGCCAGCCAGGAGGCGTACCGCACCAGGAAGGGCCGGTCCAGCCCCAGCTGGGCCTCCAGCTCCGCCACCCGGTCCGGCGTGGCCTGGGTGCCCAGCATGATCTCCGCGGGGCTGCCGGAGATCAGATCAAAGGCCGCAAATGCCAGAAAGGAGACGATGACCATGGTGACCAGCAGCATCAAAATCCGCTTGCATACGTACTTCATGGCATCATCTCCCCTCCGGGACCGCGGCATATCCTCTGCCGCGCATGGAACTTATGCGGCGTAGTGGACCGTGGACAGGTCCATCACGTAGATGGGATAGAACTGGTATCCCTCCAGGCCGTTCCGCAGCACCACCAGGTCCGCCAGATCCTGGATGTAGACGTTGGCGGCGTGCTCCGTCAGATTCTGCTCCATCTGCTTGTAGAGCTCTGTCTGCTCTGCGTCGTCGGCCGTGGCCTGGGCCTGCTGGAACAGGGCGTCATAGTCCGTGTTCTGATAGTTGATAAAGTTGTCGTCCGCCGCAGAGGTGAACCGCTCCAGCAGCGCCCGGGCGGTCATGTTGGAGGCGTCCACCCCCACCACCGTGGACTGGAACTGGCGGCCGGTGTAGACCTCACTGAGCCAAGTGCCCCACTCCACCTGCTGGATCTCCGCGGTGATGCCCACGGCCCGCAGCTGCTCCACCAGCACCACGGCGGTGTCGATGTGGGGCTGGTAGTTGGAGGGCACGGTGATGGTCATGGAGAACCCGTCGGGATACCCCGCCTCCGCCAGCAGCTCCATGGCCCGCTCCGGGTCATAGGGGTAATAGTCTGTCAGGTCCTCCACAAAATACTTCTGGAAGGCCGGGTACATACTGGAGCCGATGGGGCTGCCGTACCCGTCAAAGGCCAGGTCGATGATCTGCTGCTTGTCCACGGCATAGCACAGGGCCTGCCGCACCAGCTCGTTGTTGAAGGGCTCCACGGCGTTGTTCAGGTACAGGGCCTGTACCAGGTTCATGGTGCCCTCCAGCACCTGGAAGTCGTCCCCCAGCTGGGCCACCTGGGTGCTGGTCAGGTGGGCGAACATGTCGATGGCTCCGCTCTGCAGGCTCATTACCAGGCTGTCCGCGTTCTCAATGATCCGGAAGGTCACCTTGTCCAGCTGGGCCGGGGTGCCCCAGTAGCCGTCAAACCGCTCCAGGACGATGGAGTCCTGGGCCGTCCGGGACACGAATTTGAAAGGTCCGGTGCCCACGGGGGCGGTGGCCTGGTCCGGATAGTCCTCCGGCAGGATGGCCAGGGTCAGATAGGACAGGAACTCGCTGTCCGGCTGATCCAGGGTGATGGTCAGCGTGGTCTCGTCCGCCTCCATGGCGGAAATAGCAGAAAGCGCCGGGATCAGAGGCGTCCCCTCCGAATCGTCGGCGCAGCGTTCGATGGAATAGGTCACATCCCCCATCTCTACCGGGTCCCCGTTGTGGAACTGTACGCCCTCCCGCAGGGTGAAGGTGTACGTGGTCTGATCCTCAGAGATCTCATAGTGGTCAGCGACAGCGGGAATCAGGTCTCCCTCGGGGGTGGGCTTCACCAGCCCCTCAAAGACGTTGAACATGACTTCCTTGGTTCCTGCCGCCACCGCCAGGTGAGGGTCAAGACTCTCGTCCAGGTCCTGCGCGATGCCCACCACGATCTCGTTCGCCTGGGCCCGCGCTCCGGTAGAGCCGTCCGCTGTCTGTCCGTCCTCTGACGCCTGCTCTGTGCTGCCGCCTCCGCAACCGGTGAGTGCGGCGCTCAGGAGGCCCGTCAGAAGAAGGAGCGCCAAAAGTCTCTTCTTCATGGTTCTCTCCTTTGCATCACTGCTCATTTCGAGTCAGTGTTGGGCGGAAGCTGTCCGCCCTGACAGAAATGTTCGGCTCTATTCAATTGTTCAGGAGCCTTGCGGCAGAGATCGTTATTTTGGTAACGACTCTCCCGCAAGGCTGTATTGTACACGAACAGGGGCCGGATTGCAAGGCTTTTTCCAAAAAACGCCCCCCGCTCTTCCGGCGCTTCCGGGGAAATTTTACACCGCGTCCATATTTGCGCAATTGCAATCCGCGGGCCGCCGTGCTATACTGTTTCCCACCGTTTTGAATGGCGTCGTCCATTCCGTCAGGAGGTGTCTTTCATGGAGCTTCAGAAGCTGCTCTTTATCGTCAATCCCCGGGCCGGGCGGAACAAGCCCCACGGCCCGCTGTTCGACGCGCTGTCCATTCTCTCCCAGGCGGGCTGTCTCATCCGGATCCGTCAGACCGCCGCTCCCGGGGACGCCACCGAGATCGCCGCCCGGGAGGCCCCCGCGTATGACCTGGTGGTGGCCGCCGGGGGCGACGGCACCCTCAACGAGGTGATCTCCGGCCTGATGCGGCTGGAGTCCCCGCCGCCCCTGGGCTATCTCCCCCAGGGAACCACCAACGACTTCGCCTCCAGCCTCCAGATTCCACGGACCCCGGCGTCCGCCGCGAAAAACATTGTACAGAACCGCATGCGGGAACTGGACATCGGCCGGTGGAATGAGCGGAGCTTCATCTATGTGGCCTCCTTCGGCGCCTTCACCCGCAGTTCCTATGCCGCCTCTCAGGCGGCCAAGAACGCCCTGGGCCACTTTGCCTATATCCTGGAGGGCATGAAGGACCTGAGCACCCTGCGCCCCTACCGCATCCGCCTCACCGCCGACGGGGAGGTGCTGGACGGCGACTACCTCTTCGGCGCCGTGTGCAACTCCACCTCCATCGGCGGGCTGATGAAGCTGGACCCGGAGCGGGTGGTGCTGGATGACGGGAAATTCGAGATGCTGCTGGTCCCCAGCCCCAAGACAGCCGCGGACCTGCAGAATCTGGTGCTGGCGCTGCTGAACCAGCAGTACGACAGCCAGGGCCTGGTGTTCCGCCACGTCTCCTCCCTCCGGCTGGAGACAGAGGAGGAGCTGCCCTGGTCCCTGGACGGAGAGTATGCCCCCAGCGTGCCGGTGGTGGACATTGTCAATCGACAGCGGGCGCTGAGGATGCTGTTATGAGAGACTTGGAACATCTGCGTCGCCGGTACGCAGACCATGTGCCGGGGCTTCTGGGCGCCCGGCACAGCTATGCCGTCCTCTGTCCCCTGGTGGAGCGGCCGGACGGCCTGCACCTGCTCTACGAGGTCCGCGCAGCCGCCCTCCACCGTCAGCCCGGGGAGGTCTGCTTTCCCGGAGGGCGGATAGAGGGAGATGAGACCCCGGAGGCCTGCGCCATCCGGGAGACGGAGGAAGAGCTGGGCATCCCCACAGCATCCATCACCGTTCTGGGACGGCTGGATTTTGTGGCCCACCGAGCCAATTTCATCATGTATCCGGTGCTGGCCAGGGTGGAGACGGCTGCGGCAGAGAGGATGGCCCTGAACCCGGCGGAGGTAGATCACACCTTTCTGGTGCCGCTGGCCTGGCTCCGCGACCACCCGCCCGCTGTGTATATCCACCGCCAGCCGGTGTCCATCTCCGACTTCCCCTATGAGGACGCGGGCGTCTCCGCCGACTACCTCTGGCGGCCCTATTATATGGAGGTGCCGGTGTACCACGGTCTGCCCCACCCGCTGTGGGGTCTGACCGCCCGCATCACCATGGATGTCGTGGCCCATCTGTAAAAGCCGTATCTCCCCTCGATATTGTGTGAAAAGTCCGTATTCCACAGGGAATACGGACTTTTTCCATCTGTTTCGGCTCACACCTTCTCCGGCGCGGGCAAGGCGTATTTTTCCGCGTAGGCGTTGAACCGGCGGCGGTAGTCGCCGTCGCTGTGGCGCACGTTGTGCAGCGTCTCGTGGAGGTTCAGGTCGTGCTGGGCCGCGTCGATAACGCAGCCGGCGATGTTGGAGCAGTGGTCGGAGGTACGCTCCAGATCCGTCAGCAGGTCGCACCAGACGAAGCCCGCCTCGATGCTGCATCCGCCCTGCTGCATCCGCAGGATGTGCCGCGTCCGCATCTGTTCCTTCAGTGCGTCGATGACCTGCTCCAGCGGCTCCACCTGAGCGGCGGCGGACACATCGTTGCCGCGGAACGCCTGCACGGCGCTGGACAGGATATCCTGCACGGCGCCGGACAGCACTGCCAGCTCCTCCTTTGCCGCGCCGCTGAACGTCAGCCCCTTATCCCGCAGCTCCTCTGCGGATTCCAGCACGTTCACCGCGTGGTCGGAAATGCGCTCCAAATCACCGATGGTCTTCAGCAGCTCCGTGGCCTCCTCGCTCTCCTCCGCGCCCATC
>OODJ01002421.1_pt1 | contig 12573 bp, 10 predicted proteins | sample 1671611 | NCBI WGS metagenome assembly OODJ01 (sample SAMN06348174, study PRJEB24527) | human gut metagenome | biome: human gut; feature: ankylosing spondylitis patient; material: feces | host: Homo sapiens | place: China | collected 2015-10 | reverse complement strand
TTTCATATTTCATTAGTTTGGTATATAACCTATTATACTGCTACTTTTATAAGATTTTTTATTGATAAACAGTCTTTTTTGCGGTATAATCATTCTATTAAAATTTAAGGAGATTTTTGCAATGGCTTTTGATGGTATTGTAACTAAAGCAGTAGTTTCAGAATTAAACACTTGCCTTATTAATGGAAAGATAAATAAAATTTTTGAACCTAATAAAAACGAGATTTTATTGGGTATTTATTCTGGCGGAAAAAATTATTGTTTGAATATTTCTATAGATTCAGTAAATTATAGAATTAATTTAACCACTAATTCTAAGCCTAACCCTCAAAATGTTTTGAATTTTTGTATGGTTCTTAGAAAACATTTGACTGGTGGAACTATTAAAAGAATTTATTCTAATGGCTTAGAACGTATTGTTTTTATTGATATTGATGTATACAACGAGCTTAATGATTTAATTACAAAAACTCTTGTTGTTGAACTTATGGGAAAACACAGCAATATTATATTGCTAAATTCGGAGCATACAGTTATCGATAGCTTACGTCATCTAAATAAGTTTGATAACTCAAATAGAGACATCTTCCCTGGTTCGAAATATTTGAATATTGAAAGTGCTAAAAAGGACTTTCTTGCAGTTAAAACTTTCGATGAGTTTTATAAAGATGTTTCAATAGATAGCGAAAATTTTCCATCAACATTATCTAAAGTTTACAATGGATTTGGAAAGAAAAATATATCATATTTATTAGAAACATTGAATATTCCAACAGCTGTTTCTACTAATAATTTGAAAGAAGTTTACTCATATTTAAAAGATTTATTTGCAAACATGCCTGATAACGTTGTTTTAAAAGAATATTCTTCTGTTAAGAAAGATTACTTTGCTTATAAATCAACAAACGATGGACTTGCTGTGAACTTCTATTTAGATGATTTCTATACTTCAAAAGAACAGTCTGAGCAATTCAAACAGTACAGAGATACAGTATTAAAGCTTGTTTTAAATCATGTTGGAAAGATAAAAGAAAGAATTAGCACAATAGATTCAAAAATTGCCGATTGCACAAATGCTGAAAAATACAGATTATATGGTGAATTAATAACTTCAAATTTATACAGAATACCAGATTATCCACAGGCTGAAGTTACTTTGGAAAACTATTATGATAACAACAATTTAATTACTATACCATTAGATGAGAAATTTAGTCCATCTAAAAATGCTAAGAATTTTTTCAAAAAATATAGAAAACTACAAAACACAATAGCTATTGTAGAAAAGCAAAAAGAATTGTCAGAGTCTGAGTTATCATACTTAGAAAGTATTGTATACGAGTTAGAAGAAGTTTCCACAATTGAAGATATAGACAATATTTATTCTGAAATTTGTGATAATTTAATTTTCGGGAAAAATGCAAATACAGTAAATAATCATGTATACAATAAACAGAGCAAAATTACTAATTCTAAATCGAGTAAGCAATCAAACGCAAGTAATATGCCAGAAAAACGTGATATTGATGGTTACACTGTTTACATTGGAAAGAATAATAAACAAAATGATTATTTAACTTGCAGACTCGCACAAAATTCTGATATTTGGTTTCACACGAAAGATATTCATGGAAGTCATGTTGTCTTAAAAACAGATAGTAATTTAAAATTTACTGATAAATCTACCACAGTTCCAGATTCAATTTTATATAAATGTGCATCTATTGCGGCATATTACAGCAAGGCTAGAATGTCTCAAAATGTGCCAGTTGACTATACTTTAATAAAATATGTAAAAAAGCCTAATGGAGCAAAACCAGGAATGGTAATATACACAAATAATAAGACCCTATATGCAAATCCTCAAAATATACAATAATACAAAACGGTGACAGAGAAGAACACAAAAAGCATTAATATAAATTGGAACGGAAAAATATAAATTTTTTCTCCGTTCCAATTTTATACCAAAAATTTTATGCTGGTGGATTTATTATTGCCTGTATTTCCTCATCTTGTCTTAATTCTGGTACTATAAAATCATAAGCTCTTTTGTCATTTTTTATTGCTTCTATTGCTATTGTCTTGTCTGAACGCAGACGCTTGCTAGCATATTTTACAATTAAACCTTTATTTTTTACTGTTTCTAGCACAACATCATAATCATCTCTTAGTTCTTTGCTTACATAATATAAAATTTGTCCATCTGTTTTTGCGGCTTTGAGTGCTAGTTCTTTATCTGCTTTCAATTCATCTGAGGCATAACATAAAACCCAGCCTTTTTTCTCAACTGCCTGCATCAATATTTCTCTGTCTGCTTTCAACCTTTTTGAGGCAAATTCCAATGCTCCACCATCTTTTATAACAGCTTTCATTACTAGTTCTTTGTCGTCTTGTAATTCAGGAGATGCTGCATCTAATAAAAGTCCATCTTCTTCTATTGCTTTTTCTACATATTCTCTGTCATTGCTATGTTCTTTTACATCGTCATAAGTGTACATTTTTCAAGCCTCCCTCGCATTCCAACTATAGTGCACTTGTTTTATATTCTATGTTTTCCATGTATGGATATATTTCTTTTAATCTTTTGTGTGTTATTATTGTTAAACGTGGTAATGGATTTTTTAAATTTTCTGTTAGTAACTGCTGTGTATAGCAATTTTCTGATGTCTTAAATAATTGGTATCTGTTTCTAACATATGTGTAAAAAATTATATACCCATTATCTAATTCGTTTTCCATGCGTTCAAATGAATATTTGCCTTCCATATGTTTATTTGTCCTTTCCCTGGTGAAAAATAATTATAATTTTGACTACGTCAAATTTCATTCAAAACGCAGTTACATACAAAAAGTATGCGTCCTTGCCTTTTGGATTTATTTTCCTTGCTAAAATTTAATTCTTTTCCACCTTCTCTTTTTTGAATTTTCAACTTTACTACATTTGTAATTATTTTTCAATCATATTTTTAAAATCTTGCTCTGAAATAATTGCAACTCCCAATTCTTGTGCTTTTGTTAATTTTGAACCCGCTTCTTCCCCGGCTAGTACGTAGCTCGTTTTTTTAGAAACTGAACCTGATACTTTGCCACCAAAGCTTTCTATTATATCACTAGCTTCTTGCCTTGTATATTTTTCTAGACTTCCTGTTAATACAAATGTTTTTCCTGCAAATCTGTCATCTGTATTAGTATTTTCATTTTGTATTACCTCAGTATTTACTCCGGCCTCTTTTAACTTATTTATTAAGTCTATCGTTTGTGGTTGTCTAAAAAATTCGTAAATACTTTGTGCTGTAATTTCTCCAACATCATCTATCATGCTTAATTCTTCGAAACTTGCTTCTGCAATTTTGTCTATTGATTTGTATTTTTTGCACAATCCTTTTGCAGATTTTGTTCCTATATGTCTTATTCCAAGTGCTGTTAGTAGCTTAAATAAATCATTGTTTTTGCTTGCATTTATTGAATCTATTAGATTTTGAGCAAATTTCTTTCCATTCTTTTTAAGTGATGCAATTTCTTCTGCTGTTAATGTGTAAATGTCAGCAATATTTTTTATTAAACCTTTATCTACTAATTGTTCTAATATTTTTATTCCAAGCCCATCTATATCCATTCCTTCTTTTGAGACGAAATGTGCAAGATTTCTTAATATTTTTGCACTACATTCTATTCCTATACAACGTGCAACGGCTTCGCCTTCTTCTCTTACTACTGGTGCTCCGCAGACTGGACATACTGTTGGCATAACAAACTCTCTTTCAGTACCATCTCTCTTCGACTTTATAACATCAACAACTTCTGGAATTACGTCTCCCTGCTTTTGAATTACGACTGTATCACCTATTTTTAGGTCTTTTTCTTTTATAAAATCTTCATTGTGAAGTGTTGTTTTTGAAATAGTTGAGCCTGCAACCTTAACTGGCTCTAATATTGCAGTCGGTGTAAGTGCTCCTGTTCTTCCGACTTGACATACGATATCTAAAAGTTTTGTCTCTTTTTTCTCTGGTGGATATTTGTATGCAATAGCCCACTTTGGAACTTTATAAGTGGTTCCTAATATCTCTCTTAGACGTAAATTATCAACCTTTATAACTGCACCATCTATTCCAAATGATAGATTTTCTCTGTCTTCTCCAATCTTTTTGATTGCTTCTATTGCTTCTTCTATTGTACTACACAATGTTCTTACTGGCACAACATTAAATCCTAATTTTTGTAGCTTATCTAATTCTGTAAAATGTGAATTTTCAGAATCAAATGTATCTTCATCATATTTTTGCACATTAAATATAAAAATATCTAGCGGTCTTGTTGCGGTTACCTTTGAGTCCAATTGGCGAAGAGAACCTGCCGCTGCATTTCTTGCATTTGCGAATAGGCTTTCATCTAATATTTCTCTTTCTTCGTTCATTTTTTCGAACTCTTTTGTTCCGATAAATACCTCTCCACGAACCGTAATATCTATCTTTTCTTTTAGTTCTTTTGGAATATGTGAAATTGTTTTTAAATTATCTGTTACATCTTCTCCAATCAAGCCATTTCCACGTGTTGCACCTTGTACAAAAACACCATTTTCATACTTAAGTGCTGTAGATAGACCATCAATCTTTGTTTCTACAACATATTTTAGCTCTTCATTATTTTCTTCTGCAACTTTTCTAACTCTTGTGTCAAAGTCTCTCAATTCCTCAAAAGAAAATATATCTTGAAGGCTTTGAAGTGGTACTTCATGCACCACTTGTTTAAATCCCTCTTTAACATGCCCTCCAACTTTTTGAGTTAATGAATCACGAGTAATAAGCTCCGGAAATTCTTTTTCCAAAGCTTTTAATCTGTTCATCATCATATCATACTCGTAATCAGTTATTGCAGGGCTATCCATATCGTAATATAATTTTGCATAATACTCTAATTTTTCTCTAAGTTCTTTAACCTCTGTTTTTGCTTGCTCTAACTCCATTATTATATAAGTTCCTCCTACAAAACTTTATAATTGTTCTCCACAATTATTGCAGAATTTGTTACCTGCATCATTTGGCATTTTGCACTTTGGGCAAACCTTTTTTGATGTTTTTGCCTTACCACATTCACTACAGAATTTACCATCTGCTGGATTTACATGACCACATTCACAAGTCCAGCCTTCAGCTGTTGTATCATCAGCCTTAGCCTCTTCTTGTTTACTTAAATCCATTCTACTTGCATCATTGTTTTGATTCCATGGTCCGTTTGCAGCATTTTGCATCATTCCATTTGTTGACATGTTCATCATTCCAATTCCCATGAAGCCATTTGCTGCTCCATTTTCATTTTTTGCTGCATTTTCAACAGCATTTGAATATGCTCCAACCATTCTTCCTTGTTGCATGTAAGAGTTTGAACTTAATTCGTAATCATCAATCTTCTTTGCAGAATCATCTGTTAATGTTACAGATTCAACAGCAAAGCAAACTATTTCTATTCCTCTTTCTCTTATTTTTGCATCAAATACCTTTTCATCCATCATTTCTCTTATTTCATCTGTTTGACTTGGCATTTCTAAAACTGGAACTTTGTATTTAGCTGTACCAAGTTCATTAGCAACATTTTGAAATACAGACATAACTTCTGTTCTTAATTGCTCTACTAATTCATCTTTTTTATAAATATCAGCAGTTCCTGCTAATTTGCTCATAAACAAAGCTGGGTCTGAAATTCTAAAAGTATATTTACCAAAACATTTTACTTCTACTCTTAGTGGTGTTAAAGTATTTGTCATTTGGTTTGGTATTGGGTGTGACCAATCTTGGAATGGAATTGGTGCCGCTGTTCCAAATTTATTATCTATTATTTCCTTTGTGTTGAAGAAAAATACTGCCTGTTGTTTAGCACTTGCTCCATTATATGTAAAACGTTGCCACATTTCTTTAAATACTGCTCCAAATTGTCCTGCAAAGAATGAAGGTGTAGAAGAACTATCAAAAGTATATACTCCTTCTTCTGCCGTTGCATCTATTACTCTACCATTATCAAATATAATTGCACATTGTCCAGGTGCTACTATAATTGTACTTTTGTTTGATATAACTCCATTTGGAGTAGTTTTCTTAACCATAAGAATATCATTTGTCATGTTTTCACATCTAATTGCTTCCTTCCATTGATCATGCATTGTGCTTCCTATTGCACTTGCTGCTGCTTTAATTAATCCCATAATTCTTTCCTCCTAAAATTTTTTAGCTTTTAATAATTTATCCTGTGCAGACCCTATTTTAATGTCCGAACAAGTTTTAGCCTATTTTCTCTAAGTTTGATAATGCCCAGCTATGTTCGCCTGTTGTAATTACACTTCCACAATACTCACATTTACCTGATGATGTTATTTGTGTTGGTGCTCCACAGTTTGGACAATTGGTTGTATTTATTTCAATAGAACCTGGTTTTGTCTTTTCGCCTGTTGTTCTAATAAAATCAAGTTTATATGTGCTATACCTATCAGTTGTCTTATCACCTTTTACTATTTTTCCTGTTGTTTCGTCTATTATATAATCATTCATTCTAGATTTCAATACAACAGTTAAAACATCTTTATTTCCAGTTTGCTTGAAGTCTGCTAACTTAACTGATAATACGCAAATTCTTTCCATTACATTTATTTGTTTTCTGTCTATATAACCTTGTAATTGCTTTTGATGTTGTTCAAATAGCTCATTTGTTTCAAATACTCTAATAGTACTCCAATCTCTTGCAGTCCACGCTTCTTGCAATTTTACGAATAAACTTCTAGTCCAAGATAAGAACTCTTCTTTATTAAACATTTCATCAACAGCTTTAACTTTTCTTTCAACATTTTCTTCAGAATCAAAATTAGATGCTGGTTGATACGTTTGAACTGGTCTAATTGGAGTGTGTTTATTCTTTGAAGAAATAGCATAAGCTATAGCAATTATAATAATAAAAGTTATTATTGTTCCCCACGAAGAACCTCCTCCACTACTATGGCTTGTTCCTCCATAACTAGAACTGTAATCATCATCGTCCCAACTACTCCATGAGCTTCCGCTATCCCACGAACTGTCGCTATCCCATGAGCTACCACTGTCGTAATCCTCAAAACTTCCTACATCTGCAATTGATGTTTTATAATCAATCGTAACTGTTGAAATAAACGTTATTAAAAGCAATGCAATGAATATTTTCTTTAACTTTTTCATATTTTCCCCCTTTTTATATTTCTTAGTATTATCCTATTCTTTCTAAATTTGATAGTGCCCAATTATGTTCTCCAGTTGTAATTACGCTTCCACAATATTCACACTTTCCAGAGACAGTTATTTGTGTTTTTGCTCCACAGTTTGGACATTGAACAGTATTTATTGAATCAGCTGTTTTAACTCCAGTTTTTCTGATAAATTCCATTTTATATGTACCATATCTAAATGTAGTTTTGTCTCCCTTTAGAACTTTACCCGTTGTTTTATCTACTATATAATCTAACATTTTTGATTGAATAATAACGGTAAGAATATCTTTATCTCCTGTTCGATAAAAGTCTGCTAATCTTGCAGATTGAACACTGATTTTATCCATTATATTCATTTGATTTCTATCTGTATAACCTTGTATCTGTCTTAAATGTTGCTCATATAATTCATTTGTTTCATATAATCTCATTTGGCTCCAATCACCTGTAGTCCATATTTCTTGCATTTTGATAAATAAATTGCTTGTCCAAGATAATAGCTTGCCTTTATCAAACTCTTCATCACTTTGTTTTATTGCATTTTCGACGTTTTCTTCTTTAGAACACTCATATTTTTCATTGTAAATATTGGTTCTAAATCTGTTCATTCTCTCACGATATTCTCTATCATTTTTCTTCTTTTCTTTTACAATACATATCGCCATAATAACCCACATTCCAATTGGTAACAATGCAAGATACAAAACAGATCCCTGTGCTTTCAGTGCATCTGGCCAAAAATCTTCATATTCACTATAGTAATTTCTATCATAGTCCTCATCATCCCATGAACTTCCACTATCATAATCATCATCCCACGAGCTACTACTATCCCAATCATCATCCCACGAACTGTCGCTATCCCATGAGCTACCGCTATCCCATGAGCTACCGCTATCATAGTCTTCAAAACTTCCCACATCTGCAATTGATTTATTATAGCTAAAAGTGATTGTTAGAACTACTGCTAAAATAAGTGCTATTATTAAACTTTTTATAAATTTTTTCATTCGATTTTCCCCTTTTATTTTATTTTAATTAGCAATCTTTCAATAAATCTTTTCCGCCTTTTAAATACTCATATCCAGAGAAAATTGTTGCAATTACAGATATTGTCATAAATACACTTGCTAGTATATTCATTATAAAATCTCCTGTTGTCATATATGTAAGTGCACTGTTTACAAGCGCATCTTGTTCAGTTTTTGCTCTCATAACAAATGCAAAGTAAGGCTGTGTTGTTAAAAACATTAAAATTATCGCAATCATTTGTGTAACAGTTTTTAGTTTGCCCCAAACATTTGCAGCAATTACCTTTCCACTGTTTTGTACAGCAATTAGTCTATATCCTGAAATGGCAAATTCACGGAATATTACTATAATTGGGATCCATGCTGGTAATCTTCCCATTTCTACAAATAAAATCATGGCAGCAACTACTAAAATTTTGTCTGCAATTGGATCTAAAAATTTTCCGAAGTTAGTTACTTGATTATTTTTTCTTGCCAAATATCCATCTAGTTTATCTGTTATTGATGCAATTATAAATATTAATTCCATTATCCACATTGTTGTAGATATTCCTAAAAAACTTCCCGGTATATCAAAAAAAGATACTATAACCATTATTGGAACTAGTATTATTCTAAATAGTGTTAATTTGTTTGGTAAATTCATTTTTGTTGTATTCCTTTCTTGAGGGTAAAATTTGATTGAAGGTTTGAAATTTTTATTCAATCATCTCCTCTTTGCTTGCTATAATTATATACAATAGCCTGTTAAAAATAAAGAGAAAATATAAAATTTTTAATTTTTTTCAAAATAAGACCTTTTTTCACAATAATAGGAAGATAGCCTACTCTCTTTAGAGTAAGCTATTCAATCTTTATTCGTAATCGACTATGTTTATCCATTGTTCCAACATTTCTTGTTCTTCTACTTTTCCTTTTGTCTTTCTTATTGCTGCAACTATTGGAATCCATCTTTGTACTTCTTTCTTGTCTGTTCCTGTTTTCTCACAGTATAAATTTACATATTTTTCTGCTAATTCTTTTTGATTTCTCATAGAGAATATTAAGTATGTGTTTGCTACGTCTGCTGAACCATTTCCTTGTGTTGCGTGTGCCCAGTCGATTATCGCATATTCGCCATTTTCTTTTACTATTATGTTGCTTGGAACGAAGTCTCCATGGCATAGTTTGTCATGGTTTTTCATTCCTTCTAGTCTTTGTAATAACTCATATTTTGTCGTGTCATCTATGTTTGTAGCATCAGTTATTTTTCTTCTATATTTGTCTTTTATTCTATTTAATAGAGGTACTCTTTTCGATAAAACTTCTAATTGAATTCCTACGAAAAAGTTTAAATATTCGTTTTGTTTTTCCGGATGTTCTTTCATTAAAACATCTAGTGGTGTTCCCTCTACATATTCTGTAATTAGAGCCCATCTCTCGTTTATTTTTGTAACTTCTTGTAATCTAGATATTTTTAAATCTGTGTTTTCTTCCACTCTTGATTGAATTAGAGCTTCGTTTAATATGTCTGCCTTTGAGTAATTTTCTACGAATAATTTTATCGTCTTATCTCCGTCTCTGTAAACAGTTTTTGTTTTTCTTTCAGCTATTGGATTTATCAAATTAAATTCCATTATCTTTCACCTCCATAATATGTTTTTAAATAAATGTCTTTTATTTCGCTTATTAATGGGTATCTTGGGTTTGCTCCTGTACATTGGTCGTCAAATGCTTTTTCGCTCATCTCATCCAATGTTGATAAGAAATCTTCTTCTGAAATTCCATAGTCTTTTATTGTTTTCTTGAAGCCGACTCTCTCTTTTAATTCGTCTATTTTATTTATCAATCTTTCTAGTTTTTCTTGGTCTGTGTTTCCGCCTAAGTTTAAGCTATCTGCTATTTCTGCATATCTTCTTAAGGCATGTGGATACTCGTATTGTGGGAATGTTCCCATTTTTGTTGGAACTTCTTCTGCATTAAATCTCATTACCTCATCTAATACTAAACCAACTGTAACTCCGTGTGCTAAATGGTGGTAAGCACCTAATTTATGTCCCATTGAATGGCATATTCCTAAGAAAGCATTTGCAAATGCCATACCTGCCATCGTTGCTGCATTTGCCATTTTCTCTCTTGCCTCTGGATCGTTTGCACCATTTTCATAAGCTCTTGGCAAATATTCGAATATTGTCTTGATTGCTTCTATTGCAAGGCCATCTGTAAATTCAGTTGCCATCATAGAAACATATGCTTCTATTGAATGAACTAAGGCATCAATTCCAGATGCAGATGTTAGTCCTTTTGGAGCATTCATCATCATGTCAGCGTCTACTATTGCCATCTTAGGAAGCAATTCATAGTCTGCAAGTGGATATTTTTGACCTGTTGTTTCGTCTGTTATTACCGCAAATGGCGTTACCTCTGAACCTGTTCCTGCTGATGTTGGAACAGCTATAAAGTATGCCTTTTCTCCCATTTTAGGGAATGTGTAAACTCTTTTTCTAATATCCATAAATCTCATTGCCATGTCTAGGAAGTCAACCTCTGGGTGCTCGTATAGAACCCACATAATTTTTGCTGCGTCCATTGCAGAACCACCACCTATTGCTATAATGCAATCTGGTTTGAAGGCATCTATCAATTTTGCACCTTCTTTTGCACAAGCAAGAGTTGGGTCTGGAGCAACATTGAAGAATGTTTCGTGAACTATTCCCATCTCATCTAATTTGTCTGTTATAACTTTTGTATAACCATTTTCATATAAGAATGTATCTGTTACTATAAATACTCTCTTCTTATTCATTACGTTTTTAAGTTCTTCTAAGGCTACAGGCAAGCAACCTCTCTTCATATAAACCTTTTCAGGCGCTCTAAACCAAAGCATATTTTCTCTCCTTTCGGCTACTGTTTTTATATTTAATAGATGTTTAATTCCAACATTTTCTGAAACTGAATTTCCACCCCAAGTTCCACATCCAAGTGTTAAAGATGGAGCAAGTTTAAAATTATACAAATCTCCAATTCCACCTTGTGATGATGGTGTGTTTACTAAAACTCTACAAGTTTTCATTTTGCTATAAAATTTTTCTATTTTTTCTTTTTCTGTAACAGTATTTACATATAAAGATGAGGTGTGTCCTAGTCCGCCATCTTCTATCAATCTATATGCCTTTTCAAGAGCATCGTCAAAACTGCTTGATTTATACATTGCAAGTACAGGAGATAATTTTTCGTGAGCAAATTCTTCAGATAAATCTACACTTTCAACTTCTCCGATTAAAATTTTAGTATTTTCTGGAACACTAACTCCTGCAAGCTCTGCTATCGTGTGTGCTTTTTGACCAACTATTTTAGCATTCAAGGCTCCGTTTATAATTATAGTCTTACGAACTTTTTCAGTCTCTTCAGGATTCAATATATAGCATCCTCTTTTAACAAATTCGTCTTTTACTTTATCATAAATCTTGTCGCTTACTATTACAGATTGCTCAGAAGCACAAATCATTCCATTATCAAATGTTTTAGAATGTATAATAGAGTTTACTGCCAAAATCACATTAGCACTCTCGTCAATAACAGCAGGAGTATTTCCCGCACCAACGCCTAAAGCTGGCTTTCCACTAGAGTAAGCAGACTTAACCATGCCAGGTCCACCAGTTGCAAGTATAATATCTGCAGACTGCATTAACATATTAGTAAGCTCAAGAGATGGAACATCAATCCATGCAATAATGTCTTCTGGAGCACCTGCCTTTACTGCTGCTTCCAAAACAGTTTTTGCAGCTTCTATCGTAGACTTTTTAGCTCTTGGATGAGGACTGATTATAATTCCATTTCTAGTTTTTAGTGCAATTAAAGTTTTAAAAATTGCCGTAGAAGTTGGGTTAGTTGTAGGAATAACAGCAGCTACAATGCCAACTGGCTCAGCTATCTTCTTAATTCCATAACTATCATCTTGATAAATTACTCCACAAGTTTTTTCATTTTTGTATTTATTATATATATATTCTGCCGCATAATGGTTCTTAATTACTTTATCTTCTACTATTCCCATTCCAGTCTCTTCTACTGCCATCTTAGCAAGTGGAATTCTAGCTTCATTCGCAGCAATAGCCGCAGCCTGAAATATTTTATCTACCTGCTCTTGTGAATATTTCGAAAATTCCTTTTGTGCATTCTTAACTTTCTCTAGTGTCTTTGCCAAAGTTTCAACGCTGTCAACACATTCGTATTCACTCATAAAAAATTCCTCCTTATGTTCTAAATTTACGCCTATCATATCAAAAAACTAATAGTTTACAATTTTTTTATAATTCTTCGCCCAAAAAAGGG
>OODJ01002416.1_pt1 | contig 12601 bp, 3 predicted proteins | sample 1671611 | NCBI WGS metagenome assembly OODJ01 (sample SAMN06348174, study PRJEB24527) | human gut metagenome | biome: human gut; feature: ankylosing spondylitis patient; material: feces | host: Homo sapiens | place: China | collected 2015-10 | reverse complement strand
TGGCTGGCAAAGAGCAGGTAGCACGATGATCCTACCGAAGAAAACGGAGCAGGGCACCGGTTTGTTTCTATGCGGAAACAGACCGGTCTTTTGTTTTTGCGGCACTGCGCCGCCCCATGGAAGCAGGATCTTCGCGCCAGACACGGAAACCCGAAGACAATCGCCCCATGCGGGCGTTCAGATATAACACAAAAACGAAAGGAAATGACAAAATGAAGAAGAGACTTTTGTCCCTGCTCCTCGCGCTGGTCATGGTTGTGGGAATGCTGCCCACAACGGTGCTGGCAGCGCAGCCGGCAGCGCCCGCGACGGTGCCGGAGGGACTCAGCGAGGACACTGGAGGATCCTGGGACGGCGAGCGCTATGACGTGAGCTGGTACAATACGACGGACAAGGAATTCACCATCAGCGATAGTGCGCAGCTGGCAGGTCTGGCGCGTCTGACAAACGGCACAGCAGAGGGCGTGACCGGCGCGGTCAGTTTCAGCGGCACGACCGTGAAGCTTGGCGCGGACGTCAGCCTCGGCGGAATGACCTGGACGAGCATCGGCTCGTTTGCCGGAACCTTCGACGGCCAGGGCCACACCGTCAGCGGTCTTGCGGGCAGCGCGCTGTTCAAGCTGCTCAACAGCGCCGGCACAATCAAAAATCTGACGGTTGACGGCGCGATCACGACGGACAAGAACTATGTCGCCGCGCTGGTCGGCACGATGAACGCGAACACGAAGCTTCTCAACTGCGTCAACCGCGCGTCTGTGACCGGCAGCGACACGGCCGCAGGTCTGGTCGGGTCTGCAAACGGAAACGCATGGACGCCCCTGAACCCCCTGATCTCCGGCTGCGCGAACTTCGGCACGATCACGGCGACGAGCGGCACCGCGTCAGGTCTCGTAGCGTTTGGTTCTTACGCATATATCTACAACTGCTATAACGCGGGCGCGGTCACGGCGGCGACGCACGCCGCCGGTATCGCAAGTCTGTCCTCCGGCAGCGTGCAGAACTGCTACAATGTCGGCGCGCTCACCGGCGCAACCCGCGGCGCGATTTTAAGCGGCGGTACGAATGGCAGCGGCAACTACTATCTGGCGGAGGACGGCCTGACCGGCAGCGCAGGCGTCGCCGATAAAGACGGCTTTGCAACCGCCATGAGCGCGGACGCCCTCAAAGCGCTGGCTCCCACGCTCGGCTGGCCGTTTGCCGCGGACGACGGCGAAACGCAGCTCAACGGCGGCTATCCCGTCTTCGAATACCAGAAGACCGGCGTTTATAAGGACGAGACCGACGGGCTGACGCTCACCGGCGTATCGGCGAAGAACGGCACGCTCACCTGCATCCTTGACCGCACGCTGCGCTACACGACGCTTGCCGCCGCGGACTTTGCGGTAACGGTTCAGTCCGGGACTCAGGCGGCGGCTCCTGTCGCCGTTCAGGCAGTCAGTACGAACGGCAGCAAGGCAATCCTGACGGTTCCGCAGCTCTACTCCGAGACGCAGCCTGCAAGCTATACCTACACTGTCAGCTTCAAGGGCGCAGCGGCTAAAACGGGCGAGCTGACCGTTCCGCCGTTTTCCCTGAGCGATTTTGACGTCGACGCATCGTCAAAAACGACCTATGTGTATGCAGTCGCCCCGGACGGTGTGATGGTAGATTCTGCTGCCACGGAGGATATGGTATTTACCTACACCGTCGATGACAGTACCGACGAGCAGACGATCGAAGATGTCTCTTTTGAAGTATATGAAGATGGTGACGAAAACTGCTTCAGCTGCGAGTATCCGTCGTTTGGTAACGACGTTGTTTCGCACACCTATCACGTTTCGATTCAGTATAAGGGCGGCAGCAAGTATACCTTTAAATACGATGTTGACCCCATCAATATTGCAAGCATCGACAGCTTTGCAAACCCGAGCAAGATCTTCGGCTATTTTGCAGGAGACAGCAAGAACGCAACCGTCAAGCTGACGATGAGCAAGACGCCGGTCAGCACACCGGCTGCGGCTGATTTCAGCGCCTACTATACGCTCTCCGGCAGCGACGAGCAGCACCCGGTCACGTTCACGAGCGTCAGCATGAGCGACACGACGGTGACGCTGAAATTTGCGCCCATCGCCGTGGGAGAAGACATGCAGACCGCGACGCTTTACGTCGGCTACAAGACCGGCGAAAAGCTCGCCAGCCAGCCGGCCCCGATCCCCGGCAGCGGGAGCAACTGGAGCGACAACGTTCAGAAACCTGCCGTCGGCGACGGCACGCAGGCCTCTCCCTACCAGATCGGAACGGCGCAGGAGCTTGCGTGGTTCGCCGCGCTCGTCAACGGCAATCTGACCGACGGCACCGCGAAAAACCGCAGCGCCTGGGCAGAGCTGACCGCCGACATTTCGCTCAACGACACGGCGAACTGGGAGTCCTGGACGGTAGAAACGGCCGGTCTTCGCGTCTGGAAGCCGATCGCCAACTGGAACCACGAGAGCGCCACCATGGGCTTTGCCTACAACGGCACGTTTGACGGCCACGGCCACACGATCTCCGGCATGTTTATTCCCTGCCGCGCGACGTCCAGCATGGAGGCCAGAGGCTACTGGCTCGGTCTGTTCGGTCTGGTCGAGGGCACGGTCAAAAACGTCCGGGTCGAAAAATCGGTGATCGACGCTTTCGCCAGCCGCGGCGTCCAGTGCGGCGGCATCGCGGGCGCGATGGTCGACGGCAGCATCACGAACTGCTATACGGACATCCGCGCCAAGGCGTCCACGACCGGCCTCGGCAAGCTCGGCGGCATCGTCGGCAAGCTGGAAACGGGAGGATACACGTCGCCGAGTGTCATCGGCTGCGCGTCGTCGGCGCATCTCATCGGCGAGGGTAAGACCTGGATCGGCGGCATCGTCGGAAACACGTCTTCGCCGATGACCGAAAACATCATGAAGATCACTGACTGCTACTTCACCGGCAGCATCAGCGGCACCTCGCAGTACACCGCCAGCGGCATTGCGAACGTAAACATATACCAAACGTACAGCCAGGGCGTTAAAACCTACTATAGCCCCGCAGAGATCAGAAACTGCTACGCGGCAGGCTCGTATCAGGTGGAAAGCGGCAAGCTGTACGCCATTGCAAACACCGTCGGATATTACAACAAGTCCCAGGCGATCTCGACCCCCGAAAGCTCCTTCGGCAATAACTATTATCTCGAGAACGCGGACGCGCTGGACACGACCGGCGCAGCGTCTTGCACGGAAGCGGCGCTCAAGGCGGCCGACATGCCGGCCGCTCTCGGAAAGGCCTATGCGGCAGACACCAAGTCCATCAACGGCGGCTTCCCCGTCCTTTCCTGGCAGAACAGCACGGCGGGCGAGACCGAGCGCGTCGAAGCGCCGATCTTCACGTTCACCGGCGGCGGCCTGAGCTGGGATATTACCGTCAGCATCTCCTGCGCAACGGAAGGCGCAAAGATTTACTTCACCGTCGGCGGCGCAGTTCCCTCTGCCGAAAACGGAACGCTTTATACTGAACCGTTTACGCTCCTTGCAGACGAAGTGCGCGCCATCGCTGTGCTCGACGGGATGCAGCCGAGCCTTGTCAACAGCGCCAGCGTCACAAGCGCCATGACCCCGACCGCGTCGCCCGCCTCCGGCACCTTCTCGGAAGCGACGGACATTACGCTTTCCAGCGCCACGCAAGACGCGACGATCTACTACACGACCGACGGCTCCGCCGTCGTCACCGGCGGTGGCAGCTTTGAAAACTACGTGCTGAGCGAAACCGCGAAGGAATACACCGCGCCCATCCGCATCAGCGGCCCGTGCACCTTGCAGGCAGTCGCTGTGGCAGATGGCATGCACATCAGCGGCATTCTGACCGAAAACTACAGCTTTAAATGGTCCGGCGAAGCGCCCGCAGGCGCAGGCACCGCGGAAGACCCCTATCAGATCGCGACGCCTGCGCAGCTTGCCTGGTTCGCAGCGCTCGTAAATGGCACGCTCGACGGCATGGACAAAAACGCCGCCGCCTGCGCAAAGCTGACGGGCGACATCGACATGGGTGGCTACGTCTACACGCCGATGGAGGCCTTCTCCGGCACGTTCGACGGCGACGGCCACACGATCAGAAACCTCTATTTCGGCGATGAAAACGGCAGCACCTACGCTGACAAGAATGATCCGAAGGCGCTCACGCTCAAAAACAGCGGCACGATCCAGAACCTGACCTTTGCAGGAGCCGACGTGAACCTCAAGTCCGGCAGCGTCGCGATGATCGCGATCACCAACGAGGGCACGATCTCCAACTGCAAAAACACCGTCTCGGTCTACAGCTGCTCGGGCGTCGCCGGCATCGCCGTGACCAATGCGAAGACCGGCCTCATCGAGTTCTGCGCCAACACCGGAACGATCGGCGCGGTGAACTACGCGCAGAGCGGCAGCGACACCCAAGGCGCGGCGGGCATTGCCGTGACCAACAACGGCGCCATCCGCGACTGCTATAACACCGGTTTGATCGCCTGCGCGCCGCTTCTGAAGATCTACATGGGCCAGATCGCAGGCAACACCACAAGCGGCTCCGTCATCCAGCGCTGCTACGCCCTCGGCGGCATCAGCAACTGGGGCACCCGAACCGTCGACGCCAGTGACTGGGGCGGCTGGAGCGGCAAGAACCCCTATAACTCCAGCAGGCTTGGCGCGCAGGCCGGTATGCTGGCAGGCGGCGTTGCAGACGAGAGCGACATCCCGACGGCGAACGCGACCGTGGAGGACAGCTACTTTATCCCGCGCGTTACACTCAACGGTGACCAGCTGAAAGCCGTTTCGCTGGATAACGACTACTTCCGCGCGGTCTATCAGCCGAAGATGAGCAACGACAACTACGGCCAGATCAGCGCAGGCTTCGCCGGCCGCAGCCTTATAGGCGACGATACGGCGACCAGGATTCTGAAAACCGGTGTTGCGTACTATGCGTTCTACGACGCGACGAACGATACGTATCTTGCGCTTGAGCTTTCCGGCGCGCCCGCCAGCACCACGACCGCGACGGTCGACGCCGCGCTGGCAGAAACGCAGCCGCAGGTCACGGGCAAGGCCGGACACTATCTGGACTCCTCCTCCGCAAACGGCTACACGGCGATCTTCAGCATCTATCAGCTCCCCAGCAACACCACAACGGTCAGATTCCTCAACACGGACAAGATTCAAGCATATTCGACCGAAGCTGACCTGACCGATTACCGCGCGACGAAGCTCACGGCTGATACGGAGGACACCGTCCTTGCGCAGGTCAAACAGACCTGGCCCGAGGCATACGCAGATATTTCTGACGCGCTTTCCTACGTGGATACCAACGCCCAGAGCAGCGAGTTTACAGGCGGCACAGTCAGCGTCATCATTGAAAACACCACCTTTACCACCGCTTCGCAGTCTGCCACCGGCAGCGACGAGCCCGCATGGACCGGCACGCTGGTTAATCAGAAGGTCGAGCTGACCGACGGCATGACCATGATGCAGGCGATCGTTACCGCGGCGCAGCAGGGCGACACAAACGGCAAGCCTGTTACGATCATCGGCGCGGAAAAGAACTACATTTCCTCCATCAACGGCCTTGCGGAAAAGCAGGGCAAGGGCAAGCACTCCGGCTGGATGGGCACGCTGGACGGCTGGTTCGTCAGCTCCGGCTTCGGCGGCTTCTCCACGAACGACGGTTCGCTGCGCGACGGAAGCATCATCCGCGTCATGTATACAAACTCGGATAACGGCGGCAGCGACATCGGCGGCGCGATCGAGGGCGATAAAAACACGACGCTCAAGGCGCTGTCCTTCACAAACGCAGCGCTTACGCCCGCGTTCAGCGCGCAGACCAACTCCTACACGCTCACGCTGGACGACGGCGCGGAGGAAACCGTGATCACCTACACCGCGGCCAACGCCGTATTCCAGGCGCGCGCCTATCTCAATGATCTCAGACCCAACCAGTGGGGCTATCGCAGCGGCGAGTCCATGACGGTAAAATCCGGCGACACGATCTATGTTCTTGTCGGCTACACCGGCTGGAGCTCCATGCAGTCCGGCGCAAAGCAGACGCTTTACACCATCACCGTCTCGGATCCCGCGACGACCTGGACTGTCACCTTTGATGCGCAGGGCGGCAGCGCCGTCGCCGCGCGGAAGGTGCAAAAGGGCGAAGCGGCCGTCAAACCCGAAGATCCTACCCGCGAAGGCTACCGCTTCACCGGCTGGTATCTGGAGCCGGAATGCGAAAACGAATGGGAATTCTCGCTGCCTGTGACGGAAAACATGACGCTTTACGCAGGCTGGACGGAAAAACCCGTCGATCCGGTAGAAAACCTCCGGAACCTTCTTTCGAAGATCTCTGACGAGAAGAACGTGACGGCAGACGAGGCAGCGTTTGTGGAAGAAGCAGACGCCGTATACGGCAGCCTTGACAAGACGCAGAAGGCTTCCGTTACCAAGGCCGAAAGAACGAAGCTCAATGCGGCCAAGAAGTCTCTTGCGGCAAACCGGAAGGCAGCCGCGAAGGTCAGCGAGATGATCGCCGAAAAGCTGCCGGCAACGCCGGAGGCGCTGACGCTTTCCGAGCGCAGAGCAGTAACGAAGGCCGAAAACGCCTATGAAAAGCTGACGGACGCGCAGAAGACCTTCCTGACGGAAGAAGAGACGGCCAGACTGAACGCGTTCATCGCGAGAAGAGACTTCCTCACCGAGAACGAAGCGAAGATCAAGGCCGACGAAAAGGCAGCTGCCGCCGCCGAAAAGAAGATCAAGGCGCTTCCGAAGGTTGCCAAGATCGACTACACGGACAAGGAGAAGATCGAAGCGGCCCGCGCGGCATATAACGATCTGACGGACGATCAGAAGAAGCTCGTCACGAACCTTGAAACGCTGGAGACGGCGGAAGCTGCGCTTGAGAAGGCGCTTGCAGATGTCGCCGAGCAGCAGAAGAACGCAGAGGCCGTGATCGAGATGATCGACGCGCTTCCCGAGACGGTCGAGCACGACCACGACCATAAGGATCATCAGGCGCAGATCAAGCAGGCAAGAGAAGCCTACGACGCACTTGACAAGATCGGCCGCGGCTTTGTCAGCAAGGACACGCTCAAGAAGCTGACGACCAAAGAAAAGGCGCTCAAGAAGCTCGTCTCGCAGGACACCAAGGACGAGAAGGCGGCCGCCAAGGTCATCGCCAAGATCGAAAAGCTTCCGGCAGCGGAAGACGTGATCGTGAAGAACAAGTCTGCCATCTCGGCGGCCAGAAAGGCTTACGACAAGCTGAACGAGAACGCGAAGAAGTACGCGGACGACAACACTGAGGCGATGCAGAAACTCGCTGACTGCGAGGCTGCTCTGGAGCAGGCGGTTTTGGACGAGGAAGCGGCCGATGCCGCAGAAGCGCTCATCAAGAAGCTCCCGAGGGCAAAGCGCGTGAAGGAGTCTGACCGCGAGCAGGTCCAGGCGGCCTGGGACGCATACGACGCGCTGACGGCAAAGCAGAAGACGCTGATCTCCGACAAGAACGTTCAGAAGCTTCTCGACTGCTGCGAAGCTCTCGGCATCGAGACAGAGGAAATCGACATCGAAGCGCTTCAGGAGCTTCAGGCCGAGCGCGAGCGCGCGGCGATCGCCATCGAGCAGTTTGTGATGGCCGAAGGCGATGAAGCCGACGAGGAAGTTTCCGAAGAGGTCTACGACGAGGCAGACGCAGAATAAGAAAAGAGCCGGTTGAAATCCGGCAGGCACATCCATTTCAGTCCCCGATGCTGCGGCACCGGGGACTGATCGCATCTTGATAAAATTGCAAAAACAGTGGACTTTTCTGCTCTTTTGCGCTATAGTACATATGGTTTAGAATCACAATTACAATTACATATGTCAGTCAACGAAGATTTGTAATCGCAGGTTATTGATCGAACGATAGTCTGCGGTGAAAGAAGAACGAACCTACTCGCCCGGAACTGTGCGGATGAGCGGGTTTCCGAAGCAGCCTGTAAGAAGCGTCAGACAGCGCTTTGCCGCACGGCTGCGTGGCCGAAAGGCAGCCATTGTGGGTCTTCCATGAGAAGGTAGGAAAACCGCGCGGAACGCAAATGCGCGTCCATAGTCCAAGTCAGGAGAATCGCTGATCTTCGTCTGCGCGGGACGCTGTCTGTGTATGGTCCCGGTGCGCGCAGAGGTTGGCTGGCAAAGAGCAGGTAGCACGATGATCCTACCGAAGAAAACGGAGCAGGGCGCCGGTTTGTTTCTATGCAGAAGCAGACCGGCTTTTTGTTTTTGCGCAGCACGCGGGGCAGGCCTGTGTTCAAAACCGCCCGGGAGGACATCCGAAAAAATGTGCAGGCAAGCGCTTGAAGCCGTGCAGACAGCTGCCGCTCCATACGCGTGCGCATCGGAAAACAAACGAGAAAGGAAACGGCAAATGAAAAAGAGAATTTTCTCCCTGCTGCTCACGTTGGTCGTGCTCGTGGGGATGCTGCCATCGACCGTTCGGGCAGCGCAGACGGAGCCGGAAAACACGCCCGCGGCGCAGCTCGAGCTGCCGCAAGGCCGTGCGGAGGATGAAGCCGAAGCGCCGGAAGAAGAGGATGAAGCCTCGCCTTCCTCGCCCGCGGAAGCTCTGACGCCGCTGGAGGTATCCAGTGATGTGCATCCTTTGGACGCCGCCGGCAGCGCGGAAAGCACCGCGCTCAAGGAGCTGTCCTTCACAAACGGCTCTCTTGCGCCGCAGTTTGACGCAGCCGTTACCGGCTACACGCTCACGCTGGATGACGGCGCGGAAGAGACGACGATTTCGTATGCCTCCGCCAATTCCGTGTTTGAAGCCAGAGCCTATCTCAACAGGCTGAGACCCAATGCAGCGGGTTATGCAAGCGGCGATACCATGCCGGTCAAGGCCGGAGACACCATTTATGTTCTGGTCGGCTACAGCGGCTGGAGCGGCAGTCCGTCCGGCGCGAAGCAGACGCTTTATACCATCACCGCTGCCGCGCCTGCGACGCCTGCTGCAACCTGGACAGTCACCTTTGACGCGCAGGGCGGAAGCGCGGTCGCGGCGCAGAGCGTTCTCAAAAATACAGCCGCCGCCGAACCGGATCCCCCGGAAAAAGACGGCTACAGCTTTTCCGGCTGGTATCTGGAACCGGCGTGCAAAACCGCATGGGACTTCTCCCTGCCTGTGACGGGCGACATGACGCTTTACGCAGGCTGGATCGAAAAAGCAGGCACAGAAGCTTACAAAGACGCGCTTTCCGCGGTTTTGCAGTATGTCAAAGCTGCCGCCGGTGAGGACCCGGGGTATGTCCACAGCGGAAATCCCGGCGGAGAATGGGCGATCTTTGCCGAGGCCAGAGGCGGCGTTGACGCCAGAGGATGGTTTGCAACATATTTGCAGAATATGGCGCAGACCGTTGCCGAAAACAAGGGAAAATTTGATACCACGCCCGCGCAGACCAAGCACACGGAATACGAGCGCGTGATCCTTGCGTTGACGGCGGCGGGAAAAGACGCTTCCGCTTTTACCGCTGCTGACGGCAAGGTCTACGACCTGGTCAAGCCGCTTCTCGACAAAAGCATACATATCAGGTTTCCGTGCAGGGCAGCAACGGCACAGCCTTTGCGCTTCTGGCGCTGGATGCCGGAAGCTACTATCAAAATGCCGACGGCCGCGCCGCGCGCCGCGCGCTGGTCGAGCTGCTTCTTGAAACGCAGATGGACTGCGGCGCTTGGGGTATCAACTATGAATCGGACGCACGCAGCGCCAATATCGACATCACGGCAATGATCGTGCAGTCGCTTGTGCGCTATCTGTCAGAAGACGGCGTGACAGAGGCAGTCGAGCGGGCGATGGCCTGGCTTTCTGCGCAGTTTAAAGCCGGCAGCTTCCGTTCCTCCGAAACTTCCGCGCAGGCCATTGTCGCGCTGTCCGCGCTGAACCGCGATGCGGCAGAAGATCCCGACTTCATAATGGCAAACGGCGTGAGCCTTCTGGATGATCTGCTTCGCTATGCCGACAAGGCGACCGGCGGCTTCCTGCATGATACCGGAAGCGTCAACGGCATGGCTTCCGAGCAGGCAGCATATGCGCTTGTCGCGTATGACCGATTCCGCGAGGGAAAAACCGCGCTCTATGACATGTCTGACGTTATGATCGCTGCGCCTGATTCGGCCGAAAGCGTTGAGCGGCTGATCGAAGCGATCGCTGAGGCAGGCGTAGATGAAAACAGCTATGATGCTCTGGTAGAAGCGCGGCTGGCGTATGACAATCTGTCCGAGGCGGAGAAATCAAGGGTCACAAACCTTTCTGCTCTGGAAGATGCGGAGGCGCGCTATCAGGAAATTCTGAAACAGAAGAAGGACGAAGCGCTCGAGGAGCTGACAAGGAAATATAACAGTTTCGATCTGAAGAAATACAGCAAAGCGGCGCAGAAGAAGCTGAAAGAGATCCTTCAGCAGGCGCGCAAGGATATCCGAAATGCAAGATCCTGTGAGCAGGTGGCGCTTCTTCTTGAAAACGCGCTTGCCGATCTGGATGCTGTGAAGCCCGGTGATATGGAAGTCACATTCCGTCTCATCGGTGCATTGGAGGCTACGCAGGATGTTGACTTGACGAATGACAGCTATCTGCCCGAATACGTCACATGGATCCCCACCACAACGTATGCGCTGCAGCAGGACGCAACGGTTTATGATCTCTACATGCAGGCCATGAACGACGCAGACCTGCGCTCGGTCGGTGAGGAGAACAACTACGTCAGCACGATCTACGCGCCCTCCTGCCTTGGCGGATACGCGCTCAGCGAGTTCACCAACGGCAAACGCTCCGGCTGGATGTATACGGTCAACGGAATGCATCCGAATCAGGGTCTTCAAAACTGGACGCTCAACGACGGCGATGTCGTCATCTGGCACTATGTCAATGACTACTCGCACGAAGTTGCGGACTGGTTCGACGATCCGCAGTATCCGGCGCTTGGCAACGGCACCTACTATAACGGCTGGCTCTACGCAAGAGACATCACGCCGGAGGAATATGTCGATGAGCTGCTTGGCGAAATTCTGAGCGTCGGCAAAAACGGCGCCGTTGAGCCGAAGCTGAAGCTCTCAGATATTGGAACGTCTGTGACATTCACCTTCAAACCCGACAAGGGATACCGCGTGAAGGACGTCAAGGTCGACGGCAAATCCGTCGGCGCGGTCACGACCTATACGGTAGACAAGCTCACCGTCTCAACAAGAATTGAAGTCGAGTTCACGAACGGTACGCTTCCGTTTACGGACGTTTCAGAATCCGACTGGTTCTATGACGACGTTGCATTCGTGTATGAAAACGGTCTGTTCGCCGGTACGAGCAACAGCACCTTCTCCCCGAACGCCGCGATGACGCGCGCCATGCTCGTCACGGTCCTCTACCGTCTGGAAGGGAAGCCTTCCGTCTCCGGCAGAAGCGGCTTCCCGGACGTGACGCTCAACAGCTACTATGAGGACGCGGTAACGTGGGCAGCCAACAATGGCATCGTCAACGGCACCAGCGACACCACGTTCAGTCCGAACGCGAATGTCACCCGTGAGCAGATGGCGGCAATTTTGTACCGCTACGCGCAGTACAAGAAGTACAATACCGCCGCAAGCTCCAGCCTGAACGGCTTCTCTGACCACGCAGGCGTGTCCGGTTACGCCGTGACGCCGCTCCAGTGGGCAGTCGCTGAAAAGCTGGTCAACGGCACGGCCGGAAAGCTCATGTCGACCGGCAACGCCACCCGCGCACAGGTCGCAGCCATTCTCCACCGCTTCGTGGAAAACGTGGCGAAAACCACAAAATAATCACTTTGCAGCACAGGACTGCCCTCATTTGGGGGCAGCCCTGCTTGCCGCATTTATAGGGGGAAATACAAATGAGAAGAATCAAACGAATTTCTGCATGGATTCTGACCCTCGCGATCCTTTTGACGCTGACGGTTCCCGCCTTTGCAGCATCCAGCGTCCAGAGCGAGGTACAAGGCAGCGCCGCTTACATGGTGTCCGCTGTCAAATCCCCGGAGGTCGGCTCCATCGGCGGCGAATGGGCAATTATCGGTCTTGCCCGTTTTGGTTACACTGTTCCCGCAAATTACTACGATGATTACTATGCGCGCGTTGAGAAGTACGTCAAGAACTGCTCCGGCGTGCTGCATGAAAGAAAATACACCGAGTATTCCCGCGTCATCCTCGCGCTGACGGCCATTGGCCGCGATCCGTCAAACGTTGCGGGCTACAATCTCCTGACGCCGCTGGGCGATTTTGAGAAAACCATCTGGCAGGGACTCAACGGTCCCATCTGGGCGCTCATTGCGCTGGATTCCGGGAATTACGACATTCCGAAGAATCCCGCCGCAAAGACGCAGGCAACCCGGCAGCTCTACATCGATGAAATCCTGAATAACCAGATGAAGGACGGCGGCTGGAGTCTCACCGGCACCGGAGATTCTGATGTAGACATCACCGCCATGGCCTTGCAGGCCCTCGCCAAGTATCAGGATCAGAAGGCTGTTAAAACCGCGACTGACAGTGCCTTAACATGGCTTTCCAAAAATCAGGACAGCAAGGGCGGCTATGCTTCGTGGGGTACAACC
>OODJ01002413.1_pt1 | contig 12615 bp, 8 predicted proteins | sample 1671611 | NCBI WGS metagenome assembly OODJ01 (sample SAMN06348174, study PRJEB24527) | human gut metagenome | biome: human gut; feature: ankylosing spondylitis patient; material: feces | host: Homo sapiens | place: China | collected 2015-10 | reverse complement strand
AAAAATTTCCAATACTCTTTTTTAGACCATTCCTTCTTTTTCAACTTGTTGAAAAGTTCTTCGATGATCTTTGCATACACCTCACCATCTTGATCTGCAACACTTAATATATCGGCATAATCACTCAAAAATTTAACACTCCGTTCTCCCGCCTCATATCTCTTGTTCATTCCAGCGAACGATGTTTTGGGATTTAATGCCTTCTCTAAAATCGCCTTGAATTCCGGGATCTGATACCCTCCCACAATCCGATGCACGATTTGGCCGTTTTCATCCAAAACCAAATAATGAGCCTGAAACCTAATACCGTATTTTTCGGCCAATGACTTACCTTCCCGGCTGGTCACGTCAATAAAAAAATTCACGAAATGTTTATCCATCCAATCGGCAAATTCCTGATTACTAAACACGAGTTTATTCATCGAGTGGCAAGGGATAGCCCAATCGGCAAAACAATTGAAAAATATCAATTTATGCTCCTCTTTCGCTTTTTTCAACGCTTCCTCGAAAGAATAAACATACTTCATTTTTACATCTGCCTTCGCGGCATCCCCGTACATACTTTGGGCGAAACTACCCAAAGCAAACATACATACAAGATTTAATACAATAACAAGTTTTTTCATGTGATTTCTTTTTACATTTTATTCTTTAATACAACGAACACTATATGCTGCGGTCAAATCTGAAGTCCCACGCATAATCCGGTTCTCTTTCAAAAAAAACACCCTGGTAATCCCCAAATCGACCGTATCACGTTCCACCTTATGCGTCGATGACCAGAAATAAGCATTAACATCTCTATTATAGAAAGATCCTCCGTACATATACGATCCATACAACCTCCCCCCGGCGTAAACAACGTCAAAGCCGATCCCGTCTTCCCCAACCTTCAATAAATTCCCCTCGTAATTTCCCCTCCATTCATCCAGCATTCCGATCTGAGAAACCGACATTCCCAGTGTTGCTTCCAATTTTTTCCAATCATCATCGGTAGGAAGCCTCCAACCTTCCGGTACAGCTTTCAAAGCCCCCTCATACGTATATAAAAAGCCAAATTTTTCCGAATACAGTCCATTTGTACTCTCGGTTTTGGCGAGACTCTGTTTCGCAACTTCCAAGATTGCAGCCGGATAAAGATTATTATACATCCGTTGTAAAGAAGCAGTCGCTTCCGGAAAAGAAGTACCGTAATACGCTTCAAAATTTGAAAGACAATTTTCCGGGGTATAAGATTCCATCCACATTTCAAGTAGTTGTGCTAATGTAAAGAAATCTACTGATCCCTCAAATTCACCTCGAGCAATACCCGCACGTACGGAATCAGCCCACAATTGGCTATTCACACGGATATCCTGTGATCTAATGTTTTCCTCTTCATAAGTGTAACATCCGTCCAGAGTGCCCTGTGGTAAACGGTATTTTAGGTTTTCTGCCATCCAAGTCTGTCCCCCGATTGTAATGCATTTATACGTGTTCATATCTCGTGCATCTTGAAAATCAGAAAAACTGATTTCCGGCTGTACCCAACTATGTTTATCATCATCCTGGCAAGCACAATACACAATAACACCCAGTAAAATTATAATTATCTTTTTCATACTTTCATTTTTTACAATTCTACACCTAATTCATCAGTAATAATTTTACCTAGAATCTCGTATTTTTTCATGACCAAAGGACAATCTCCCCATAATTGCTCAAATTCTTCTTTTGAATGTTGCAATATCTCGGTGATATAACCATTTAGATCATCTTCCATATTAGCCGGAGACATTACTGAAGTAAATTTACTACCACTGACAAAACCGAATTGTCCAATTGCGGCCCGTACAGCAGCTCTGAATTCAGCTAATTCTTCGGGGGCCATCTCATTACATCCAAACCAACTGTCAGACAACGCTGAAGGTCCGAAAAAATACCTGGGCCAAGTTGTTCCGTCCACGTAATCATACCAATGAGGATCAAGCTCGCTCCACATGGGACCATACCAGACTTTATCCGACACATCATTAAAAGCGGCTAATAAATCCGTGTAATTCATAATCTTACTCTTAACCATTTCTTTCATCATCGTCTCCGGTAAAGTGATTATTTGAGAATCAGTCCAATCTCCGGTCATCAACACTGTCCGATAATTAATCGTGTAACTCCCTTTTTCGTAAATTTTCTCTTGATCTTGAGTATCAATTGTTTTTGCGGACTTGGTCACAAAAAAATTAAACGGCCAAAGAGGTTTTGCTGCTAACTTTAAATAATCTTCAATAATTCCCAAAGCCTTTAATTGTTCTTCTGGATCTGTCATGTACTCGTAAGTATACGTGAGGCGGTTGTACGATGTAAATCCCCAAGCTAAATCCAATGTCTCGTAACGATATACATCTTTCCCTGTCACATCCCTTTTGACAAAGATTTTCCCGATCGTATCGTTAAAATAAACCGGAACCCCGTATCTATCATATATCTCATAGACACGATGCTTTATCGGATCCGAAGGATCATCTTTAATTTCGTACAAATTTTCAAGCTCGATTTGGGAAGTTAATCCATTCTCCTTTTCGCACCCCAAGATCAAAAGTGCCAAAATTAAATATATTGCATTTCTCATAACTTATTCATTATTTCTATACATCAATCTAACATATTCCCGATCTTCCCGGATATTATCAGGCATATCTTTATCAAACTCCAGTACGGCTTTAGGAATAGCGAAAACATATGCCGGATCATCTACATTCAACTGATAAACTTCTGCATATTTAAATACACTTCTTCCATCCCAATCATAAAGCGCATACACTCGTTCTATAATCTTTTTAAACGGGCTCTTCTTACACACGGCATATCTTCTCAGATCCAACCAACGATGACCTTCCAAACAAAGTTCCTTTCTTCTCTCGACACGTACCTGCTCGATAATTTCATCGGCAGTATATACCACATCCTCGTAATCTTTAATTCGTTTACCCCGTAATCGATTCAACCAACCAGAAGCCGCCCCAGCATCTCCTAACATAGCACAAGCTTCCGCTGCATTTAAATAACCTTCTGCGGTGCGTAACGTGAAAATATCCGAAACATAAGAACGATGTTTCCCCATCTGATACTTACGATTTAAACCCAAGCTATCACTTTGCGTCGAACGGGTAAAATAAATGGTTTGCCGATAATCATTTTCATCATATAGTTTATACAAATCATTCGATACACAAAAATCACCCCCACTACCCGAAAATTCACACTGCAAATTCAAAGGACCTTGAGAAAACAATAACTCCGGACTTTTCTCCGATATAGCATACCCCTCCGTATTTTCCGCAATACTGCTATAATCCAATAACGCCCCGTTTTGGGCCAATAACTTTTCTGCCGTACTTTTTGCATTTTCCCAATCTTGCATATACAAATACACCCGACTTAACAGTAACAAAGCTGCATCCTCTGATGCACGGTAGAAACTTTTCGTTTGCGGGCTTTCCGTGAAACAACGTACTGCTTCTTTCAAATCTTTTACAATCTGCTCGTACACCTTAGCTACCGAGATACGGTCAAATTGAGTCTCTTTCTCTTTATCATGTTCCACATAGTACGTCAATTTCAGAGGAACACCGGGTTCCGTGGCAGCATTGTCCGGATCATATGCTTTTGCGTACAGATTTACTAGCATCAGGTAAAATTGAGCCCGCAGAAAATAACACTCACCCTGTACTCGAATAGCATCCTTTACCTCCTGTTCCGTATTCTGACTCACGTTGCCCAGCTCATGCAAAATAATATTCATGGAATTGATTCGCTGATACAAAGCATCCCAGTTTCCATTATCACCGGACAAATTATCACCGGTATAATTTCTGCCGACTTCCATCTGCCAAGTTGTATACCCGTAATACACTTGATCCATTTCTGTTCTTCCTTTTACCGCATTATAAGCAATCACGGTATTAATATCATCATCCAATATATTGAGTTGCCAACCAATGGAACCACTTCTTAGATATTCAATCTCCGAAGAAGGAATATACCCGTTCCCTAACAGAACTTCATTTAAATCCGACACCGTTTTCGGGACAACCAGATCTTGCGAATACTCGTCAAGAAAATTCCCACAACTGGAAAGTAGGATTAAAATAACAATATAAATAATACCTCTCATCTTCATATACATTAAAATGTTACATTAAACTGAAACGTGTAGGAAGGACGCACGGACAAATTCGGTTTTGCAAACCCCGCTTGAGACGGGTCCTGTCCCTTTAGTTCTTTAGCTGATATGGTGAATAAATTCAACGCATTCAAACTAAGCGACAAATTAGAAAATGGTGTTTTCTTTAACCATTCCGGAGCAATATTATAACGTAATGTCATGGAAGAGCATTTCAAATAACTGCCGCTCACCACCCGCAGATCAGAATTGTCATACATATTCCAAATTGTTCCGGCAAATTCATATGGCTTATCATTCCACCAGGGAGTCCTCGTTTTTTCGTAACTCTTAGCATCCAACAAACCCGGAACATTCGTAAATTCTTCATCACCGGGACGTCGCCAACGATGAACAAATTCACCTCTCATATCCAACGATTCAAAAATTCTTTCCTGACATTCATTTCCGAACTTACACCCGAAAGCACGGGAGAATATAACGGGAATAATCTTACTTTTGACCCGATACTGTAAGATAGGTTCATGGATAAAGACAAATTCTTATACGTGAAACTATTGGAGAAATTAGCACTGAAAATCGGGTCTCTTTGCCCACTTTTTTTCATCGTCATCAAAACCGTTTCCTCCAACGTCTTGTATTTCAACAAATGCTGACGATCATTGTAATCATCAAACATCGGAGTCCCGTTGGAAGGATTCAATCCCAAAAACTTGTATGAATAAAAACTACCAACAGCAATTCCATCAACCAACGCCGTTCCATTCAGGTAATCAGCTAAAGTATAACTTTCTACTGATCCGGTTTTCACCTTGTTGAAATTCCCGGAATAATACGTGGAGAATTTCCATTGAAAATCTTTTGTTTTTACAGGCGTAGCCGATAAAGAAATGGAATACCCGCTATTATTCAAGTCCCCACCGTTCATCACGTAAGAATGCCCGCTGACCCCGTTTACAGAAGACACTTTCACTGTCGTAAAACAATCTGTCGTCTTTTTAGAATAGATAGAAAACTCCATACTTAATCGAGATTTAAAAAAGCCCACTTCAAGCCCTCCGTCCAGTTGTTGTGTTTCTTCCCAACGTAAATTAGGATTCGGATACCGTGCAATTGAAGACACGTTCTCGTTATATATAGGATCTATTGTCCCCTGTTTAATAATCAAATTCGGACTTTGATCCTCCAACATGTTTCCTTGGATACCGAAAGATCCTCTCAAACGAAGCTCGCTAATAAACTCTACATTTCTCAATACATTTTCCTGCAGATTCCAACTCCCGGATACCGACCATACCGGCAAAAAGCGTTCATTACTACGACTACCAAATTTATTCGATGCATCAAAGCGCCCGTTCACGTTTAACGTAAAGTGATTCTTATAACTATAACTTAACACGAAATACCCGGAAATCTGGTGAGAAATTCCGTGACCGATGGAACGATGATTCTGATTCAACCATTCTTTATATTTGGGATAATCATCTAAATTCTGTAATTCATCTATAAACTGCAATCCCCGATCTTTCACAAAACCTCGGTTTTCATCGCTAATCTGTCGAGTTGTATTTCCGTTCAACTCAAATCCTCCCATCAACATCATCATATGCTGTTGATTCTCCCCGAATAATTTACGATAATCCACTTGAGTACGGAAAGTATACCCTTCCGTGATAGAATTCGTAGTCTTTAAAATCCCCCCGTAAGGTAAATAACAAGAACCAACAGTCCCGGTCATGGGCAACTCTTCGTATTCGGAATTTTTCCAACGAGCCACGTAATTCGTCTTTTCTCCCCACCATTGCTCCTGCAATGTACCACTCCTGTTATAATTTCCGGAAATCGATATATCCAATCCCGTGAAAGGAGTTATTTTAACATCAAGCATCGCCCCGATCGTGTTCCCATCGTACTCATTAGAACTATTTTCAATTTCATTCAAAATATTATATCTAAACTTGTTACTATACTTGTTTACCCCCCCGTAAGCCACTTTGTCATAGTAATAAAGTGATCCGTCCGGATTAAAACAAGGTAGCGCACGTGTCGTATTATAAGCATAATCCATGGCATCAATCTCGCTCATCAAGTGATTTTTTTTCTGAACATTCCCGTTCATGGAGAAATTAGCCTTGATCATCTTTGAAAAGGTCATATCCAAATTCACACGGGCCGTGTAGCGATCCGTGTACGTAGTTTTAGATACCCCGTTTTCTCTGTTATAACCGACAGACACGTAATAACGAATATCATTGTTACCTCCCGACACCCCGAACGTGTGATCATGAGAATAGGTATCACGAGTCAAGATGTCAAACCAATCCGTATTCACTGTCTCGTACCACTTCACGTTTTCTACGAACTCATCATACGTGGATAACCCTTTATAATAGCTATTCAAAGCTCCTTCGTAACCGACCATGGTCATATCTGACGGGAATTGATAGTGCAAATCCGACAATTCCTTTCCAAATTGCACCCGCTGCGACGAATTCATCAGGTTGATATTTCGGTCCGTATAACGGGGACGACGGGTATATTTAGAAGAATGGTTGTAAGAAAAACGAGCCGGTCCGATGGCTCCTTTTTTAGTCGTCACCACAATCACCCCGTTGGCAGCTCTCGTTCCGTAAAGAGCCGTGGCAGAAGCATCTTTCAACACGTCGATACGTTCGATGTCCTGCGGGTTTATCCCAGCGATAGCATTACCGATGATATTGATATAGTCCGGGTTATTCAAATCATCATTACTCACGTTGACCGGATCATGCATAATAAAACCATCCAATACCCACAATGGCTCCCGGTTACCTAACAACGTGGAAGTACCTCTCACCCGTATTCTAGGAGTAGCTCCCACTTCACCCGAATTACTCATCAACACAAGTTCCGGAATCCGTCCTTCCAACGCTTGATCAATACTCGTCATACCGGGTGTTAATATATCCGACGCTTTAACGGAACTTACCGCACTGGTCAGATGCCTCTTATCAATATTCTGATACCCGGTAACCACCACTTCCTCCACCTCGGTTAAATCCTCTTCCATCTTCACGTCAATCTTCGTCTTGTTACCAACCTTTACATATTGGGTTTTCATTCCCATAAATGAAAAAATCAACGTACATTCCCCGTTTTTCGGAACACCGATCTTGTACTCACCATTGGCATTCGTTGCCATTCCCGTGGTCGTTCCCTTGATGAGCAAGGTGGCTCCCGGTAAAGGATTCCCCGAGGCATCAGTGACCACACCGGAAACATACTTCAAACTCTCGTCATCAATTTTTGTACTTTTCAGTTTAAGCACGATCGTGTTCCCGTTAATAGTGTACTCTAGTTCCGTGTCTTTCAAGCAATCGTCCAGCACCTGCCGAATTGTCGCATCTTTAAAAGCGACATCCCGTTGCCGGAAAGACTTCAGTTGAGGATCGCTATACACGAAATCGTAAACGGATACTCGCTTGATCTCGTTAATAACATCCTTCAAGGTAGCGTTCTTCAAACTGAATGATAACTTCATTTCTTGCGAGTAGACTCGCTGACAAAAAGGTGTAGTAAAAACCAGGAAAAGGAAAAATAAAAAACACCTCTTCCTTACAAGATTACAATTTTTCTTCATAACTTTGTAAATCAAATTTATAACTATTCTCCCCCTGTTTACCCAGAGGGAGATATAAAGTAGCGTTCCCGCGCTACTTTTTATTTTACAATAACTATATTATCCTCTATATCAAATTCCACACATCCCGTGTCTTCAAGCAGGTGAAGGACCTCGGCAAAAGCATCGTGTTTCTTTATATTCAGGGAAAACGGTATTAACCGAGCATCTTCCCGTTCATAACGAACGTCGAAATCGTACCATTTCCCTAGATCCTTCAGAATATTTTCCAGTGAACAATTATCAAACACTAACCGCCCGTCCTTCCAAGCCAAGAACAAATTCACGTTTACCTCCTGCACGTCCATCTTTGACGTTTCCTTGTCAAAAGAGGCCTGCATACCCGGGGTAAGAACTATTCCACTCCCTTTGTTTTCCACGCTCACTTTTCCCTTTTTGAGCGTGGTCCGAATACATGTCTCGTCCTGGTAAGCACGTACTCCGAATTCCGTTCCTAGAACCCGTACTTCTAATGAATTAGCCTCCACAATAAAAGGTTTACTCGTGTCTCTTTTCACGTCAAAATAAGCCTCTCCTTTCAAAAAAACCCGCCTGTCATTCCCTCTGAATTTGACCGGATACATCAACTCCGATTCCGCATTCAGATAAACCGTCGTTCCATCGGACAATACCAACACATATTCCCCTCCCCGTGGTATCTTCATCGTGTGATACTCGATAACCGTATCAACACTTCCTTTCGTGTAAGTCAACACGTCTTCATCCGCAGAAAGAGCCATCTTCATGGACACCAATGCGGCCAGTGAAACGGAATCCTTCAAATTAATCGTGGTCCCGTCCCCCATAACCAATATCGCTTGTGGTTCGATTTTCTTTACCCGGTGGGCTTTAGCCACCAAAGAATCATCGGGTAACAAGGAATCCCTCTCTCCCAACACCCAGATTCCTCCAACCAACAGGGCCACAACCAGTATCGCCGCATACGGTAGCAACCGTTTTAAGACCAAACGGTAACTTCCTATCGTTTTCCCACGGATCAACTTCCATTCGTTTTCCATCTCTTCGTTTGTCATCTCGCAGACCTTCAAACTCTCTTCAAAATGAACTCGGGAAGTCATTCTTTGAAAAAGGACCTCATTCTCGGGGGAACTTTCCCGCCATTCGAGTAACTCTCTTTGCCCCTCATCGTCCAATATCCCCTGTACTTGGCGGACAATTAACTGTACGATATATTCTCTTGTTTTCAATGTCATTTTCGTGCTTTTAATACCAAAACGGGAACCACCCCGTTTGGTGTAATAAGAAAATGCCACTTTTTTCACGTAAAAATCACATGATGAGTTATTTATTTCTTAATCATCTATTAATCAATACATACATATGTCGCAAGAACGAACAAAAATATGAAGTTGGTTGACTTATACAGGAACTTTCCTTCGGGAATAAAATATGCTTCCGATCTTTTCTGCTTAAAGTATTTCTTAGTGTTTTACAAAAAGAGCGTTCAACTTTAAACCTGTTGAACGCTCTTTTTATTCTAAATCCTAAATTTTACAATCTAAATTTCCCCTCTATTCCCACTCAATCGTGGCTGGTGGTTTTGAGCTGATGTCATAAACAACGCGGTTAATTCCCCGGACGTTATTAATAATCTTGTTAGACACTTTTGCCAAGAATTCGTATGGCAGGTGACACCAATCGGCTGTCATCCCGTCCGTTGACTCCACTGCACGCAGGGCTACCACACTTTCGTAAGTACGCTCGTCTCCCATTACCCCGACACTCTTAATCGGCAGCAAGATGGTTCCAGCTTGCCATACTTTATCGTACAGACCTTCTTCTTGAAGCATGGAAATATAAATGTAGTCAGCCTCCTGCAATAATCTCACTTTCTCTTTCGTGATTTCACCCAAAATACGGATAGCCAAACCCGGTCCCGGGAAAGGATGACGTTTTAAGAACTTATCCGCTAAACCGAGGCTCTTACCCACACGACGAACTTCATCCTTGAATAACAGACGTAAAGGTTCCACGATCTTCAGTTTCATGTAATCGGGTAAACCTCCCACGTTATGATGTGACTTGATGGTCTGTGACGGTCCATTTACTGACGATGATTCAATCACATCCGGGTAAATCGTACCTTGCCCCAACCATTTTGCATCTTTCACTTTATGCGACTCTTCGTCGAACACGTCCACGAATGTTGCTCCAATAACCTTACGTTTCTTCTCGGGATCTTCGATACCTGCCAAACGGGAAAGGAAAAGATCTCCCGCATCCACACCGATCACGTTCAAGCCGAGTTCCTTATAATTCTCAAGTACATCCGAGAATTCGTTTTTCCGCAACAAACCATTGTCCACGAAAATACAAGTCAAATTCTTACCGATAGCCCGGTGTAATAACATAGCGGCAACGGTGGAATCTACCCCCCCTGATAAACCAAGAATCACCCGGTCTTCGCCAATCTTCTCCTTTAATTCGGCAACCGTAGTTTCGATAAAAGAATCCGGTGTCCAGTCCTGTTTACAACCACAGATGTCCACCACGAAATTCTTCAACAAAGCGGTTCCTTCCGTGCTGTGGTACCCCTCCGGGTGAAATTGAATACCGAAAGTTTCTTCTCCCCCGACACGGTAAGCGGCATTCTCCACGTCAGACGTGCTGGCAACCACCGTGTAATGCGAGGGTAACACCTCTATCGTGTCACCGTGAGACATCCACACCTGTGAATGTTGGCTGATATTTTTGAACAACGGGCAGGAATTATCAACAAATGATAAATTCGCCCGACCGTACTCTCTCTTGTTCGAGGCCTTGACTTCACCCCCAAAATAATGGGCCAAATACTGAGCCCCGTAACATACTCCCAGCAACGGTAATTTCCCTTTTATAGAAGACAAATCCGGTTGCGGGGCCTTCTCGTCACGCACGGAAAAAGGACTTCCCGAAAGGATCACGCCTTTCACGGACGCGTCAAGTGCAGGGTAGTGATTAAAAGGGTAAATCTCGCAATAGACATTCAGTTCCCGCACGCGTCTCGCTATCAACTGCGTGTACTGTGAACCGAAATCCAGTATTAGAATTTTCTCTTGCATGTGAATCGCTTATTTATTTTCGGGCAAAGATACGTTTTTTTCGCCGGAACTTTAAAAAAGTCCTGACGAAAAAGTTACAGGTTACAAGCCAACGTAACCTTAAATACCCATAAACCGTAATTCACTTGCACTTTACAATTTTAACCTGTAACTTGTAACCTGCTAACTTGTAACTTTTATTCTTATGCACAACACGAGAGATAGTTTTGGCTCTAAATTCGGGGCAATAGCTGCCCTAGCTGGTTCTGCGGTCGGCTTGGGAAATATCTGGAAATTTCCCTACGAGGTGGGGAATAATGGCGGGGGTGCCTTTCTTCTGGTATACATATTTTTCACGGTAGCCATAGGATTACCGGTAATGCTTTCGGAATTTGCTCTAGGACGCTATTCCGGAAGAAACGCTTTCGGAACCTTCGACCGACTGGAACCCAAAACAGCCTGGCGTTATTTCGGGGTACTGGTTCTTCTTGCAGCCACGATGATTCTCTCCTTTTACGGGACGGTTGCCGGATGGACATTGGAATATGTCTTTAAATCTTTCACCTTCTCTTTTCATGCCGATACCAATGTTAACTTGAATTCCATGTTTTCGGACTTTATCACGAATCCCTATAAACCCGTGTTCTGGCAAATCGTGTTCATGGCACTCACCGGGTTTATCGTGCTAGCAGGAGTAAAAAAAGGTATCGAACGATACACCAAACTCATGATGCCCCTCCTTTTCGTGCTTATCGTAATACTCGGAATCCGGGCATGTACGCTGGACGGGGCCATGGAAGGGATAAAATTTCTTTTCTTACCCAAGTTCTCAGAACTTACTTCGCAGGGAGTACTTTCTGCTCTGGGACAAGCCTTTTTCTCCTTGTCAATTGGCATGGGGGTTCTCTTGACTTACGCCTCTTACATCAAAAAAGATGAAAACCTGACTTCTATATCCTTGCAAGTGATTTGCGCAGACACGTTGATCGCCGTGTTGGCAGGAATTGCCATATTTCCCGCCGTGTTCGCCTTCAACATTGCACCGGATTCCGGACCGGGCCTTGTATTCCTCACGTTGCCACAAGTGTTCCAAAGCATGGCTTTCGGGCAACTATGGGCGATTCTTTTCTTTCTCCTGCTAACCATGGCCGCTCTCACGTCCTCTATTTCCCTTCTGGAAGTAATCGTTGCCTTTTTCGTGGAAGAAAAACATATCAGCCGCCGCAAAGCGACTGTCATATCCACGGTAATTGTCACGATCTTCGGGATTTTATGCACACTTTCTTTTGGGCCGTTAAAAGAAGTCCATATCGGCAACTTGTCGATCTTCGGGATATTTGATTACATTAGTTCCAACATACTACTGCCTGTGGGTGGAATCTTGATTTCCATTTACGTGGGATGGAGATTCGACCGCCATTTACTGGAAGCGGAATTAACCAATAATGGAGAACTGAAACTAGGATTACTGAAACCGTTGATATTCGTCCTAAAATATATAGCACCCCTGTTTATCCTCGTGATACTATTACACTCACTAGGACTATTCTGATTATTCTCTCAACAAGCTCTTCTCTATGGATTCGCTACCTCAAGTACATATCAACAACATACCATGAACACATCATTAACACTGGCTATTGTTAATGATGTGTTCATGGTATGTTTAGATTATATTTTAAAGGTAAAGCAAGGATAGTGTATTGTCCTGAAAAAAGTTTACAGTAAACTTAGTAAACCAATGTCAGAATTAA
>OODJ01002408.1_pt1 | contig 12622 bp, 16 predicted proteins | sample 1671611 | NCBI WGS metagenome assembly OODJ01 (sample SAMN06348174, study PRJEB24527) | human gut metagenome | biome: human gut; feature: ankylosing spondylitis patient; material: feces | host: Homo sapiens | place: China | collected 2015-10 | reverse complement strand
CGCATGATGTACGAAAGGGCGTAATACGGCGGCAGACTGGTGGCCTCTCCAGACGAGCCGTCCAGCGTGTGCGTGTGAGGCTGGGAGTTACCTGATGATAAAATCGAAGTTGACGACTCTACAGGGTCTTTCGAAATCAATTTGCGAGACTGACATTCCCTGCCGCCTCCATTCGCTGCGCCATAATATCCCTGAGTCCAATGGGTGTGACTGGCCAACTGCTCGACCGTGAGCGTCGTGCTGCCGACAGTGCCGGAAACACCCGGCCACCACCCTCAACCCCGTGTCTACCGGGGCTCAGACGCGAATCGCATAATGACCGGCATAGTACGGCGGCAGGCTGTCGGAGCTGCGAGTGGAACCGGACAGGCTGTGAGCATGGGAACTGCTACCTCCGGTAGTACCTGTAGTCCTGTCACTCCTCGAAAGCTGGGTCGAACCTTGTCCCCATGTACTACCTGGAGCATTCACGGTGCTGTACGAATGGCTATGGCTCGGTATTTGGCTCGTGGACAGCGTCGTGCTGCCGACAGTGCCGGAAACACCCGGCCACCACCCTCAACCCCACGTCTACCGGGGCTCAGACGCGGATCACATAATGTCCGGCGTAGTACGGCGGAAGGCTGTCTGCGGCCTCGGAGCTGACCCCGGACAGGCTGTGCGTGTGCGACTGAGACCCCCCTGTCTGGCTAGTAGATGCAACGACATTATCACCTGATGCATATGTACCTCGATTATTTCCGCCCGTATGGAACTTACCAACATTCGCAGTATGATTATGCCCAGGCATCTGCTCCACGCTCAACGTCGTGGCGCCGACAGTGCCGGAAATACCCGGCCACAACCCTCAACCCCTCGTCTACCGCTGCTCAGACGCGGATCACATAATGGCCAGCATAGTACGGCGGCAGGCTGCTGGCAGCACCGGAATTGGCCCCGGAAAGGCTGTGCGTGTGCGACTGGCTGCCGCCAGTTTGTGAGGTTTCGGGATAGGAACCAGCGCCCGATGTCGCTGACGCAGGAACCCAGGAGTTGGAAGCTCCTGTTCCAGATCCAGAGACGCCAAAAGTATGCGTATGCCCAGCCAGCTGCTCCACGGTGAGGGTTGTCGCGCCAACAGTGCCGGAAAGATTTTTTAACCCGCCGCAATGCGGCAAAAAATAAGGAGAAAAGACATGTCCAGAGTAACCGTTGTGCCTGCGGACAGGCTCGTAATCGTGGACGGTCTGGCCCTGACCTTTGATTTCAACGCTCCGAAGCGCATGCACGCCCTGCAATGGGATGGGAAGCAGGGGCACATCGAATGGCTGGGCAGCGGCGATGAGCCACCCCACAATGAGCCCCTGGCCGCCGACAGCTACGCAGGCCAGGTCGCGCCGTATGTGGAGCTGTGGAAAGAAGAAAAAGCCCGTCTGGAGCAGGCTGCCGCCGAGGCCGAGGCGGCCCGTCTGGCCGAATACAACAGCGAGGAGGCCCGCTTCGAGCGCCTGCGCTCCGAGCGTGACCAGCGTCTTGCCGCCACGGATTACCTGCTGATGCCGGACTATCCCCTCTCCGATGACCAGCGCACCATCTTGCAGGTTTACCGCCAGGCCCTGCGCGATCTTCCTTCGCAGGAGGGTGCGCCCTGGGATGGCGGCGCGGAAGATACCCCGTGGCCGGAGATTCCCAACTGGGTGAAGGCGTAAGGAGGCGGCATGGAGATCATCCTCTGCGCGACGCAATCCCATCTGGCCACGGCATGGCGAGATCGCATCGGCTCCAGGCTGGCGGCCACAGTGCGGGTGGTGGAGGGGGACATCCTTTCCCTGGACGTGGCTGCTGTGGTCAGCCCGGCCAACAGTTTTGGTTTTATGGATGGCGGGTTGGATGGTGTGTACACGCGCTGTTTCGGCCCGCAGCTCCAGCAGCGTCTCCAGCGTATGATCCGGGAGCAGGCTGGCGGTGAGCTGCTGGTGGGGCAGGCATTGCTGGTGGAGACCGGGCATCCGCACATCCGTTGGTGCATCAGCGCACCGACCATGCGCGTGCCCACCCTGCTGGATACGCCTCTCCCGGCCTATCTGGCCACACGCGCTGCGGTGCGCTGTGCACTGGATGCTGGTCTGGAGAGCGTGGCCATCCCCGGCATGGGGACAGGGACGGGCGGTCTCGCTCCCCGGGAGGCCGCCGCGGCCATGCTCTGGGGTATCCGGGATGCCCTCTATCCGCCAGCCTTCCCGGCCTCTCTGGCGGACGTTCTGTCGTTCTAAGGAGCATGGAATGGGACCTCGTGAAGCATCGGCCCGGGAACGCGGCGAGGGCGTTCCGTTCGAGCGCGTGCGGCGTATCACCGGCTATCTGGTGGGCACGCTTGATCGCTTCAACAACGCCAAGTGCGCGGAGGAACGGGATCGGGTAAAGCACGGCATGGGAGGCATATCAGAATTAGCCAGCCGGGGCATATTCATGCCCCGGCTGTATCAATCAGGCAACCTGGCCGACTATTGATGGGGATATGACCTCGCTCGCCAATTTTTAATGTGCTATGTTATACGCCTTATCGATAAGCACTTTGATGTCCTTTTCGGTAAGCATACTTTGGGGTATCGCTCCCTTATAGTTAGAAAAAGCTGCCAAAATATCCTTTTCATGGGCACCATCAAGTATCAGGAACTTGATGTTATACTCAAATATTTCAGGGAGCATATACCCAATTAGATATAATTCATGAAAAAAATGCTTTGCCTGGGCTATATATTTTTTTCTGTCATCAGATTTTGATGCAAGAATATATAATGTATCCAAGAGTGATATGCACTTATTAATATCTGGATTTGGTAATGATATAGTTGCCCTCATGTATTCACTGGACTTGACAAGAAAATTTATATCATCGGAGTCTTTATATAAATTATAGTATAGCCTACCTAATGCGTCCATCGCATCAGATCTCATGGTCGTTTCTTTTAATTCTTCCAAAATAGTAAGGCATTCCTTGAAATCAATTGCTGAAATCCTGTTATAAAAAATGTTTTCATCCCACAAAAGGAGAGCATAGTAAAATTTTGCTACCGGGCTACTACCTTTTATGGATTGTAGCATATTACGCGCTTTTGCCCAATCTTCAGCTGCATTCTCGCTCCCAATGAAAATCTTGGATTTGATTGCATTAGAATAAGATATATAAAAATCTATTTTACTTTTTTGTGTAATGGTCATATCTGTTTCAAGAAATTTTTCACCGTCGGAAAATTTCTCTAGGGAACGAGTAATCAGATTAGGATCATGCATCAGCGGTTGGGTATAGATTCTATTGAGAAGGTTTCCCCATTGCAGATATAATTCAAAACTCTGTTGAGTATTTTCTATTTTTGCATACACCCATTCAATATATTCATAGAGTTTGCTTTTCTCATCATAGTTGAGTGATTTAATATCTATTCTACTCTGAAGTAGGTTTAGAAAAGAGAATACAGATTGAATGGATTCTTGTGAGATATTTTTGAGGTATTTTTTACTCTCGAGCAGGCGATCTATATTTTTTTCTTCCTCAGTGATTAGCAGATGCAACAAACTGCAATAATATATCGCATCAGTAGCACGAGGCTCATATTCTAATATTTTTTTCCATAAAAATAAGGAAGATTCATAATTTCTTTTGTCTAGTTCTAAAATCGCATCTGCACGTCTTATATTATTGCTTATCTTATTTTTGGCAATAGCATTGATTTGCTCCTCATAATTATTATCTGCCATTGTTATTACGCTATCTGATAAGGTTTTCAGGATAATCGGTTTTATATTCTCATCTATACCATCAAAGTGCTCGGTTATTTTCTTTTCATATTCCTTCATTTTATTTAGTATGATTTCAGCCTCTTTCTTCATATTGGAAACATTGGAGTAATATAGAACTACACCAGCAATAAGAGCAGCTATGGTAACTGCAAATGTGGCCAGAGCTATCATAAGGCCTAAGCTTAATGTCACTCTCTCAAAAGAACTTTTTGTTTTCAGTTTTCTTGACAGATTGGACATCCATCTCGTGGCATACTTTTTTCTTCGTAGCATATTGCCTTTCCCTAGCTAGTTATGCGGCATGAGGGGCATGGCTTTATTTGATATCCGCCGCGCACTGGGCCTGCGCCCAGGCGTCCTCGGCAACGATGGCGATGCCGCGCCCCTTGGCGTTGAAGTCTAGGGCCTGCTGGATCTTGCGGCCGAAGGTGGAATGCATCCAGTCCTCATTGCCCAGCGAACCGATGACCAGGTAATCCAGGCGGGTGGTGACCTTGTCCTGCGGCTTGCCGCCCAGACGGACCACGGCGGCATGGCAGTCCTTGCGCTCGCCGAAGGCGAAGGTTCCGGTAAAACAAAAAGTCTTGCCCGCAAAAACGATATCGGGAGCAGGCTGCGTCAGGGGCAGGGCGCTGGCAAAGTTGATGGTCTTGCCGGCTGCGGGTTCCCCGCCGATCAGGTCCCGCAGGACTTCAAGCAGCTCCTGCCGTTCTTCCGCATCGATCATGCCGTCCGCCAGCATGACGCGGACGCGCTTGTTGAGCACGTCGAACGGCCAGCAGGTGATGTGCTCGTTTTCCTTGAGCCATCGGATGAGGAAATCCGCCTCCAGTTCGTTGACGACACCGTCGGCCACGAGGCCGCGCGCGATGCCGATCAACTCGGAAATTCCGCGATCTTCGATGCGCTGGCTGCATTCATGAAAGTGTTCGCCCTTCATGTGCTGTGCTCCTTTTTTTCCTTTTTCTTGACACGCCCCCGGCTTTTTAGCAACCTGAAGTCCCCAAAGTCGAGAGGCCCTGCCGGAGCCTGTGTCAGCGTCCCCCCGCTGACGTGAATCGCGGCGTTTTTGCATTTCTGCCCTCTGCGCACCTCATGGGTGTGGAGTACATATCGGCGGAACAACGTCCAGTATCCGTGAGGACTGGCGGCCTCTCAGTGGCCGGGGAGCGTTGTTTCGCCTTTTTTTGTACCCTGCCGACTTCCTTTCCTTCCTTGACTTTCCCCCTTCTTGCGTCTATTCAAAACAAAGGTGCCTAAGAACACCTCAAACGCCAGCGGCTTCCGCGACCGTCAATTCGTGGATTTTTTATGCCCGAGGTCTATCCTCTGAGGGGCAATCTACGGAGTTACCTCCGGGTGTGGACTAATATAATACCGAGCAATCGGGAATATGTCCGCTGACTGGCGTCAGTTCTTAGCACCCGGAGTTTTTGCATTTTGCAGGCTCCAATAAGAAAAACGCCAGGAGTTTCTCATGTTTCCCGCCTTCCCCAAAGATTTTTCCCAAACACTCATCATCGAGATCCTTATCCCGCTTATGGAATACGCGGATACGCTGGTCGACTGCGACGAACGCAGAGGGCAGGGCCTTCTGCTCCAGACGCTGATCGCCGATGTGCAGCAGCGGCTGGAAGTTTGCTTCAGCACGGCCTGCCGCGCCTACAAGGCCGCACAGGACAATGTCCACGCCCAGTAAGGAGGCCACGATGAACGAGATCATGCCCTTTATGTTTGGCGAGAACGTCGTCCGGGTCATCACGGACGGGAACGGTGAGCCCTGGTTCGTAGCCAAGGATGTGGCGAAGGCTCTGGGGTACCAGTGGAAGGGAGTTGCTACGATAGGTCATGTCCCGAATGAGTGGAGGGGGGTCTATTCTGTTCAGACCCCCTCCGCAGCACAGCAGATGCTCACCTTGTCGGAGCAGGGCCTTTACTTTTTCGTGGCCCGCAGCGACAAGCCAGCGGCCCTTCCTTTTCAGAAATGGCTGGCAGGGGAAGTCCTGCCAGCCTTGCGCAAGACCGGTCGTTATGAGGTCCCCGGGCGGCAGCCTGTTCTGGAGCCGCCGGTGTCCTTCCCGCCCGAGGCCCTGCGCCTGCGCCCCGTCATGCGGCAGCGCTTGTGGCGGGATGCTTTGAACACGGCGCGTCTGGATGACGGCGGTACGCCCGCCGCGCTGCGCTGGTTCAGCTATTTGTGCAATCTGGTGGCGGCCACGCCGCCCGCGCCTGCTCCGGCCCGGGACAGGGTACGCGCCTTTTTCTGGCAGTGCTGCGAATATGCCGACGGTTGCCGTGTGTCCGGCGGAGCCCTGTACGAAGCCTTCCGCCGCTGGTGCGAGGAAAGCGGGCAGGGCGATGTGCCCAGCATGAAGGTGTTCGGCAGCTTGATGCAGGAATTCGCCCAGCGTTGCCGCTCCAACGGTTCGTTCTATGACGGCGTGCGCCTCAAGCCCGCCGTCTGACCATAGTTCGGGCTTCGGCCCGCGCACGGTCAGGGATCGACAGACGTACAGACGCTGGAGGGGATAGGGCCGCCCTGACCGTTTTGCCCGTCCACGGCAGTGGCCGCTGCCGTGGACGGAATTTCCCCCAATTTTTTGACTTGGGAAAAAATATTTTAAGTAGTATATGATATATTTATTGGGTAACTTATAACTATCCATTCAAGGAGAAAGTATGTCGTACATTGATACCATAAAACAGGCTCTTGAAAAATTCTATAAAAATGACAGTTCGTTGCTTGCGCGCCAAGGTAAGATAGAGAAATCAATAAGTTTTAGGATAGGACATTACCTTTCAGAGATAATTGAATCTGAAAATGGCGGATTATTTATTGACTGTGAATTTGAAAGAAATGGTGACGATTTAAAAAAAATATGCATCAATGGGATGCCTAAAGAAGTGAGACCTGATATTATTTGTCATGATAGGGATTGCGTAAACCGCTTTATAATTGAAATAAAACTGGGGTCACCGGGAAAAGATCTTAAAAAAATTCAAAATATGATGAAAGGATTAAATTATGATTTTGGTTATGTAATTTCAAATATGAAAAACGAAAGGAGAACAGTTGTTATTTATGAATATGAATTAGACAATCTTGTATGTCAAAATGTGAAAAAGTATAAGTATGAGTACGATATAGATAATGAAATGTTGCGTGAATTGCATATATTATAATGTACATAACTTGAAGTTAGTATTTTCCCAAATTAAGAAAAATTAACTAAGAAAAAGCGGCAGGTGCCGCAACACCTGCCGCTGATGGGCTATGACTGCAATTCCTTCAGTCGTGAGGGATCATTGTCTAGCAGACGGAAAAGCTGCAAAAGCGTTTGCGGGGGCTTTGTCTTTCCCAGCTCATAGCGGGAGAAGGCATTGGCCCCACCGCCAAAAAGTTCCCCGGCTTGCTTTTGGTTGAGGCCCAGCTTCTTCCTGACAGCCAGGACAAAGGCCGGATCATAGAACTCCGTATTGACGGAACGCTCAAAGGCTTCCATCAGCGCGTCCAGCCTGTCGCATTCCGGCTTTGCCAGAATGATTTCACCGCATGCCGGGCACTTGTCGCCTTCAAGCTGGAAAGAAGTCGTGCGTCCCTTGTAGGTGTAGGGTAGGGCATGGACACCGTGGACAAGTTCCGCTGCACCGCATACAGGACAAATCATAACTACAGCTCCTTGAACGAGACGACAAGCACGTCGTCCACAACGGTCACTTTGATGTACAACATGCCCGCAGGGCTCTGGTGGTGATAGACGTCCTGCCAGATGGTGTGGTTCGCGTAGGTCGTCATGCTTTTATAGAACTCGTCACGTTCGAGTTTTTCTATTTCCGCGAACATGGCACTCCCACGGAAGCCCAGACGGCGGGCGCACTGCACTGCTGTGGCTGTTGCCCGGATCTTTCCGGCTTTGGCCAGCTCCTTGACTTTGGACAGAGGGCAGTGGGGCGAGTGCTTTTCCATAAATAAAATTTTACCCTACTAGGTTAATTTGTCAAGCCTTGTCCGGGCAAGGCGAAAAAGGATACAACAAATCCGGCGGCCAGTGCTGGTAACGCTTGCCGCAGCCAATGGCCCTCCGGGTCTGGTTACTCGTTAGACGCCCCTGCAGGAATGGCCCTTCCTGCAGGGGCTTTCTGTTATTTGGCCCGTCCATGACAGTTTCAACTGTTGTGGGCGGGCTTTTCGCATTTTTTTGTATTTTGCCTCATTTTTTGTCCCAGTATTCCCAGTGTTCCCAGTATTCCCAGACACGCTAAAAAAGCTGTGATAATAGCAGTGGCATGTCTATGTGGACCCGTGAAGAACTCCTTTCCCTGCTTGCCGACTGGAAGGCCGCCTACAAGGCGGCCTCCACAGGCAAGTCGTACACCATCGGCAGCCGCACCCTGACCCGATACGATCTGGACGAGATCCGTGCCCAGATCGACTGGATCAGCTCGGAGCTGGCCGCGCTCTCGCGTGGTCGCGGGCCTGTGCGCGTCACCGCCCGGATCGTGAGGTAGCCATGCTGTACGATGCCCAGGGCAGACCGCTCTCCACGTCCCGGCGTATGCCGGAAGCCTCCCGTGACGCGGGGGCCTTCCGCGGCTCCCTGTCCCACTGGCGCGGGCCGCAGATCCAGAGCCGTGATGGGACTTCCCGTGAGCGCGAGGTCATCCAGCGCCGGGCGGCTGACCTCATGGCCAACGACTGGTCGGCCAATGCCACGGTGGACACCATCACCAGCAACGCGGTGGGCACGGGCCTGCTGCCCAAGGCCAGCATCCCAGCTGCCCGTCTGGGTATCGCGCCGGAGCAGGCCAGGGCTGTGGGCGAGGACATGGAATGGGCCTTCGACCGCTGGATGCGTGAGGCCGACGTGCGCGGCCAGAACCATTTTTTCGATCTGCAGGCATTGGGTCTGCGCTCCATCCTCTGCAAGGGCGAGCTGCTGCATCTGGCCGTCATGCTCCCGGAAAAGGAACGTGTCGGCCAGCAGCGCCGCTTTTCTCTGGCCATCCAGGCTGTCACGCCGGAGCGGCTCCAGACCCCGGCGGACATGACGACAGATCCCGACGTGCGCGACGGCATCCGCTACACGGCATACGGCAGGCCGGAGGGCTACTACATCGCCTGCCCGCCGCCCTCCGTGCTGGACAGCTGGCTGCGTGGCGGGGGGCTGCTTGCCAATGATTTTCGCTATGTGCGTGCCCGGCTGGCCCACCGCCGGCAGGTCTTCCACCTGTACCGCATGGAGGCGGACGAACAGGAGCGCGGCTGTTCCACCTTCGCCAAGAGTATTGCCCTGTTCCGCAACCTGTCCGATACCATAAACTTCGAGCTGTTCGCCCAGGTGATGGCGGCGCAGTTCCCGATCTTCATCGCCACCGAAGGCGGCGAGCTTCCCGGCTATGTGCAGGAGCAGCATGGCCTGGCCGAGAAAGAGGAAGCAGGGCCGACCTACTTCCAAAGCATCGAGGAAGGCCAGGTCTGGTACGGCAAGGAAAACGAGAAGCCCTATGTGCTGGAATCCAAGCGCCCGTCCTCCAACTTCGCCGCCTTCGTGCGGATCGTGCAGCGGGCGATGGCGGCGGCCCAGGGCATCCCCTACGAGAGCCTGACCAAGGATTTTTCCGAGACCAACTACAGCTCCATGCGGGCCGCGCTCAACGAGGCGTGGAAGGTCTACAGCTACTACCGCCGCTGGCTGGCGCGGGCGTACTGCCAGCCCATCTACGAGATGGTCATGGAAGAGGCGTGGTTGCGCGGCGAGCTTACGCTGCCGGCCGGAGCGCCTGATTTTTATGAGGCCCGCGACCTCTGGTGCAATGCGGACTGGATCGGCCCGGCCCGTGGCTTCATCGACCCGGTGAAAGAGATCTCGGCCACGATCCTGGCCCTGGAGAACCGCCTCATGACGTACAGCGAGGCGTGGGCGCAGCATGGCGGTGACTTCGAGGAGGGGATGGAAAAGCTCCTGCTGGAAGCCCCCCTGCTGCAAAAAGTGCGGCAGGCCCTTCCTGTGTCGGGGACGACCTCGCAGGCAGCGGCCTCCACGCCCGGACGCCGCACCGACGGCAATGACATGAACACCAAGGAGACGACTGATGACGACGCCTGATGGCCTGTGGGCTCTGGCTCCCCAATTCGCCGAGCAGGTGCTGTGCGACATCCAGACCCGCATGACCTCCGGGAGGATGTCCGTTCCTGCCGGGCAGGAGCCCCGGCGTTTCAGCCTGCGGCGTGGTGTGGCCGTCATCAGCATCACCGGCGTGATCTCCCGCAAGGAGAGCTGGTGGGCTGATGTGGGGCAGGACGGCATCCGGCAGGCCCTGGATGAGGCCCGTCAGGATGAGCGCGTCCGGGGCATCCTGCTCTCCTTCAACTCTCCGGGCGGCGTGGCCGCCGGGGTCAAGGAGCTGGCGGACTACATCGCCAGCATCGACGATAAGCCTGTGGCGGCCTATGCCGACGGGGTGACCGCTTCCGCAGCCTACTGGCTGGCCTCGGCCACAGGCCGTGTCTACGCCCCGGCCATGGCCCAGGTGGGCAGTGTGGGCGTCATTTCCGAGATGCGTAACATCAGCGGCTTCCTCGACAAGATGGGGATCTCCATCACCTACATCGCCAGCGGCAAGTGGAAAACGGCGGGCAACCCCGTGGAGAAGCTGACCCCGGAACAGACGGCCTATTTCCAGGAGCGCGTGGACGCCCTGCATACTGTTTTTAAGGCTGACGTGGCCCGACACATGGGCATCAGCCAGGACCCCGCGTGGACAGAGGCACAGATCCTGTTCGCCCAGCCCGCGCAGCAGCTTGGCCTCGTGACCGCCATTGTCCGGGACGAGGATCAGGCCATCAACCGGCTTTTGGAGGTAACGATGCCCGATAACAGTCCTGATGCCCCCGCGCAGGCCATGACGCGCGATCGTCTGGCCGCCGAGGCCCCTGAATTGCTTAAAGCACTGCTTGAAGAAGGCCGGGATTCGGCCAGCAACGATGGCGTTGAGTATGCCCTGAACGCCATGGAAACGGTGTGCGGCAAGGAAAAGGCCGAAACCGTACGCGCGTTCGTGGCCCAGGCGAAAGAACTGGGCCTGTCCGCAAAGCAGCTGGCCGGTCTCGGTAAGCTCATGCCGCAGGCCCCAGCCGTCCAGCAGGCCCCTGCGGAACCGCAGAACAGCAAGTCCGCCATCCTCAACGCCCTGCAGGGGCAGAGCGCACAGGCGCTTCCTGCCGCTCCGGAAGCGCCCTCCACCAAGAGCAAGAGCAAATTGGTGGAGGATGCTGAACGGCGTCGCGCCGAAGTTTCCAAATAGGAGGGCCCCATGAGCAAAGTTACTGCCCATAGTTATGAGTTCGGTCTCCGTTTTTCCGAGCTCGTCATCCATGAAATGGACACCCGTTACAGCCGCGAGAAGGTCATGCTGGCCGCTTCGTGCGGTGATCTGGGCTTCGGGACGGTACTGACCCGTGATGCGGACGGCAATTATACCGCCCTCAAGGAAGCTGATGGCACCCTGGGCGATGCCAAGGCCGTGCTGATCCAGAGCGCCCCCAATGCCGATGCCCCCCAGGAAGTGACCGTGCTGCGCGGCTACGCCATCATCAACAAGCACAAGCTGCTTTTCGACAGCAGCGTGGTCAAAAAGGATGAAGCCGTGCAGGCTCTGCATGACCTGGGCTTTGCCATCCGCGCCATCGAGGAGGTGGAAGACGATGTTTAACTGGCCGGATACGTTTTCCGTGGTCGAGATGACCGATGCCGTCAACAAGCTGCCCCTGATGCCCCTGCGTTTCAGCGGCATGTTCGAGACATACGGTCTGCCGACCACGCACATGGCCTTCGACTGCAAGCGCGGCCGCATCATCCTGATTTCTGATTCTCCGCGTAACGCCGATCCTGAGTATGTGACCGGACAGACTGAAAAGCGTGAAACCAAAATCCTGAGCTGCACGCACCTGTCCCAGGCCGACACATTGGCCCCTGAAGACCTGCAGGACGTGCGGGCCTTTGGCTCCACGGAGCCTGTGACGGTGGAAAGCGTCATCAACGACAAGCTCTCCGCCCTCAAGCGCAATCTGGACATGACGCTGGAGTTTCATCGCCTGGGTGCCATCAAGGGCATCGTACTGGACGCTGACGGCAGCACCGTACTGCACAACATTTTCGACACCTTCGGCGTGACCCAGAAAAAGCAGAATCTGAGCTTCCCCGCCGCTGTGGAAGCGGACAAGAACCCCATCCTGAGCGGCATCATGGCCGCCAAGCGCAAGATCGAGACGGCTATGGGCGGCAATCCGTTCACCGGCATCAGCGCCGTCATCGGCTCCAATGCCTATGACATGCTGACCAGCCACGCCCTCGTGCGTGATGCTTACAACCTTTGGGCCGCCAACCAGAGCAGCTTTGGCGATAACGATTACCGCCGTCGCGGCTTCCCCTATGGCGGCATCCTCTGGATCGAGGCCTCTGACGTGGTGGGCGGCCGCAAGCTGGTGGATGACGACAAGGGGCATCTGTACCCCACCGGTCCCGGCATCTGGAAAATGTATCATGCCCCCGCCAACTGGGTCGAGACGGTCAATACCCGTGGGCTTCCGTTTTACGCCCGCATGGACGAGCGAGGGCGCGGCCGTGGCTACGATCTTGAAGTCCAGAGCAACCCGCTCACCATCTGCATGTTCCCCGAAGCCCTCGTGGAACTGACCTTCAAGGCGGCGTAAAATGGCTGATTTCGCTACTGCCTACGCTCCGCTGGCCGGCTTTGAAGGCGGCTGGTGCAACGTCCAGGGGGACAGCGGCGGCGAGACCTACGCGGGCATCGCCCGCCGCTACTGGCCGGACTGGCCCGG
>OODJ01002406.1_pt1 | contig 12634 bp, 9 predicted proteins | sample 1671611 | NCBI WGS metagenome assembly OODJ01 (sample SAMN06348174, study PRJEB24527) | human gut metagenome | biome: human gut; feature: ankylosing spondylitis patient; material: feces | host: Homo sapiens | place: China | collected 2015-10 | reverse complement strand
GAAAAGAAAATTCGCGACATATACAAGGAATCCATGAGAAAGAGAGGAAATGCTTCTCCCGCTTATATCAGAGATCGCCTGAATGGAAAAGTAACAAACAAAACTGGCGTTACTCTAATACAATACTTCGATGATTACAATTTAGAATTAATTAAATTAGTAAAACTCAAAGAAATGACAGACGAAACACGAAAACGCTACGTGCGTACACGTAACAGACTAAAAGCTTTCTTGAAAAAAGAATATAAAAGAGATGATATATACTTAGATGAAGTTGATGTGAAACTTGCCAATGGTTTTTATCTCTATATTCGAGAAACAACCGAATCAGGCAACAACAACGCCCAAAAGCATATTGAAAAACTAAGAACAATAATCACTGACGCATGGGGAAATGGCTATATTCCGAACGACTCATTAATTCGTTACAATATGCACTATGATGAATCAGACCCGACCTGTTTGACTTGGCATGAACTTAAAAGAATTATGCATAAAAAATTTCATTCGGAACGTCTTGAAAAAATTAGGGATATGTTCGTTTTCGCTTGCTTCACGGGTATGGCTTACGGAGATATTAGATCCCTTACCGAAGAAAATTTCAACCTCATGAACGATAACAACGAGTGGATCGACAAAGATCGGAATAAAACAAAAGTAAAAGCAGAAATCTTATTCAGCGATATTCCGAAACTAATCATTGAGAAATACAAAGATCGAAGAATTAATAACCGATTAATTCCTATCATTAGCAATCAAAAGTGCAACGATTACCTCAAAGAAATCGCTACTCTTTGTAAAGTAAACAAAAATCTGACGTGTCACGTTGCCAGGCACACGTTCGCAACAACCGTAACCCTCACCGAAGGCGTACCGCTCGAAACAGTTAGCAAAATGCTGGGACACAAGAATATTTCTACGACTCAGATATACGCTAAAGTCGTTCACGAAAAAATGACAAAAGACGCGAACGAATGGAATGAAAAAATGCAAGGAATCGAGAATGAATTTAACCTACAAAACCAATAGCATGGACTTACAGATTATTCAAAACAAAATCTTTCAAATAAGAGGGTACAAAGTCATGCTCGACTTTCACCTGGCAGAACTCTATCAAGTAGAAACAAGAGCCTTGAAACAAGCCGTAAAACGAAACATGAATCGCTTCCCGCCCGACTTTGCTTTCCCTCTTGAAAAAGAAGAGTGGAAAGAGGTTATCACAAATTGTGATAACCTTCCCGAAATGGCGAAATATAGCCCGGCTCTCCCGATCGCTTTCACCCAAGAAGGGATAGCCATGCTTTCCAGTGTTCTACGAAGCGAGATCGCAATACAAGTGAATATCTCTATTATGCGTGCTTTCGTTGTCTTACGGCAACTAGCAGGGAATTATATAGAACTGAAAACAGAGCTAGAAAATCAATTTAACGCTAGCTTAAAGGAAATAAAAGATAAAGTTGAAAGATTGAGGCAAGAAAACGAAGAACGCTTTAGCGATCTTGATAATCAATTCTCAGATGTTGATACTCAATTTGAGGAACTGTATAAAGCCTTGACGCAAATGCTCGCTCAAAAAGAAAAAGAAGAGGCAAGACGTCCAATCGGGTATGTTCAAGATTCTAGCAATGAAGACAAATAAAATATAAAAAAAAACTTAGCAGATAAAAAGGATGGACGGTTATCCTTAAGACAAATTAGACTGCAAATATAGCACAATATTAGAATATTTATACTACAATATAGCTGCAAAAAAAAAAAAACGATGTATCCCCAAAGATACACCGTCCAACAATAAGTAGTTGTTTTTTAATTCCATTCCCTGACACCCAAATTGCAGCCGGATTACCATATTAATCACGTGTAAGGTGCGATTCATTCATTATACTACTCCCGGCTGCTTTCACAAAGTTACAAATTATTTACCATGAATGGAAAGGAATCATTAAAATCCACCAAAAAAGCCCTTTGTAGCCAAGAATTAAGAAATAATTTCGTACATTTGAAGAAATAATTAAAAACGGCGGACAACGTGGCGTAATGCCAAACGGCAAAAATTATCATGAGAATTACAATCAAGCACAACAACCCGGAGGGGTTGTATCTTAACATCCAAGTCAATGATGTTTCTATCATCATCAACGAGAAAGCCCCCAAGAGCAAAGCACCTGTTTCTAAAAAAGGAACCAAGAATCGTATTGTCGAACACTTAAAGCAAACTGTATCATGGAAAAAGATGATATAAAGGGAATCAATTTTCCAACAGAAAAAGACATCGCCCGACTAGAAAAAGATAACGCTTTAAGAGTTGAATGGGGAAAAAAGATTCAACAATTAAGACTAGAAAGATACATTTCAAAACGCCAACTTGCAGAAATGGTCGGGACTCACGCGCACCACATACAGCGCATCGAGGAGGGTAAATATTCTGTAAAATTTGACTTAATCGTTGCTATATTCGACGCGTTGGGTTACCAGTTAGAAATCGTCCCTAAAAAGTAAAAGGGAAAAGTACAGCCGGAACAGTATCAAGTAATAAGGTGTAGTTTCAAATTAAAATCCGGCTGCACTTATTCATTCATATATTATATCTCGTACCCTTCTTCACCAGCGAACGGGGGGATGCACGCCACTTGTGCCATACCGATACTTTCCTTTTTTCTCTTCTTTATCAACCGCAAATCCGTACCTGTAATACTTCGCGTAGAATTTCCTTGCCGTTGCCAGACCATATTTTTATATTCCACCACCCGATCATACGCCGGAATAGAGATACCGCAAACCACTTTATTCCCGTAATTCTTGAACTTAATCACGATCAAGCCATTTACATCCGTTCCAAAAGCCGCGACAATTCGCCTTCTTATATACAACTCGTAAGCATCCCGATTACATCGCAAAAAATTAAAATCGTTCTCTATCCCTATTGCTATCCCGAAATCATTCACGCCTACATACAACACACCCCCCGAAGCATTCAAGAAACCGCACACGGACAACAAAATTTCATCCATTTGTTCATCGAGATTCGCGTTCCCGGTAGACTCTGCCGGGTAAACAATAGAAGACTTAAATTCACGGGAACCGTTCTCGTCCCCGAACGCCATGACCATTCCTCCATCCTCTTTCTCCTCCGTTTTAAAAGAAATAAAAGAAAGCAACTCGTCCCGAACCATGTTCACCGCTTCCGGCGAGCCATCCAGCAAGTTACAAGACAGGACGTATTTTGCCACTTTTGACAAATACCAATCCTCCGATGCCACGAAAGACAATAACTCCTCTAACCGGGACTTATCCATATAACTCGAAAGCACCATTATCACGTTCCCTTGTTGCCTCAACGCCGGGTATTTATTAAACCCCTCTTCCAGGGTAGTGACATCCGTGATCCGGTATCTCGTATCGTGAATACAATCGTGCAGGACACTCAGGTAATTAACAAGCACGTTGAAAAAATCTTTCCTCCGCTGATCCCCGATAACATGAGCGACAAGTTTCAACAAGTAAAGTAAATTCAAGTTAGGAACACTAACTTTCTTCGTCAAAAACAAATAAAGCACCTCCACCAACTCGTTCACGAAAGAAAAAGAAAGTGGTTGAACACTTTCCCGTTCATCAACCTCCACCGGGTCACCTTCTTCAACCTCTTCCCCGGTATATTTCTTATAATTTTCAATATGATAGTAAGCCAAATTACATACCGCGTCATGACGATCAAACTCTTTACTTGCTTGCCCGATCACTTCCGCTTTAGCATAGCCGTACTCGTTCAACTCTTTAATCCTTACTTCCCAGTAACTCCCGACCTCCGCGTCACCCCTGGGATTCGTGAACACGCAAAATCCATGTTCACTTATCCACGTGTATAAATCGGGGGTCTTATAAAATAACACCGCATCCATACAATCTCCCGCCTTGAATCTCACTCCAACAAGCGCGTTCAGCTCATCCTTTATCGAAAACTGAATCCGATCATCCGTGACATCAATCACGGTCGCTTTCATCACATCCCCTAGATGGAAAACCCTCTCCAGATCATCCAATCTCGCCCTGGTCACGTTACTCACGTGTAAAGCCCCGTCCCCCGTGTACTCTTCATCAACAATATTCGCGAAAGCCAACAATTTAGCGGACGGGAGAAAACCTTTAATTTTAATTTTCACTTTCGCACCAACAGGAGGACGCTGTTTTTGAAAAGCTTTCTTTCTCGTTTTCTCGACATATTCCGAGAATAAACTTTTCCACGCCGACACCAATTCAGTAAAATCACTCCCATCCCCTACCCTCTTTTTTCCTTGCACGAGAAAAGACACATTTCCCACCCGGAAGACCTCACTCTCCTTGCTGACTTTACCATAAGGTGATAAAATCAACAAATCTTTACCGATCGTTAAAGTACCCCGTCCTTCAAAACCATAATAATCATCCCCCACGGGATTCACCTCGGAGCTATTGATTATAATAGCATCTATTAAATCGGGTACGGAAAAATGCAAAAGATCATTCCAAGAGAACACGTTTGTCGATTGCCCAAACCAAAGAGAATTAAAAGCATTACTTCTCACGATGTCCGAAGATTGTTTCCCCGCGATATACAAGTACCGGAAAAAACGAGCCCGGATAATCTTGTACTCTTCCGTTATTTCCCGTTTATACAAAAGAAGATACGCGCCAAGTAACCAAATCAAATTCTTCAAACCTTCCAATACCTCGTTTGTCTTTTCATCGTAGAAATAATCTTCATCCCAAGAAATAGCACCTATCCGATGTTCAAAATAATCCAGAATATTTTTCAGTAACGCTTCTTTTTTGGCATGATACACAAGCCTCACTAAATCCCGAACAGAAAGACGAGCCAACCGGGGACTGAACCGAAAAATCGTGGATAAAGTTATTAGCCGCTGATTCTTCCTGAAAAGAAACCCCGACTTTTCCAACTTATTCAAGGTAGAACGGATATAATTCTGTTCATCACTCAGCTTGATTACTTGCAACGCTTCCCGGGCAGCCAGGCACTCGTTCAAGTATTGTTCGCCTTGCATCCGCACGTCATTTCGCCTGATCGCGTCCAACTCACACAAAAAATCGCTTTCCTCGATCAACCACCGCAGAACACAAGCGTACACGTTCAGTATCTTCGAGTAATAATCCACGGATTCCAACTCCGCCAGGCTACTCTTTAAAAATTCAAGAAAAGAAAATATCCATGACGGGACACCATCCTCTATTAATGTTTTATATTCAGCCTCCTCGTGTTTGGCAAGAAAGCGATCTAAACACTCCCGATCCTCCCCGGCAATCTCCAACTCTTCCAGCAATGCTTGAAGAGAAATAAATCGTTGCTCTTTTATATCATAATTCATACCCTCGGTTCTCTTAAACGTACTATTTCATTAAAAGAAAGGAGGATAATAGGCTCCTCCTTTCGCCCGTGTGTTCTGGTTGCACTATAAATTTGGAATAAATATCCACACGGTATATATAAAAGTTTGTCCTAAAGCGAATCAAATTGGAAAAAAGAAAACAACCGGGTGTATATGCACATAACAGTGGGGATAAGTAATCGTAACTGCCATAAGCCCCGGTTGTTCTCGTATCTTCCAAAAGCAACCGGAATCTTCACGAAATAATAAAGACCCCGAATCGCTATATAAGCTAACCCGGAGTCCTTATAACTAACGACATGAGGTTAACTCAACGTGGGAAGTGGGAACTGCCAGCACGAAGAGCAACCCCACGCCGTTATATTGTAGTATCCATAAGGATATACGTAACAACAACGTGGATGTTGCAAATCGCTCCCAACTGGCTAAAAGCCTAAGAATCCCACTTCCTTGGAAACGCTATTTAACAACATTACATTGTAAAGAGCCATTCATGCAGCGCTCTGCAAGGCTCAGATACAAAGTAAGTGTTTTTTTTACAATTCTCAAAACAATCATGAATTTAATTTAACAAAACATTCCTATATAGCCAACTCCCCGAAATTCAGCGCACGATCACGGTATACATGGAATCCAATTCCTGAACGTGTTCCCCCGCTTCAATCCTCACGTTCACCACGTACCGCCCCGCGGGGACGGTATGGTTATAGGGTAATTCAATGATCCCCTTCCCCCTCATCGTGAATTGCGCCACCGCCCCCGGGTGTTCGCTCTCGATACTCTTGATAGAATAACGTACCGGGGAAGTGCCTTGTACCCCGTCTATCGACGTGCTTTGCCAGGGAATCTTGAACTCGATCTGCCGGGCATCCTCTTCCGGGTCTAAAGAAGCTTTCACGATCATGGAATCCGGGAAATACACCGCGTTCCTCGTTTCAAGATAACCTACCGTTATATCTTGACAACCATAGGCAAACAAGCCACAAATAAATAATATATATACTACCTGTTTCATAATCTTTATAATTGAGTGAATTGATACGTGTAACTCAGCGAGTGTACCACCCCGTTTGTCACCTCTATGTTCGAGGAGGCTACCGTTGTCATCTGCCCGCTGACAAGGGCGTGAACCCCGATACTCTCCGCCCCGATGTCGGGAACATCGTTATAACTCGACTTTATCCTGTAAACCCGGAGTTTCACGCCGGACAAAGACGCGAGTACCGTTCCCCCGGTCAACGTCCCCCGCACCTCGTAATCAAAATCTTCCCGCGTCTTCTTCCCTTTTACCACGTGAGAGAGCAACATTTCCCGGCAAAGTTCCGCCGGGATGTCTTTCACCCGGTCATACACGGGTTCCCAATCATCATTTACTGTTTTATCCAAAAACTGCTCGATCGACAGGTTCGTTACCCCGAAAAACGTGATCTCTTTATATTCGGGATTCGTCCCGTCAAATACATCTTTCAATCCCGCGTGTTCGATCAATATCATTGTCGAATCCCAATTCTCACCGTCCGTTTGAAAGTATTCCCACATCGTGCAATCGTGCTTCCCGTCTGCCAAACCGCTATCGTGAAAATAATCATCGTCGCACGAGAACAAGCTGAACGAGCAACACAACAATCCTAAAATCAATACATCATATCTTTTCATATCTCTATTCCTTTATTAGTTATCAAAACCATTCCGTTTCCAGTAAGGCGTTTGCCTCATTAGCGTGTTATCCGAGAATGCCAATTCCCCGACAGGCACGAACAGTGCCCCGTCCGCCACGTCCTGATCGGTTAAGGTTTTGAAATTCCCCCGCAACCTCTCCCGGAACATCCCGTTCCGGACAATATCGAAGTAACGAATGGAAACCCCCTCGCAGAAAAACTCGCGGTCCCGTTCATCCTGTATGGCATTCGCGAGATCACCGTCCACCTCCACCGAATAAGGCGAACATCCCGCCCGCTCCCGGATAAGGTTCAAATCGGCTATCGCCCCGCGCGTGTCACCCGTTTTGTTCTTCAACTCGGCACGAAGCAAGATAATATCCGCCAACCGTATGATAATCTCGTTATCCTCGTACGCCCGCATTTTACCGATACTACTGCCGGAAGTGTATAACAGGGTATGACGGTATTTCCGGGGATAAGCGTTCCCTTTCGTGATGGACGTGGCAACCCTCGCCATGCTATCCAGCTTGTAAAAGTACTCTTCCCGCCGCTGGTCTTTCTCGTCGGGATACAAGGCGTACACCGTTTTATTCATGATCGTCAATCCCCTTCTCGCGCTCGCCGGGGTCGTACCCGGCACGATAGGCCAGAACTGGCAATATCCCGCCACGTACGACCCCCACGACTTCAAATCATACTCGGTATCCTCGTAATCCGCCTCGAATATTCCCTCCGGCGAATTTCCCTTTATAACCACCTCGCAAACCTCCTTGACATTACCAGCCAAGGCGTAAGAGTGATCCGAGATCACGGAATCACAGTACAAGATCGCGGTTTTATTCAATCCCGGCTCTTTATTCAACGCCGCTTTCCACGCGTACAGGTGTGCCAGAATAGCGTGACACGTTCCCCGGGAGATAAATAATTTACTCGTGATCGGGTTCCCGTCCGAATCCTTCATTTCCGTTGCCACGGGCAACATGCTTGCCGCCTGTTTTAAATCCGAGATACAAAATTCCGCCACCTCTTGCCACGGGGTTCGCGCTTTCTCCCCGACATCTTCCACGTGCAGGATCAAGGGAACATCCCCCCAGTGACGCAGGATATAAAAGTACATATACGCGCGCAAAGCGAGAGCCTGCCCCTCGTAGAAACGATACCTCACGGGGTCTACTCCTTCCGCCCTTGAAATATTATCCAGCACGAGATTAGCGTTCATGATAACTTGATAATCCATCTCCCAATGAGTACAAGAACTCTGCCCCCACGCGCCGGAAAGGTCATTGTTCGAGGGTTTCGCCCACGTGCCGAGCCCGTCAAAAACCAAACCCCTGTCCCGCAGGTGTACCGACACGTTATTCCCGTGGTTGAAACGAAAAATCTTGTACATACCGTTTACCCCCACTTCCAAATCCTTTTCCGTCTTCCAGAAATTATTATTCGTTACCTCCGTTTCCGGCTCTTCCGTCAAGAAATCCTCGCAGGAACAGAAGAACAACGACACCATGAATAAGAATACAGTATATTTCATACGCTTATAAATTTAAAGTTAAACCGAGTGTTACACGTTTCGATAGCGGGTAATTCCCGAGATAGTCTATTCCCGTCACCACGTCCACGCTCTCCGGGTCTGCCCCCGAGTAATTCGTTACCGTGAAAAGGTTCTCGGCGGACACGAATACCCGCACCCCGAAACCGATTTTCTTTCTCACCGTTCCCGGCAAGGTGTATCCTAAAGTCACGGTTTTTAGCTTGATGAAACTCACGTTCTCCACGTTCGCGGAAATATTCGTCGCGAAATTGCTCAACCCGTTCTCCAGCCTGTTCGCGGGATAATCCGTTTTATCCCCCGGTTTCTTCCAGAACGTGACCGCGGACAAGTCCTCGAAAACAGGTTTCACGACATCACTCGCGAATAACCCTAAACTTGTCCCCACGGAAGCACCCCGCCCGGCGTTCAAGATATGACGGCTTATCACGTAATTGAACAACATATTCAAATCGAACCCCTTCCACGACAGCGAGGTGGTGATTCCCCCCGAGGCTAGAGGCAAGGGAGAACCCGCGTATACCCGGTCATCCAATCCCCCGGAATTAATCTTTCCGTCCCCGTCCATGTCAACAATCTCCCGATCTCCCGGTCGATAGTATTGAACCCCCGATCCCAGTTGCGTGTATTTGCCGTCCTTGTAAATCGCGGGAACCTCGCTGGCATCTTGATAAATACCCCTCGTTTTTAAAACGTAAATCCCGTTCAAGGGTTTCCCGATCACGCTCACGTTATTGATACTGTTTTCCGTGTATAAATCCCGGTCATTCTCGCTCTTTTCAAGGCGGTTCCAGTTCCGGGCAATATTAAAACTGATGTCCCAATTGAATTTGTCACCCCGCGCGAGATCATATTTCACTTCCAGCTCCAACCCCTCGTTCGAGATAGCGTAGGCGTTTCGCCATTGCTGTATGTAACCGCTATAATTACCGGGTAATCTAACAGGATATATTAACTTGTCCGTGTAGCGGTAATAATAATCCAGCGTCACGGATAACCTGTGATCTAGCATATCCAAGTCCAAACCGAAATCGTACTGGTCGGTTTCCTCCCATGTTAAATTCCGGTTCATCAAGCCAAGGCGATAATTGGGAATAACAGTAGGTTTCCCGAGCAAGGGGTCATCCACGCTTAACTGTCCCAGGGCGATGTAAGGCTGGTCGAACTGCCGCCCGGACTTCCCGTAACTCACCCGCAACTTCCCGTAGTCCAAGAAACCGCGAGTAAAATCCATGAACCCCTCTTCCGAGAACGTCCAAGCGAGAGCGTACGAGGGAAACGTCCCCCACCGTACTTTCTCCCCGAACTTCGAGGAAGCATCCCGCCGGAGCGTCACCGAGAAATAGTATTTTTGCGAGTAGTTATAATTTACCCGACCGAACACCCCGACCATGGTACTTCTTGACTTGTCCGACAGGGCATCTTTTAACACCCGGTTGTCTTTCGTGTCATAGACGTTTCCCGTCCACGAGATATAATGAATCAAATCCGAGGATGAACCCCTTCCCCAAGCCGAGAGAGATTGCGCCTCGTCCACTTGAAAAGACAATCCCGCGAGGAAATCAACGGAATGTTTCTCGACGAACACCCGTTTATAGGTCAGCAAGTTTTCGTTTAGAAGCATTAAATTCCGCGTGATCTGACCGGAAGAATAAGATTCCCCGTGATCGTCGAGATTGGAGGGGATGAAAAGATTTTGATTTTGCTGCGAGTAATCCACCGAAACGGAAGACTTGATTTTTAAGCCTTCAATAATCTCGTAACCGAGATCAAAACTAGCCCTTAAACGGTAAGATTCGTTTTTCTCCTTTATCCCGTCAAAACGCTTGATCGTTTCATCAAAAGAAAGGTTTCCCTTTCCCGGCATTAACGTGGAGGTTGCAAGTAATTCCTCCGGTATCTGTTCCAGTTCATCACCCCCCGTGAAGTCCCCGTAAGTCATCATCCGGTTCGCCCGTTTCCTCCCGGTACGAGCGAGGTAAACACGGAAATTCGATTCCATCCCCTTGAAAGGTTGCACGAGAAAGTTACCGAGAAGCTTGATCCTCGAAAATCCCGAGTGTTTTAACACGCCGCTCTCGTCATAATACCCGATTCCCACGTTATACGCGATACCCGTGCTCCCCCCGTTCAACTGCACGTTCGCGTCTGTCACCTTCGCCGTCTGAAAGTAATAATCAAACAAGTTCGTGGAATTGTTATAAAACGGGTTCAAGCTATCCTGCAAGGCAGGTATATCCAAACCGTCACCCATGTTCCAGAACAAGTTATAATGCAAGTTCCGCTCGTACGCCTCCCGGTACGAACCGACAAACTGGTACGTGTTCGTTTCCCGGTTATAATAAGATTGAGCGAAGTTTTTTAAAGCTTCCACCCGGTGAAGGCGTTCCGCGTGACCGCCCGTGAGGTCGGGCAAGGCGGGGTTGAAAACGAATGTCCGCGAAACGTTCACGCTTACCCTCGCTCGTTGGTTCAATTTTCCCTTTTTCGTCGTGACAAGGATTACCCCGTTCGCGGCACGGGAACCGTAAATAGCGGCGGAAGCGGCATCTTTCAATACCTGAACGCTCTCGATGTCGCTCGGGTCGATCTCGCTTAACGTGTTCGTACCCGTGACCGGGGAGGTAAACGATAACATTGGAACACCGTCTATCACCCAGAGAGGGTCGGAAAAACGCCGTGTTGACTCGATCGACAAGCTATTGAATCCCCGGATAGACACGGATATTCCGCCCCCGCCGGGAGAACCCGTCATGTTCGTGATATTCATCCCGGCAACACGCCCCTGTAATAGATTGGCAAGCGAGGGCGAGGGGATGTCCTTCAAGTCTTCCGACGTGACCGTCGACATCGCCCCCACCACGTTCCGCCTGCTCTGCTCACCATAGGCGACCACCGTCACCTCGTCGAGGGTTGAAACGTCCTCGATCATACACACTTGCACAATTTTATTATCGAGCGGGATCTGTTTTTTTACCGTCTTGTAGCCCACGAAAGAGAACACGAGCGTCCCCTCCCCTTTCGGCAACCTCAATTCAAACTCCCCCTTCCCGTTCGTCGTTACCCCGACAGTCGTTCCCTCCAGGATCACCGTTACCCCCGGCATCGGCTCTTTTTTCTCGTCCGTGACAATCCCCTTCACCACGTGTTCTTTTATCACGGCGGTATCACGCGAAACGGCGGCACTCGCGAACAAGGACAGGCAACACAACAGCGGCAATACCAGCATTTTACAGAGGACTAACACGTACACCAGCGGCGGCTTAGGCTGCCCGGGGCGTTTTTTCACGGGGAATTTCTTCTTTCCCGCTTCTGATTCTAAGTTTTTTTTCATAACTTTGGTAATAAGTTAATTAATTAATAGTTAATTAGCCGGGGAGTTGTCGAGTTGCCAAACCGTGGACAACTCCCCTTTCTTTTATAAACGTTCTATATCACAAGCCATAGCTTGTGCCTTCCAATTCGATTAATCATTTCCTTTACAAATAAATTGTTACAACATGAAATCAGCCATTGAATTAATGATCGTTAGAAAGGTCAAAGAACTACGATTACAGTCGGGAACCAGCATGGCGGCACTTGCTGACCATCTGGATGTCAATTATCAATTCATCTCGCAAATTGAAGACGAAACAAGTAGCAAAGCGTACAATATAGATCACGTTAATTCCATCGCGAAATTCTTCAAGTGTACCCTTTGGGAACTTATCCCCCAAAAACCGATTTGAACAAGGCGGGGAGTTACCCGAGAATGATTGTCGTTTTTTCATAGTTTTTCTATTAAGTTAATAACTAGCATTTCACAAATAGCTATTCATCTTGTTTATTTTCAATATTTTAAACAAACACAATTATTTCAAAGAGTCGTGCTCTCTCCACGGGCATCGCTGCCTTGTAACTAAATTTCTTGATTTTGAATCGCACCTTTCGGTGACTAACGGACAACCCTCTACGAGGTTAAAATTTTTATATTGCTTTACGAGGACAAATATAATCAACCTCCATGGGAGTTCAAAATATTTTCAAAGAAATCTTTCCTTTAT
>OODJ01002397.1_pt1 | contig 12674 bp, 10 predicted proteins | sample 1671611 | NCBI WGS metagenome assembly OODJ01 (sample SAMN06348174, study PRJEB24527) | human gut metagenome | biome: human gut; feature: ankylosing spondylitis patient; material: feces | host: Homo sapiens | place: China | collected 2015-10 | reverse complement strand
ATGACCATCAAGGTCAAGACCCCCTGCCTGATCACCTGCATCAAGGAGCTGAACAGCCCCCGCTACATGAGCATCGACGGCATCTACTCCACCTACAGCAAGCCCCTGGAGACCTACGACTATGAGAAGCTGAAGGATCATCCCCTGATCGACGCCACCACCATCGGCCTGAAGGGCTCTCCCACCAACATCTTCAAGAGCTTCACCCCGCCCCAGAAGGGCGCCGGCGTGATGCTGGAGGGCGCCGACAAGGCGACCTGCGAGAAGCTGGCCGACATTCTGGCGAAGAAGCACATCATCTGAGAAAGGGGATAAAGAACTATGTCTAATTTCAATAGCGCTGACATCGCTGCTTTCAAGGATGTATGGGTGTTCTGCGAGCAGCGCGAGGGCAAGCTGATGCCCACTGATCTGGAGCTGATCTCCAAGGGCCGCGACCTGGCCGATGAGCTGGGCGTGAACCTGTGCGGCCTGCTGCTGGGCGGCGAGGGCATCGAGTCCCAGGCCAAGGAGCTGGGCGGCTACGGCGCCGACAAGGTGATCGTGTGCGAGAGCCCCCTGCTGGCCGTGTACAACACCGACGCCTACGCCAAGGTGGTCTGCGACGTGATCGAGGACCTGAAGCCCGAGGCCTTCCTGATCGGCGCCACCAACATCGGCCGCGACCTGGCGCCCCGCTGCGCCGCCCGTCTGCACACCGGCCTGTGCGCTGACTGCACCCACCTGGACATCGATGTGGCCAACTACATCCAGTTCCTGCGGGAGTCCAGCACTCTGGACGTGGACAGCCAGAAGTGGGACATGGAGGACCGGAACCTGAAGATGACCCGTCCGGCCTTCGGCGGCCACCTGATGGCCACCATCATCTGCCCCCGGTTCCGTCCCTGCATGGCCACGGTCCGGCCCGGCGTCATGAAGAAGAACGCCTTCGACCAGGCCAAGGCCGACGCGGTGGAGATCGTGAAGCCCGCCTTCAGCCTGAGCGAGTCCGACCTGAACACCGAGGTCGTCGAGGTCGTGAAGGCCGCCAAGAAGCTGGTGGACCTGATCGGCGCCGACTACATCGTGTCCGTGGGCCGCGGCATCAGCAAGGATGTCGAGGGCGGCATCAAGCTGGCGGAGGAGCTGGCGGACGTCCTGGGCGGCGTCGTGGGCGGCTCCCGTGCCACCATCGACTCCGGCTGGCTGTCTGCCGACCACCAGGTGGGCCAGACCGGCAAGACCGTGCACCCGAAGGTGTACATTGCCCTGGGCATCTCCGGCGCCATCCAGCACAAGGCCGGTATGCAGGACAGCGAGTGCATCATCGCGGTGAACAAGAACGACACCGCCCCCATCTTCGAGATCGCCGACTACGGCATCTGCGGCGACCTGTTCAAGGTCACCCCGATGCTCATCGAGGCGTTCAAGGCTGCCAAGGCCGCGAAGTAAGGAAAAATTTCCCAAAGAAAGGCGCGAGCTTCGCGCCTTTCTTTTTTTGCAGATTTTGCCGTGCCGCATTTTGCTTTTGCCGGAAATACTACCGTTGGGTATTGCATGGAAAAAGACAAGGGGAGAAAAACGATGAAGCAAAATTTTGCGATCCTTGCCGTGACCGCGCTGCTGCTCTGTTCCCTCACCGCCTGCGGCGGGGATCAGAACAACGGCGCGGCGAACGGAAATGTCAACGGTGCGGAAAACGGTACCACGAGCGGCATGACCGGCAAGACCGACAGCGGCTCCAACGTCGGCGGCGAGCTCAAGACCGACCCGGCGACCGGCACGCGCTACACCGGCCGGGAGAACGATTCGGTCGTGCGCTATGGCAACGGCTATGGCAACACGAGCGCGGACAAGCGCGCGGGCACGAAGAATGCGACGGCGAACTCCACGCTCCACGGCAGCTACAACAATCCTACCGGCACGCCCGCGGGGCAGACCGCGGCCTCGGCGCGCGGTATGTCGAACGAGCTGCGCTACCGTCTCATGCTGGAAAACGCCCACGTCCATGACACCGACGGCTTTCTGCTCGACGGCGAAAACGCGCATTACAACACCTTCCGGTGAGGAATACGGCGGAGCGGGAGCCGGCAGCGGCTGTTTCTCCGCCGTTTTTCCGCGTTGACAAAGGGAAATAAAGTCGTTATCATAGGGAGAGATAACGAAAGACGGAGGGCGGAACGATGCGAAATGACCTGCACGCCAATCTGACCGTGCGGATTTTTACCGACCGGAAGTGCTTCGGTCCGGGCGTGGCGGAGCTGCTGCGCCGTGTGCGCGAGCTGCACTCGCTGCGCGCGGCGGCGATGTCGATGAACATGGCCTACTCCAAGGCGTGGACGGTCCTGCGCACCGCGCAGGAGGGGCTGGGCGTCAAGCTGCTCCGGTCCTCCACAGGCGGGCGGAACGGCGGCGGCGCGACGCTGACGGCGGAGGGCGAGCGGCTGCTCGCCGCCTACGAGGACTACTGCGCGAAGCTGACCGCCTACGGCGAGACTCTTTTCGCCGAGACCTTTGCCTTTTACAACACGCTGACGGAGGAGAAGCCGGAATGATCTATAACATCCTCGCGGTGGGCGACGTGGTGGGCGCGTGCGGCGTGAAGCACCTGAGCCGCTGCCTGCGGAGCCTCAAGAAGCGCAAGAGCATCCATTTCACAGTCGTCAACGGCGAAAACGCCGCGATGGTCGGCCTGACGCCGAATGACGCGGAGGACATCTTCGCCGCGGGCGCGGACGTCATCACGCTCGGCAACCACACGTGGACGCGCTACGAGCTGCAGCCGTATCTCGAGCAGAAAAAGCGCATCCTGCGCCCGGCCAACTTCGCGCCGCAGTGCCCGGGCCGCGGCTGGGGCGAATATTCCGTGCGCGGCGGGCCGATCTGCGTCATCAACCTCATGGGGCGCTTCACGCTCGACGCGAACACGGATAATCCCTTCCTCGTCGCGGACGACATCCTCGACCAGACGCAGGCGAAGATCGTCCTCGTGGACATGCACGCCGAGGCCACGAGCGAAAAGCGCGCCATGGGCTTTTACCTCGACGGGCGCGTGACGGCCGTCTGGGGCACGCACACGCACGTGCAGACGTCCGACGCCGAGGTGCTGCCTGAGGGTACCGGCTACCTGACCGACCTCGGCATGACGGGCCCGGCCAACGCCGTGCTCGGCATCGCGCCGGAGCAGTCGATCGGCAAGTTCCTCGGCGACCCGCCGCGGCGCTATGAGGCCGCCATGGGCGCGGCCAAGCTCGAGGGCGCGATCTTCGAGGTCGACAGCGACACCGGCCGCTGCCGCGACGTGCAGCTGGTGCGCCTGAGATGAGCGTGCGCATCCTGCACGCGGCGGATCTGCATCTCGACTCGCCGTTTGAGGCGCTCACGCTCGCGCAGGCGGCGCAGCGCCGCCGGGAGCAGCGCAGCCTGCTGCGCGCTCTGCCGGAGCTGGCGCAGGCGCACGGGGCGCAGATCATCCTGCTCGCGGGCGACCTGCTCGACAGCGCGAGCCCCTATCCCGAGACGGCAAAGGCGCTCGCCGAGACGTTTGACGGCTGTGGGGCGGAGGTGTTCCTCGCGCCCGGCAACCACGACTATTACAGCGCGGGCGCGCCGTATGCGCGCCTGACGTTCCCGGAAAACGTACATATCTTCCGCTCGCCGCGCATCGAGGCGGTCACGCTGCCGGAGCTGGGCGTGCGCGTCTGGGGCGCGGCGTTCACCGACAGCCGCTGCCCCGGTCTGCTGCGGGGCTTTTCCGTGCCGAAGCAGGCAGGGCTGCTCGACGTGCTCTGCCTGCACGGCGAGGTGGGCAATCCCGCCTCGGCGTATGACCCCGTGTCGGCTGCGGAGCTGGCCGCCAGCGGGCTGGACTACGCCGCCTTCGGCCACGTGCACCGCTTCGGCGGCGTGCAGCGCGCCGGGGGCACGGTGTACGCCTGGCCGGGCTGCATGGAGGGCCGCGGCTTTGACGAGACGGGGGAAAAGGGCGTGCTGCTCGTGGACGTCGCTGCGGGCGACGTGCAGGCGCGGTTTGTGCCCGTGCCCGGGCGGCGGTATGAGATCCTGCGCGTGGACGTCACGGACACGGACCCCATGCAGGCGGCGCTTGCGGCGCTGCCGGAGGGGGCTGCGCGCAATATTTACCGCATCGTGCTCACGGGCGAGACCGACCGCGCGCCGAACCCCGCCGCGCTGCGCGCGGCGCTCGAGGGGCGGGTGTTCGCGCTGCAGCTGCGCGATGAGACGCGCGCGCGCCGGGATCTCTGGGCGCGGGCGGGAGAGAGCACGCTGCGCGGGCAGTTTCTGGCCCAACTGAAGCAACAATACGACGCCGCGGACTCTGACCGCGCGCGTGAGACCATTGTCATGGCCGCGCGCTGGGGGCTTGCGGCACTGGACCACGACGAGGAGGTGGTGACGCTGTGATCATCCGGCATATGCAGGGCACGTTCGGCACGCTCGACGGCGAGCAGCTGCGGCTCGACACGGGTCTGAATATCATCTACGCGCCGAATGAGAGCGGCAAGAGCACGTGGTGCGCGTTTCTGCGCGCCATGCTCTACGGGATCGACACATCCCAGCGCGCCCGCGCTGGCTTCGTGCCCGACAAGCAGAAATACGCGCCCTGGAGCGGCAAGCCCATGGCGGGCGAGCTGGAGCTCGAACAGGGCGGAAAATGCATCACAATCCGCCGCTGGACGGAGACGCCGGGCGCGCCGCTGCGCGGCTTTTCGGCGGTGTACACCGGCACGGACATCCCGGTGCCGGGGCTGACGGCGACGGACGCGGGCGAGCAGCTCACGGGCGTGTCGGCCGAGGTGTTCGCGCGCAGCGCATTCATCGGGCAGGGCGGCCTCGTCGTGACGGGTACGCCGGAGCTGGAAAAGCGCATCTCTGCCATCGTGCCCTCCGGCGAGGAGGTCAGCTCCTACACCGAGGCCGACGCGCAGCTGCGCGCGTGGCTGCGCCGCCGCCGCAGCGGACAGCACGGCGCATTGCCGGAGCTGGAGCAGCGCATCGCGGACACGGAGACGCAGCTGCACCGCCTCGAGCGCAACGCGCAGGAGCAGGCGGCCTGCGCCGCCGAGCTCCGGCAGACGGACGCGGAGCTGCAGACCGTGACCGAGCAGATGAACGCCGCCCGGCAGCGGCAGCGCCGCGCGGCGCTGAGCAGCATGGGCGAGGAAAAAACCAACCTGCGCACGCTCGAGCAGACGCTCGAACAGGCGCGGCGGGACGCCGCGGCCAGGCGCACCGCGCTCGAGCAGACGCATTTCGGCGTGCAGACGCCGGACGAAGCTGGCGAGATCGCCGAGCGCGACGCGCAGCGGGCCGAGGCGCTCTCCGACACGGCGGCGCACGGCGGCAAGCCGTATTTCTGGATCGCGGCGCTCGTGCTCGCGGCACTTTGTGCCGTGCTGGGCTATCTGGTGGCGCAGCCGCTGTATTATGCGGCCATCGCGCTCGCGGTGCTGGCCGTCGTGCTGCTGGTCGCTGCCAATAACGGCAAGAAGCGCGCGCAGCAGGCCGCCGCCGCGCTCGGGGAGCTCCTGCGCAGCTACGGCGCGCAGGACGCGGACGGCATCTACTATCAGGCGGAGGTGCACCGGGCTGCCTACCGCGCGTGCGCGGCCGCCATGCAGGCGGAGCAGAAAGCCGCCGCCGCGCTCGAGGATGCGCGCGAGCACCAGTGCGAGACGCACGAGCGGCTGCTGCAGAGCCTCGATTTTGAGAGCGGCACGGGCGAGGCCGCCGCGCTCTATCAGCGCAGGAGCGCGCTCGAGAGCGTGTGCACGCGCCTGCGCACGCAGCAGGCGCAGCTCACAGGCGCGGCCCTCGCTATCGGCGACCCGATGGCGCTGAAAAGCGAACACGCGCAGCTGCTCGAACAGCGCGACGCGCTCGAGCGGCAGTATGCGGCCATCGCGCTTGCGATCGAGACGCTCGGCCGTGCGGACGCGGAGCTGCAGAGCCGCTTTTCCCCGCAGCTGGCGCAGAAGGCGGCGGACTACATGGACTACCTCACCGACGGACGCTATGACGAGCTCGTGCTCGCGCGCGACCTGTCGGCCAAGGCGCGCAGCATCGACGACCCGACGCCGCGCGACACGGCCTATCTCTCGGCCGGGACGGCGGATCTGCTGTACCTGTCCGTGCGCCTGGCGCTGTGTGAGCTGACGTGCCCGGCGGATGATCCGTGCCCGCTCGTGCTCGATGACACGCTCGTGAATTTCGACGATGCGCGCGCCGGGCGCGCCATGGCGCTCTTCCGGGAGATCGCGCAGCACCGGCAGGTCATTTTGTTCACCTGCCACGAGCGCGACTGCCCCGCGCAGGCGTAAAACACGCGAAAACAGCAGGACCGGACACGGGACATTCCGTGTCCGGTTTTTGTCGTTGACAGGCGGGGCAAATCGCGTTATACTGACGGCGTTTTGCGTTTCCGGCAAAAACTTTATGGAGAGGGGATCCCAATGGAAAAGCTCTTTCACCTGAAAGAAAACAACACCACCGTACGCACCGAGATCGTCGCCGGCCTGACGACGTTCATGACCATGGCGTACATCATCGCGCTCAACCCGAACCTGCTGACCGGCTTCGGCGCCCAGGGCGGCTCGCAGCTGTGGAACGGCGTGTTCCTCGCCACCTGCATCGCCTCCGCCGTCGGCACGCTCGTCATGGCGTTCGCGGCCAACAAGCCCTTTGCCATGGCACCCGGCATGGGTCTCAACAGCTTTTTCGCCGTCGTCGTGGCCAACATCGTCACCCTGACCGGCATGAGCTACCTGCAGTCGTTCCAGACGGCACTGTGCGTCATCCTCATCGAGGGCATCGTGTTCATCATTCTCTCGGTGCTCAAGGTGCGCGAGAAGATCGTCGAGGCCATTCCGCTCGGCATCCGGCTCGGCATCGCGCCGGCCATCGGCCTCATGCTGCTCAACATCGGCATCGGCTCCAACGCCGGTGTGTACTCGAGCGACGGCGGCCCGTTTTACGTCATGCGCGATTTCTTCGGCGCGCTCACGCCCAGCCTTGCCAAGGCCAACATGGGCGACGGCTACCCGCAGATGGTGCTCACGGTCGTGACCATGTTCGTGGGCCTGTTCCTGATCGTGCTGTTCGCGCACAAGAAGATCAAGGGCTCCGTGCTGCTGGGCATGCTCTGCGCGTCCGGCATCTACTGGGCGGGCGAGGCCATCTTCCTGCACACGAACCCGTTTGCGTCGCTCAAGGGCGCGTCGTTCGTGCCTGCGTTCGGCGACATGGCCGAGACGACCCTGTTCAAGTTCGACTTTTCCGCCCTCGGCGAGATCGGCTGGTTCACGGTCGTGACGCTCGTCATCACGTTCTGCATCATTGATATGTTCGACACCATCGGCACCCTTGTCGGCACGGCGAGCCGCGCCGGCATGGTCGACAAGGACGGCAACATGCCGCGCATGCGCGAGGCGCTGCTGGCCGACGCCGTCGGCACCGTCGCGGGCGCGTGCACCGGCACGTCCACCGTCACGACGTTCGTCGAGTCCGCCTCCGGCGTCGAGGCCGGCGGCCGCACGGGCCTGACCGCTCTGACGACCGGCGTGCTCTTCCTTGCGAGCATGTTCCTTGCGCCCATCGCCGCCATCATCCCCGCCGCTGCGACGAGCTCCGCGCTCATCTACGTCGGCCTGCTCATGCTCGGCGGTCTCAAGAAGATCGACTTTGACGATATCTATCAGAGCCTGCCGGTGGCCATCATGCTCATCTCCATGCCGATCTCCGGCTCGATCGGCCACGGCATCGGTCTGGGCCTCATCAGCTATTCCGTGCTCAAGCTCTGCACGGGCAAGGGCAAGGAGGTCTCGGTGCTGACGTATGTCATCTCGGTGATCTTCCTCGTGAAGTTCTTCCTCGTTGCCTGAGGAAACATATCTGTCCGCGAGGTTTTTGAAAAACCGGCCGGGCGCGCCTTGATTGACGCGCCCGGTTTTTTGCGCCCTGCGCGCTGCCTTACGAAGATGTAAGCCAACTGTAAGCCAAAACGATGGCGATGTGATGCCGTCCGGGGCTATACTGATGCCAGAAACCGGGGCGGGAGCGCCCCATGGGAGGCAAGGATCATGACAAATCTTCTGGGCAGTATCCGGCTGGCGGCTTATGCGTTTCCGCTCATCGCGGTGCTGGTGGCCGTGCCGTTTTTTGACCGGCAGGTGCGTGCGCGCTGCTTCAACTGGGTGCGCACCGTGTTCGGCGGTCTGTTTTTGTTTTACGTGCTGTGCGTGCTGGCGCTCGTGTTCTTCCCGCTGCCGGATGCGGCGCAGGCGGCGCGGCTGAGCGGGTATGAGATCCAGCTCGTGCCGTTTCAGTTCGTGGCCGATTTCCTGCGCGAGACGCCGCTCGTGCTCTCCGATGCGCGCACGTATCTGCCGGCGCTTTTTGACCGCACGGTGCTGCAGGTCGTGTGCAACATTTTGATGCTGCTGCCGTTTGGTATGTACCTGCGCTATGTCTGCGGGCTGGATCTCGGCAAGGTCGCGCTCGCGTCGCTCGCGTTTTCGGCGTTCATTGAGCTGGGGCAGCTCACGGGGCTGTTTTTCGTGTTCCGCGGCTCGTACCGCCTGTGCGACGTGGACGACCTGATGCTCAACACGCTCGGCGGCCTGCTCGGCGGCGAGCTGGTGCACGCGCTGGAAGCGTATCTGCCGCCGCTCGATGCGTTCGACCGCTTCCCGGGCAGCAGCGCGCTGGCGATGCAGAGACTTGGATAAACATATTCCAACGAGGACCCAGCGAAGCGGTTCTCATTGGAGAAAAAAACAGCATGGCGTCGGCCATGCCGTTTTTTTGCTGCCGGGGCATTATGCCTCCTCCGTGTCGCCGTCGATTTCGTCGCGGCCGCGGAAGAGCAGGGAAATGCACCAGACCGCGGCCAGACCGACGAGTGTGTAGATCACGCGCGCAGCCACAGCGGTCTGCCCGCCGCAGATCCACGCCACGAGATCAAACCGGAACAGGCCGATGCTGCCCCAGTTGAGCCCGCCGACGATCGTGAGGATCAGCGCGATGCGGTCGATCACCTGCATATGCTTCCATCTCCTTTGCTGTGTACTCCCGGTCAGTATGCCCCGGCGCGCGAAAAAAGATTCCGCCGCCGACAAAACAAGTGCCCGACCGACACCGTTCGCTCTTTACATTTTGCGCGCCCGGCGCTACAATACCATTACAGCTTATCCAATTGACTTCCGCAGTTTGGAAGCCACGGCTCATATCTTTATCCCACGACCCTGTTTTTGGCGGACTGTTTTCAGTCCGCCCTCTTTTTTTCTGCGCGCGCCCGATTTCGCCGCGTTTTGCGCAATATGTGGATTATTTTTGTGTTGTAAAACACAAGATATGGAGGGTGTGCTATGCAGTTTTCCAACCATCGCAGCCGCGCGGCCCGCGGCAGCATCGTGTATCTGGCGGTGGACGCGATCGCGCCGAGCGCAGTCCAGCCGCGGCAGAACTTTCCCCCGGCGCAGCTCGAGGAGCTCTCGCGCAGCATCGCCGAGTACGGCGTGCTCAGCCCGCTGACCGTGCGACCGCGGCAGGGCGGGTATGAGCTCGTGGCCGGGGAGCGCCGCCTGCGCGCCGCGCGCATGGCGGGGCTCCATGAGGTGCCGTGCATCATCATGGAGCTGGATCTCGAGGAGGCGAGCTTCATCGCGCTGGTGGAAAATCTCCAGCGCAACGACCTGGACTTTCTCGAGGAGGCGCGCGGCATCGCGCAGCTCATCCGGCTCTTCGGTCTCAGTCAGGAGGAGTGCGCGCGGCGGCTGGGCAAGTCGCAGTCGGCCGTGGCGAACAAGCTCCGCCTGCTGCGCCTGCCGGAGGATGTGCTCAACGCCATGCGCAACGCCGGACTCACCGAGCGGCACGGCCGCGCGCTGCTGCGCCTTGAGACACCGGCCGAGCAGCGCGAGGCGCTGGCCTATATCCTCAGCCGCGACCTGAACGTCGCCGCAACGGACGCCTACATCGAGCGCCTGCTCGAGGCCAAGACCGCGCCCGAGAGCGAGCAGCAGAAGACCTTCATCCTCAAGGACGTGCGCGTGTTTCTCAACACGATCTCGCACAGCCTCGACCTCATGAAGCAGGGCGGCATCGACGCCGGCATGCACCGGCAGGAGACGGACGAAGCGCTCATCCTGACGATCAACATCCCCAAGGCGCGGCGCAGAGAGCCGGCGCCGAAACAGGGCGAGCCCGTGCCGGTCGGGTAAAAAAATCGCGCGCAGCGCTTGACAGCGGCGCGGCGGCTTCCTATACTCTTACATAAAGAAGGGGCCGCCCGGCAGGGCGGACAAAGGAGGTCACTGCATGAAAACGCTGATCCTGTTCGCCTCGCGCTACGGCGCGACGGAGGAGATCGCCTATATGCTCAAAAGCGCCGTCGGCGGCGACGTGACGGTGCGCAACATCCGCGAGCGCGGCATTACGCTCGACGGGTACGACACGGTCATCATCGGCAGCTGCGTGTACATGTTCAAGCTCGATAAGCACATCCGGCACTTCCTGCGCCGGAACGAAAAGACGCTCATGGGCAAGCGCCTCGGGGTGTACCTGAGCTGCTACACCACGCCCGGCACGGAGGGGTATCTGGAGCACTTCTTCTCGCCGGAGCTGCTTGCGCACGCGGCCGCGAAGGACATTCTTGGCGGCAAGATGCAGTACGAGAAGATGAGCTATGCCTACAAGCAGCTCTTCGGCGCGCTGATGACATCGCCGCAGTACCGCGCGCAGTATGCCGAGCCGAAGCTCGACATCGCGCGCATCGACGCCTTCGCCGCCGCCATGCGCGGCTGAGCGGCCGGCAGAAAAAATCACCCGCATCCGACCCGGATGCGGGTGATTTTTTGCTTTTTGGAGTCTCAGTACGTGGTCACGCCGGTGAAGGCGAGCTCGGCGTTGCCGGTCAGGCGCACGCCGTCGTCGTCATAGGTGACGATCAGGTCGCCGCCGCTGACCTTGACGGTGATGGGTTCGCCCTTCGGGCACAGGCCGTTTTCCGTGGCGGCCACCACGGCCGCGCACGCGCCGGTGCCGCAGGCGCGGGTCTCGCCGTTGCCGCGCTCCCAGACGCGCATCTTGATCGTCGTGCGGTTGACGACGCGGATGAACTCCGTGTTCGTGCGCGCGGGGAAGATGTCCGCGTGCTCAAACTGCGGGCCGAGGTGCGCGACGTCCACCTCATCCACGCGATCGGCAAAGACGACGCAGTGGGGGTTGCCCATCGAGAGGCACGTGATGCGGTACTCCCCGCCGGCGATCGTCACCGGCCGGTCGATCACGCGCTCGCCCTCGAGCGCCACGGGCACGGCCTCGGGTGCGAAGGCGGGCTTGCCCATCTCGACCGTCACAAGGCCGACCGTGCCGAAGCGCGTGTACAGGTGCAGCCGGTGCACGGTGCCGCCGGCCTCGATCGTGAGATCGTCGCGCGGCACGATGCCGTTGTCGTACAGGTACTTGGCCACGCAGCGGATGGCGTTGCCGCCCATGCCGCCGGCGCTGCCGTCGCGGTTGAAGACGCGCATTTTCGCGTCGGCCACGTCGCTGTGCTCGATGAGCACGATGCCGTAGCCGCCGATGCCGCGGTGGCGCGAGCAGAGCGGGATGCACAGCGACTCGGGGCAGGTGATGTGTCCGTCAAAGTTCTCGACGTAGATATAGTCGTCGCCGGTGGCCTGCATTTTCGCAAACTTCAGGCTCTGGCGCTCGGTGCGCATGTGGTTGATGTCCACGAGCTCGGTGTTGCGCTCGTTGTAGCGGCTGGCGATGATGTCCGCCAGGGCGTTGGCCGTGTCGAGCGAGGTGAAGCACGGGATGCCGAGCTGCAGCGCGCGGCGGTGCAGGGCAATGTAATCGTCCATGGTCGCGTCCTTGAGCGCGCCGGTGTAGACGATGTAGTCGATGCAGCCGCTCTCGAGCAGGGCGAAGGCGTGGTCGCTCTCGCGGATGCCGTCCACGGTCACGACGTCGATGCCGAGGCGCGCGATGGCGGCGGCGGTCTCCTCGGTCGCGTAGAGGGCGAAGTGCAGGTCGTCGAGCTTCTTGGCCAGCGACACGATCTCGCCGAGGTCGTGCGTGTCCACGCTCACGAACACGCCGTGGCGGCCGTCCGGGTGCTGGCCGACGACCATGCCGGCCGAGGTCAGGCCCTTGAACAGCGCCTCCTGCATCGTCTTGCCGAGTCCGAGCACCTCGCCCGTGGACTTCATCTCCGGGCCGAGGTAGGCGTTGACGTCGCCGAGCTTTTCAAACGAGAACACCGGCACCTTGACCGCGTAATACGGCGGGATGGGGTGCAGGCCGGTGCCGTAGCCGAGGCCAGCCAGCGGCGCGCCGAGCATGACGCGCGATGCCACGTCTACCATCGGCACGCCCGTGACCTTGCTGATGTACGGCACGGTGCGCGAGGCGCGGGGGTTGACCTCGATGACGTAGAGCTCGTTTTCCCAGATGAGGTACTGGATGTTCACCAGCCCCTTCGTGCCGAGCGCGAGGGCGAGCTTGCGCGAGCTGTCGACGATCTTGTCCGTCATCATGTCGTTGAGGTTGTACGGCGGGTAGACGGCGATGGAGTCGCCGCTGTGCACGCCGGCGCGCTCGATGTGCTCCATGATGCCGGGAATGAGCACGTCCGTGCCGTCGGAGATGACGTCCACCTCCAGCTCCGT
>OODJ01002396.1_pt1 | contig 12674 bp, 13 predicted proteins | sample 1671611 | NCBI WGS metagenome assembly OODJ01 (sample SAMN06348174, study PRJEB24527) | human gut metagenome | biome: human gut; feature: ankylosing spondylitis patient; material: feces | host: Homo sapiens | place: China | collected 2015-10 | reverse complement strand
GCACCCGGAATAACTCTTCGAGTTTTTTCCCGGATTTCATATAAATGCGTGTACCATGAAAACCGAGTGACTCACGCACGTCATACGCCGCCGGAATAATATGGATTTCCTCATCTTTTTCTCCCAGAGAAATCCCCAGTCTTGCCGCTACTGCACAAAACGACGGCACACCACTTACGATCCGTGCCTCCCAGCCGGCATCTGCTGCACATCTGTGCATATACATATAGGTAGAATATATCCCCGGATCTCCAATTGTGAGCATTCCTACCCGCAATCCCTGTCGGAGATAATCTTCCATGGCATCATAAATCCGTTTGTGTGCCAGTTCCAGTTTCTGCGCATCTTTGATCATCGGAAATGGCATGCAAAGAAGCGGCATATCTGCAATTTCCGGACAAACCTGCTCCACGATCCGATACGCATAACATTCCTCTTTTGACACCGCCGGAAGCACAATAAGATCACAGCTGCGAATCGTTTCCAGTGCCTGTAAGGTCATAAGTTTCGGATTTCCCGGTCCCACACCGATTCCATAAAGGATACCCGGACGGTTTTTTGTTGTTAAATCACAAAATAATTTTTGCGTTATTTGCCGCAAATGTGCCAGATACACTTCCCGGACAGCCGGATACTCCCCAATTCCACGAATCACACATTCCGGCCGGTATCCCGCCGCCTGTAATTTTCCGGCAAAGGAATCCGCATCCGGTGGTGCGGCGCAGAGAAAACACGTTCCCGCCACGATGTCGTAGATCTCCCCGTGCTCGTCCCGGAGGGAACGGTTCAGGTCCAGACCGATGAGCTTGCCTTCATCGTTCAGCACCAGCCCCACCGGATCGTCAAAGGGATAGGAGGCGGCAATGTCGCCGCCCACCTCCGCTTGCAGCGCATGGAGGCCGGGGTCGATTTCCTTCACATAGGGTTCCTTCATGGGCTCCACCACCAGGACAGTCAACTTCTCCGGCGCGGTATGTTCGGGTGCGTCTCCGCTGGGGATGGCAAAGGCGCGGCTGCCGTTGGCCATGATGAGATACTTTCCGTCCTCGGACTCGTGGTGGAAACCGTATCCGGCCGCCTCCATCTGTTCCCGGCTCATATCCGTCACATGGAAGGTGCCCCTGGGGGTCCGCACCGTCTCGCCGGTCTCTCGGTCATCCGGGGTAGGCGCCGCTTGCTGCCCGTACAACTCCGCCTCATACTCCCGGTTTGCCTGCTCCGCAAAGGCCAGCATCTCGTCCACATGGGACTGATCCGGGTTTTCAATGGCCTCCCGGATCGCCTGGGGGTCCACATCCAGAAATTCCTCATAGCCGGTGGCGTCCTTGAACTTCTCGATCTCCGAAGGCAGATAGTCCTCCTGGGTCTGCCCCAGGGCGGCCAGTTTCTCGTCCAGGGCGGAGATGCGCCCGGCCATCAGGTTTTCGTAGATTTCTTCCTTTGCCGCGTGTTCCTCCGGGTGCTCGGCGGCATACTGCGGGTCGTGCTGCCGGAAAAACTCGTCCATATCGTAGGCAAGGTCCATGGCCCATTCCGAAATTTCTTCTTCGGGGATGTCGTCCTGGAAGGTCATCACCCGGTATTCCTCCGGGATGCTGCCGCGCTCGCCATCGTAATACTCATGGAAGCTGTCCCCGGTGTCCCGCACATAGCCCAGGTCGGTGAACTGGCCGCTTTCCTCCAGGGCGATGTCCCGCCCGTAGGCTTCATAGTCGATGTAATTGCGCAGATGCTCCGGCACCTGCATGGCGTCCAGTTCCTCGATGTAATACCGGCCCAGATCGTCGTGGTCGTGGATGTCGGGGTAAACATCGTAGCAGTCCAGGTTCTCCGTCAGGTTGATAAGCTCCTGGATGCTGCCCGTGTGGTCGCCGATCTCCATGGTTGCCTGGAAACGCTCATATTCATCCTGGCTCATACCGTCCAGTTTGGAGGCTAAATAGTTCAGCTCGTCCAGGTTGGCGTACTCGCCCAGCAGGTCATAGAGGCCGTCCACATAGCAGTCGTAGTCCGTGATGAACCATTCCTCATAGGTCTGCCCGAAGTCGTCCTTCGCACCGATCCCGATACGCTCAAAGACCTTTTTCAGTTCCTCCGCCGTGGTGGGGAACTTCACCCATTCGCCCACAAGGGCACCCTCGTTATATTTGCCCAGGTTGGTGATGAAAGCGGCAAAGGGATAATCTTTGTCATAGTCATAATGGGGCATAACGACACCTCCTTACAGTTCCGGCGCAGACTTTTCCCGATGGGGCTGCGCCTTGCTCTGATTGGCACATTCCTTCCGGCTCTGCTCCAGCCGCTCCTTGATGGAGGGCTTTTTCTCCGTCTGCCTCTCCCTGGGACGCTCATGCTCCCACTCGTCGCCGGAAAGGGTGAGATACCCTTTACTGGTGAAGCACCCCTGTTCCTCCCGCATGGCGTGGTTGCCGAAAGGAACGGGATCAATGGCGTCCAGCAGCTCCGGGGGCAGAAGGACATCCAAATGCTGCGCCAGATAGCGCCAGCCCACATCCTCCACCTTGCGGATGTTGGGCTCCAGAATGAAATACTCGGTATTCGCGGGAAACTCCCGGAACTGCTCCAGGGTGGTCAGTCGGAAGGGAGACTCCTGGACAGCGGCCAGGAGGTCACGGTCCTCCGGGGAAAGTCCGGCAAGCGCCTGGGCCGCTGCCTCCAGTTCGCTTGCGTCACCGCCTGCGGGGAGCAGCGGCTTCAAATGCTCCATGAAGTTGACCTCGGTTTTACTTTTTGCCATGCACACCATCCTTTCGTTTGGGAAACTCCAACTTGAAATTGACATACTTGCCGCCGGTATCGTCCAGGATCACCACGGCGTCATAGGTGGAACCTTTCTTCTCCGACCACATCCCCTTGACGGAAGTGTGGCCTTTTTTCAGAAGGTCGGCCGCCATCTTCCGGGTCATTTCCTTGCGGCGGCTGGTCCAGAAACGGTCATTCTTCCACATGACAAACTGACAGGCACGGTCCGAACAGGCGAAGTTCTTCTTGCCCTCATAAACCGGCTTGCCGCAGCGGGGGCAGAGGCCCACCGTCTCCTTCTCCGGCTGGAACAGCTTTTGCCCATCCTCGGAAATGTGGGAGTATTTCCGCACCAGCTCCGCCGCCATTGCCTCGATCCCGTCCATGAAGTCCTCCGGCGACGCCTGGCCCTTTGCCACCTCGTTCAACCGCTGCTCCCAATCCGCTGTGAGCTTGGGAGAGGTCAGCAGTTCCGGCAGTACCGTGACCAGGTTGACACCTGCCTTTGTGGGGATCAGGTTCTTGCCCTTGCGCTCCACGAATCCGCCGGACACCAGCTTTTCAATGATGGCCGCCCTTGTCGCCGGGGTGCCCAGGCCCTTGCGTTCTGCCTCGTCCGGCATATCTTCCTTGCCCGCATTCTCCATGGCCGACAGAAGGGTGTCCTCCGTGTAGGGCTTGGGGGGCGAAGTGAAGTGCTCGGTGACGGAGGCGGAGACCGGCTCAAAGACCTGCCCCTCGGTCAAGGCGGGAAGAACACCCTCGGCATCTTCATCCTCCGGCTTCTCCTTCAGGGAGGAACGGAACACCTCCTGGATGGCGCGCCAGCCCTGGGAAAGCACCTGCTTTCCTTTTGCCGTGAAGGTATGTCCGCCGCAATCAAAGGTGGCCGTGACCGCCTCATACACGAAAGGCTCCGCCGCCGCACACAGCAGCTTGCAGCAGACCAGCAGAAGGATATTGCGCTCACCCACAGGCAGCCCCGGAACGTTCGCTTTCTCCAGTTCCAGCGTCGGCAGGATCGCGTGATGGTCAGATACCTCCTTGTCGTTCACCAGCGCCAGAACATCGGGGAAAAACTCCGGGCAGGCGTCGAAGGGCGGCACCCGTGCCGCCAAATGCAGGACCACGGAGGCGGTCTCCGCCATGTCACCCGTCAGATACCGGCTGTCCGTGCGGGGATAGGTCAGCAGCTTCTTTTCATAGAGCGATTGGGCGTAGTCCAGGGTTTGCTTGGCCGTGTAACCGAACACCCGGTTCGCCTCCCGCTGCAAGGTGGTCAGGTCGTACAGTTTGGGCGGGTTCTCCGTCTTTTTCTCCCGCACCAGGGATACACACACGGCCCGCTGCCCGTCACAGGCGTCCCGGATGGTCTGGGCATCCTCCATAGCCGGGATTTTTTCCGAAACCGCCTCGGCTCCCTCCAGCGCCAGCCGCACATGATGGTATTTCTCCTTGCGGAACAGAGTGATCTTGCTGTCCTGGTCGGCCAGCATTGCCAGGGTGGGCGTCTGCACGCGCCCCACATTCAGGGTGCGGTGGTAGAGGACGGAGAACAAGCGGCTCGCGTTGATACCGATGAGCCAGTCCGCCTTTTGGCGGCAAAGCGCCGACTGATACAGGGAATCATAGTCTGCGCCGGGGCGCAGGTCGGCAAAACCTTCCCGTATTGCTGCGTCCTCCATCGAAGAAATCCAGAGGCGGGAGAAGGGTTTGGTGCATCCGGCGGCCTCATAGACCAGCCGGAAGATCAGTTCGCCTTCCCGCCCGGCATCGCAGGCGTTGACCAGCTCCGTCACATCGGGACGCTCCATCAGGGAACGGAGAATGTGGAACTGGGCGGCCTTTTCCTCGGACACCACATAGCGGAAGGGATTGGGCAGGATGGGAAGGTCCTCATACCGCCACTTCTTATAGCGGTCATCGTAGGCGGCCGCGTCCGCCAGTCCCACCAGATGACCAATGCACCAGGAAATGAGCCAGCCGCCGCCTTCAAAATAGCCATCGGCCCTGGATGTGACACCCAGGGCCGATGCGATACTCTTTGCTACACTCGGTTTTTCACAGATCACCAATTTACTCAAGTTAGATCCCTTTCTCCTTAAACAGGTTGAGGGCAAGTTGTTATAAGCAACTCACCCTCAAACAAGATATTTTTACTTAATTGCAATTACCATTCCGTAGAAATTACGACATACCAACTTGGTACTGGAACATTTTCATGCCGACAGTGGAGCCCCAAAAAAGAAAACTTTTGAACTCTCACAAGCGGTGGCGACTCCACGAGAACCTTTCTGATATCTACCTTTGAAATACCTGCTTTTTTTACAAATATACTCACAGCATAAATAAAATCATCTAAAATACTAATACTTTCTTCATTGTCTGATGACAATACATTGAACTCGGTCCAATCTACAATTGTGTTCTTATTCCCTTTTATTGCACTCCTGTCTGTAAAAATGTATCTATGTAAAGTGTACTGTTCTGCTGCATATCCCGAGTAAGAGCGCTGGCCTTTCTGTGCCGCATATTTGCAACTATCGCAAAATACCTTGGCCGCTCCCTCTGCTATATCACGTACATGATTACTCACATTGATATGCACTGCTTTGTCTGATATTCTTGATAGTTCTTCGAGGGTTATACGCTCCATAGGCACTCAAACTCCTCCGTATCAGTATAATAATTTATTGAAATTATTATATCATCCCCCTATATTCAATTCAATCTTTTCGTTACAGACAATACAAGCATTTTACTAGCTATTGCTCATTTTCGTATTCCTCGTCCTCGAACTCATAGTCGTCCGGGTCGGCGCTGACCTTTGCGCCCTGCTTGGGCTTGATGAACTTGATGTAGGCGAAGGCTCCGCCGCCGCCCAGAGCCGCCAGCAGCAGGATCAGCACCAGGGCGCCGCCGCTGCCGGACTCCTTCTCCGGCTCCGGTTCAGGCTCCGGCTCCACCTCCGGCGCTTTTCCGGCACACTCGCTCATATTCACCGCGCAGACCGGACAGGCGGTATTCACCGCACCGGCCTGGCATTTCTCGGTACAGGTACAAGCCGCGGGCGTTTCCTCTGTCTGCCCGTCTTCCAGCAGCGCCATCAGGTCGGCTTCATCCACCTGGTTCAAGAAGTGAACGGCGGTCTCCTTGTCCTCGTTGGCCCGGTCGATCAGGATGTAAAAATAGTTGCCCGCTTTCGTGGTCACGGTGATAAGCTGCTTGTCGCCGTAATAATCGTCCACCAGCGTGGCGTTGCCTTCCGGGGTAAGGGGCTGGCCCTCCGGTTCCATGCCCCCGGTGGCGGGTTCCTCGGTGGGTTCCGGCGTCGTCTCGGCGGACTCTCCCGTGTAGTAGTCGCCATCCCCACCGCCCGCAAAGGCGGTGACGGAGAAGGCGGTCATGCACAGGACCACCACCGTCAGGGACGCCAAAAGGCGGAAAACTCTGTTACGCTTCATCTTCGCCGTCCTCCATTCCTTTCATATCCTCGTCGTCGGGGTCCGGCGCCGCCTCCGCCTCCATCATCCCGTCGGGCAGGGTGATAAGGCCGCTGGCGTAGGCCTTCAGGAAGGCGGTCAGCTCCTTGTTGTCCATGCGCACCGCCTTGACCATGCGGACGATCTCCAGGTTTTCTTCCTCGGTGAGCTGCGCCTCCAGCTCCCGAAGTCGCTTCTGCTGGGCGGAGATCTTCTCCTTCGTCTTTTCGATGTCTTTGCGAATCTTCTCAACCGTTGCCATGTGTGCAAAACTCCTTTCCAAATCGTTCTCTCCAGGAATAGTTCCGCCCCAGGCCCTTGACCGTTTTCAGGTTTTTCCGGGCGTTGTCCTCCAGCGCCAGGGCGCGGCGGAACAAATCGGGATGCTGCTCCCGCAGGGCGGTGATCTCGTCGGGTTTCATGCTGGGGCAGAAAAAACAGGACGATTTTCCCGGCTGGGGCAGCCCTGCCGCCTCGATCTGCCGGATGCAATCGTCCCGCGTCCATCCCCATTCCATCAGGGGATACCACTTGCTGTATTTTCGGTCGGCCAGGTCTCCCAGCAGCACCTTGTCGCTGCGGTAGCCCTCGCCCGCGTCGTAGCCGATGAACTTGACCACCCGTTTGCCCGCCGCCCACGCCTTTTGACACGGCGGGTAATGGTTGCAGAACTTTTCCTGCGGCCCGATCTTGTGTTTCAGGGAACACCGCTTGAAGCCGTAGGCAATGGACGGTAGGCTGCAACTTTGCAGACATTCATCCTCCAGCGTCAGCCGTTTCCCGTCACGGGTGGTCTTATACACTCTGGTAATGGGCGGCATCCCGTGGTCCTTCAGCCAGGAATCCATCACCTCCAGATAGGCATAGGTATGGGGATGCTCCGCCCCCGTATCCGCAAAGAGGATCAGGTCCACCGGGATACGGTGCTGGTGCAGCCCGATCAAAAGGGCGGTGCTGTTGGCGCCGCCCCCATAGGAAACCATATTGATGCTTCATCACCTCCATCAGTTGTACGGCGGTCTGCCGTATGCGTAGAAATGGGACTGCCAGTAGCTCGTGTTCAGGTTGGAATACTGGATGGGGTCGCCGCAATGCAGCATCATCCCGTCGCCCACATAAATGCCTACATGAGATACGCCGGTTGTGTCGTAGGTGCCCACGAAGAACACTAAATCGCCGGGCTGGGGATCGGATACCGGCGTGGAAATGTTGTAGAGCCCCTGGGCGCCCAGCCGCCCGGTATTGCACAGGCCGCTGTTGGTCAGCACATAACTGACGAAGCCGCTGCAATCAAAGGAAGTGCTGGGGCTGCTGCCGCCCCACACATAGGGATAACCCAGGTATTTTTCCGCCTCGGTAATGAGGGTGTTGAACCGCTCGTCCGTGAGATATTCAGCGGGAATCTCCCAGGCGGTGGGCGGGTTTTCAATGTATTTGTTCACATACCCGGAGGACGGGAACAGATCGGGGCGGTTGCCCAGGGTGGACATATAGGTAGCGTACAAGGAAAGCTGATCCTCGCCCATCATATAGACCGGCACATGGGAGAGGTCGAAGTTTTCCAGCGTGACGGTGCAGATGGTCCAGGTATAGGGCACCCGAACCGTATAAGGGTTGCCCTCGCTGTCCGTCCTTGTTTCCGTCCGATAGCGGGTCTCCGTGGTCACGGTTTCGGTGAGGATATATTGCTTGTCAAAGAGGGTTTGAAGGTCACCCTGTATCTGGTCGATGGTGAACACCCCTTCATGGAGTGCCGACAAAATGGAGATTAGCACATAGGGGTCGTGCTCGATCTCGTCCAGGTCGAAGTGATACTCGTCATAGTCGTGGGTGGCCTCGTAGGTATCCAGGTACTCCCGCAATTCATCTTCTTTGGCGCAGTAGGCTTCTTCCGCCGCCAGCATATCGGAATCCTCGGAGAGATAGGAGGACGCCATGATGTTGGACACCCCACCGCCGAACATAGAGGAACAGGATTGCAGGGAGCCCAGCAGCATCACCAGCAGAAGGCCGATGCCGCCCACGATCAGCGCACCCTTCCAATGCCGTTTCAGGAAAAGGGCGGTGCGCTTGGACTCCTGGGCGGTTTTCTTGGCCGCCTTTGCCGTGGTCTCCGCTGTTTTCCCGGCCTGGGCGGTCTTGCCCGCCGCCCGGTATGCCGCCGCATATTGCTTTTGCAGCTTCCGTTTCTGCCACAGGCGGGAGATAGGATTGGATGCAAGCTGGGGATTCTCCGCCATAGCTTTCCGATAGTAAAAATCCGCATTGGTCTTGACCGCCGCCTGCTCCGCCTTTGCCGCGTCCCGCCAGGGTTTCAGCTTGCGTTCCGCCCGCCAGTTCTGGACACGGCGGTTTCCGTAGCCCACAGCCTTCTCAATGCCGCGTTCTCCCAGGTGGCCCGACTGGACGCCGGAATTTTCCTGCTCCACCTCCCGGACCTTGCCGTGGATGGCTGCGCCTGCCTCCTGGATGGGGCGGGACAGCGGATTGGCATGTTGGGGGGATGGCAGTTTGGATGGAACAGCGGTCTTTGCCGCGTCCAGCCGGTCCGCCGCCTTGTCCGACTTGCGGATGGCCCCTTGCAGCTCCGGCTTGGCCTGGTCCGCCTCGGAAAACTGCAATCGGGAGGATGGGCGGCCCGCTGCCGCCTCGCCCTCCCGATAGGCTCTGCGCTGTTTCCGGCGCTTCTTTTTGGCTGCTGCCTGTTCCCGGTGCAGTTCCGCACGGTCCACCACTTTTCCAGCGGCGCCCGCCGTGTCGCCGGATGCGGAATGGTCCTGCTCCGGCGTCCGATCAGAGGGATAGGTGGTCTCGCCCGTGACCAGATTGACGGATACCGCCCCGTCACGGGTCATCTTCTGCGCCTCCTTTTCGGGGGCTTTCCATTCTTTCAAGGTGCGTCACCTCCTGTTCCATAGGGGCAGATGTTGACACAGGCCCCGGTTTCGATCATGGCGATGTACTGGAAAATGGGATAGGCCTGGGGCGGGCAGACCGCGTTCCCCAGGGTTTTCAGCCGCAGCGCCCGGTTGTCGGTGTCCTCGGTCATGCGGGGGACTCCTTCGGGCTCGGCACGCCAAAGGATGCGTCCGTCCATTTCGGGGGGAATCCCATGAGCCATTCCACCCAGTCCGGGTTCAGCGCCGCCTTCTCGGAACGGGGCTGCTCCTGCCGGATCACTTGGGCCGACAGGTTGGAGGATGGGGATATGTCCCGGAAGGCCGCCGGTTTCATGGTGGAGCGGAACCCCTCTGACGCAAGCGGTGTCAGGTAAAATACCGCCGCCGACAGGTTGAGGCTCCAGATCGTCCCGTCCTTGTTCCGCTTGCGGAGTATCCCACCCTCCGACAGGAACACATCCAGATTGGCAGCATCCCGCCCCGTGGATTTGTCGGAGGCAAGGGGCGTGGGAAACATCAGCCGCGACGATAAAAGTTCGCTGGCGCTCATGCCATGCGCCGACGCCGCAAGCCGGAAATACGAATGGGAGAACAGCGTATCCCGCTTTTGCCAGGTCAAAGATCGTTTTGTCGAGCCCCATATTGATGAAGCCAGCAACATTTTCCCCAAGCACCCAACGGGGCCGCAGCTCGGTAATAACGCGGCACATTTCCGGCCACAGGTAGCGTTCATCCGCAAAGCCCTTTCTCCGTCCGACAGAGGAAAAGGGCTGGCACGGGAAGCCGCCGGAGAGGATGGTGATGGTTTCAAGTCCTGTTTTCTCAAAAAACGCCTCCTTCGTGAATGTGGTGATGTCCCGGAATTTCGGCACATCCGGCCAATGCTTTTGCAGGATGGAATAGGGATAATCCGCCCACTCGCATTGACAGACCGTTTCAAAGCCCGCCGCCTCCGCCGCAAGGTCCAGCCCGCCGATGCCGGAAAACAGGCTGACATGGGTGAGCTTATTCATGGCTGATCTGCTCCCCAGGGATCAGCTCCGCCCGGAACCGCTTGATGACCGCCGCCTCCAATTCATCCTGACAAAAGTTGCTGTCAGCGGAAAGACCCAGCTTGCGGCGCAGCCTGTTCAGCGTCTTTTCATAGTTCCCGTATTTCTTTTGCAGTCGGAGAAAATCTTTCTCGTTCTGTGCCTGCGACAGACACTTGGCGATGCTGTACCAGGTTACCAGGAACATGTGCAGTTCGCTCACCAGCAGCCGGAATCCGCTGCCGGGGATCAGATAGTGTTCCTCCTGGCGGCCGCCGCCCGGTTCGGGTTCGTCGTCCTCACACTCCACATAGAAGGCGTCCAGCTCGCACAGCTCCCGCGCCTTCATCCCGGCAAGGTCCGCCTTGTCGCCGAACACCAGGTAACGGCCGGGAATGTTCCAGGCGTCAAACTTGTCATCGGCGATCTGGCCGTACCGCTTCGCCGCCGCAATGAACGCCTCCACATCCTCCCGGTCCTTGATTTTTCCGGCAAGGAAGGCAAGCTGATGAAGCAGCCCGTAGAGATGCACTTCCTCGTCGATATGTGCCTCATAGGTCTTTTCCTCGATGACATACAGCTTTTCCTGTTCCATATCCTTATCCCATCCTTTCCTTCCATTCCAGCCGCATTTGCCCATCATCCAGCAGCAGACGGATCACATTTTTGCCCTGGGGCGTAATCAAGGTCTGCTGTCCAAAATGCCCATATTTCCAGAAGTCCTTCACACGGAACAACCCGTCATTGGAGGGCTTGGCATAGGGCAGAAGGTATCCGGCCGGGCAGCGGTACAGAAATCCCGCGTCCATCAGGAAACGGCAAAACGCACGCTCCCCGATTTGCAGTTCTTTCGCCGTGGCTCGGATATTGGTGCAGTTTTCTTCATGGACAAAGGCGTCATAAAAATCTGCTTTCGGCCGCAGCCGTTCCACCTCGCCGGAGAGCTGCCGGTTTTTCTCATGCTCGGCAAGAAGCTGGTCGGCAAAAGCCAGCAATATTTCCGGTTTTTCCGCCGCCTGCTCCAGAAGGGAGGCAGTCATGTACCCGCCCGTCTTGCGGATCATGGGGAGAACTTCGTCAAACACCCATTTTTCAAAGCGTTCCGCACCAGGCAGCCGACTATGAACGATCAGGCGGTACACATCACCCTCCGGGATGAATGTCAATTCCTGTACGCCTCCTTCTGTAAGGGCGCCCCGTTTCAGGGCCCCCTTACAATGCGTATTGATGGCGTTCCTCGGTTTTGCATATCCCAGGGCTTTCGCAACATCAAATCCGCAAAACAGATAATTGCCGTTTTCTTCGATCACTCGGATGCTGCCAAATTCGCGGTTATTGAAAACCGCCATCTTGTTATCCATTCTGGTCCTCCTTTTCGTCGTCCACAGTTTCGTGTGCAACCTCGCTGGGCTTGGTGGTGAGCAATTTATAGAGCTCGGTGTCTTTCGGGAAGTCATCCGCAAAGGGCAGGATGACATTGTTGAAGAACAGCAGCCCGTGACCCGGCTCGGAGTTGGTCACATAGGCAAGCTGCTCCGACGAAATGTTCAGCCGCTCCGCCAGTATCTTCCGGTCGCCCGCCGCCTGGTTGAGCATATAGATGAAGTCGCTGTTCTCCAGGATGTTTTCGATCTCCGGGGAGGAAAGCAGGTCCTTGGGGTTCTGGGTCGCCCCGGTGGGGATACCGCCCCACTTGCGGAAGCGTTTCCAAATCTCGGCGCTGTACGCTGCGGTCTGTTCCTCCTTCAGCAGAAGGTGGAACTCGTCCACGAAATACCAGGTAGAGCGGCCAATGGCCCGGTTGATGGTGACGGTGTTCCACACCGCGTCCTGGACAATGAGCATCCCCGGCTTTTTCAGGTTCTTGCCCAGGCCCTTGATGTCAAAGCAGACAAGGCGGTTGGAGATGTCCACGGTGGTACGGTGGTTGAAGAAGTTCAGCGAACCGTTCACATAGAGGTCCAATGCCTGGGCCACCCGGTCAGCTTCCGAAATGTGCTGGGACAGCAGGGCGTTCATCAGGTCGCCCAAAATCGGCATATTCTCCGGCCGGGGGTCGGCAAAGTAGGGCTGGTAGATCATCTGCACCGCCCGGTCGATGACGGTTTTCTCGATGGCCTCCAGCCCCGTCTTGCTGCCCATGATGAGCTCGCAGAAGGATAAGACGAAATCACTTTTCAGCGCCAGCGGGTTTTCTTCCTCGGAGTAGTTGAGGTTGATGTCCAGAGGGTTCACATAGTCGGTGCTGGACGGGGACAGCCGGATCACCTGACCGCCCAATCGCTTCACCAGGGGCGAATACTCGTCCTCCGGGTCGCAGATGATGACATTATCCTGGGTCATCAGCATGATAAAGGTGATCTCCCGCTTGCAGCTCATGGATTTGCCGCTGCCGGGGGTGCCGAACACAAGACCGTTGGGACAGCGGGATTGCTTGCGGTCCAGCAGGATCATGTTGTTGGAAAGGGCGTTGAGCCCGTAGTACTAGGCCTTATTTT
>OODJ01002395.1_pt1 | contig 12685 bp, 10 predicted proteins | sample 1671611 | NCBI WGS metagenome assembly OODJ01 (sample SAMN06348174, study PRJEB24527) | human gut metagenome | biome: human gut; feature: ankylosing spondylitis patient; material: feces | host: Homo sapiens | place: China | collected 2015-10 | reverse complement strand
CCGGTTCTGCAGCACGATCCCCACGGTCTCGCCGCCGGCGGTCTCCACCAGGGCGCTCAGCTCCTCCATGGTGTCCTCGTCGGCATTTTCCTCTTTTTTCAGCACTGGGGAGTTCAGCCCCACCAGCACCACTTTATCTCGTACTTCCTGTGTCTCTGCCATGCAAACTCCTTATTTTTGATAGGCCTCCACCACCTGGCCCACGTAGATGCGGTGCCAGCCGCCCGCTTTGCCGTAGAAGGGCAGGATCTCCCCCTCCCCCAGCACGCAGGCGGGGTCCATGTCCTGGACGTAGATCTTCCGGCACACCAGGGCCCACTCCGCCTCGTCAAAGAAGGGGGCGTCTCCGGCGCCGTAACGGACCGTCAGGCCGCATTCTTTCACCTTGTCCACGTCCCGGCCGCTTCTGCTGCCGCAGAAGGCCGTCACTTTTTTGGCGTCCTCCGGCAGGACGGAGATGGAGAAGTAGTCGTGGGATTCCATGAACGAATAGGTGTGCCGGGACGGCCGCACAAAGACGGTGCACACCGGCAGGTTCCACAGCCTGCCCAGCTGGCACCAGCCGATGGTCATGGTGTTCAGACCGTTCCGGTCTCCCGCGGTCAGCAGGGGGTTCTGCCGGCCAAAGACCCGGAGGATCTCCGGGGTCAGCTGTTCCAATTCCACAGAGTGCAGGTTCATGCGCATCGCTCCTTCCCGATTTCCTGCCAACAGTATATGCGCTTTGGCGGAAAAAGTAAATGAAAAAAGGGTCCGCTGTTTGACAGCAGACCCTTTTTGTGACGTGTCAGACTTACTTGTCCAGACCGAACTTCTTGTTGAACTTGGCCACGCGTCCGCCGGTATCCACCAGCTTCTGCTTGCCCGTGAAGAAGGGGTGACACTTCGAGCAGACTTCCACCTTGATATCCTTCTTGGTAGAACCTGTCTCAATCACATTACCGCAGGCGCAAGTAATCGTAGTCTGCTGATAATTGGGATGGATTCCTTCCTTCATTGCTCTCGTTCACCCCTTTCTGGTTCAAAACTACCTCGCCGGAGCTTTCACCCCAACAAATGCGGTAATTAGTGTATCACACATGTGTCAAGATTGCAAGTCCTTTTTTATTTTTTCCCTGAATCGGCCAGCCGCTCCAACGCCCGCTCCAGATCCGATAGATACCGGGCCTGCTGGCGGCGGAGATATCCCTTGGCGAACAGCCGCATCCACGGCTTTTTCGGGGTGATATGTTCCGTGAAAACCATCCGGGTGCCGCCTCCCTCCGGCCGGAACGTCCCGGTCCAGCGGCCCGTCAGGTTGGCGTTCCCGATGTCAAAGACCCAGAGGGCAGTCGGGCGGCTTGCTGTGACGGTGAAACGGGTGGGAAAGCCGCTTTTGTCGTACTCCGTAAAGGCGTTCTCACCGGTGTGCTCCAGCCGGCTCAGATCGCTGCGCCACTGCCAGTTTTCCAGGTCCGTCACCACCGCCCACACCCGCTCCGGCGGGTGTGGCAGCAGGGCCGTGGCCGTGCTGACGATCGGTCTCATCCGCATCCCCCCCCTCAAATGTCCACGGTCTCCCCCGCCGTCAGGAAGTACAGCGCCCGGCGGGCCACCTTCTTTTCCAGCACCCGCTCTAATGCCCGGCTGTAGGCCTCCAGCTGGGGGCGGTAGTGCTCCGCCCGCTGGCGGACCTCCGGCGCCGTGAACACGCGGTCCGTCTTGAAGTCCACCACCGTCAGGCCCTCCGCCGTCTCGAAGCAGCAGTCCACCACGCCCTGGAGGAGGATGGCCTCCCCCGCCGCCGCGGCGGGATCATAGTCCCGGGCGTCCATCAGCAGGGTGAAGCGGTACTCCCGCAGGACATTTTGGCTCCGGCGGATCTCCTCCGCCAGGGGAGAGCGGAGGAACCGCTCCAGGGGCGCCGTCTCCACGGAGGCGGCCTGCTGGTCCGTCAGCAGGCTCCGCTGCCGCAGGGCTTCGATCTGCCCCGCCACATCCGGGTCGGAGAAGTCCAGGTATTGCAGCACCAGGTGGGTGGCGGTGCCCCGCTCCGCCGGCGTCAGCCCCTGCCGCTCCCGGCGGAAGGCCGGCTGGCTCAGAGGCCGGAGATAGGGGGTGTGGGCGGCGTGCTCCGCGATCTCCTGGTCCGCGGGGCGGCCCTTCAGCTGGGTGGCCGTCACCTTGGCGGGCAGGGCCGTCTCCCGCTGGTAGGGGTAGACAAAGGACAGCAGATCCGGGTCAAAGGAGGCGGTCTCCCCCGCCGCCTCTGCCGCCACCTGGGGCCGGGCAGGCCGGTCCCGGTAGTCCTCGCTGTCATGGAGAAATACTTGCCAGGGGCTGTCATTCCCAACATACAGCTGATCGATCTCCGTCTCCGCCAGAGCCCGCAGGGGCGCGGCCTCCGGACGGCACAGCAGGGGCAGGAGGATCCAGTCCCCCAGGGTGCGTCCCTCCGCCACCGTCTCCGGCAGCACCGGGCAGGCGGCCACCGCCGCCAGCTTCTGGAGCCGCCCGGGGGCGTTGTACAGGGCGTCCACCAGGATCAGCTTCTCCTTGGGCCGGGTCATGGCCACGTAGAGGATCCGCTGCTCCTCCGCCAGGTTCTCCCGCCGCAGCTTCTCCTGGATGGCCAGCCGGGCCAGGGTGGGATACTGGATCTTCCGCTCCAGGTCAATGCGCTTGGGTCCCAGGCCCATAGACGGGTGCACCAGCACCGGGGTGTCGAAGTCCTGCCGGGAGAAGGCGTGATCCAGGTCCGCCAGGATGACGATGGGGAACTCCAGGCCCTTGGACTTGTGGATGCTCATGAGCCGCACACCGGCGGCCTCCGCCGGGCCCCGGGTGGCCGGGGCCTGGTCCTGCTCCAGCAGCCGCCGCAGCTGGGTGACAAAGGCGAAGAGGCCCCGGTATCCATTGCTCTCGAACTTCTCCGCGTGCTGGCTCAGGGCGATGAGATTCTCCCGCCGGGCCGCACCATCATCCATGGCGCCGAAGACCCCCAGCACATTCAGTCGGTTGTAGATGTGCCAGACCAGGCGGTGGACACTCATGTCCCGGCCCGCCTGCCGCAGGTCCGAGAGGGTTGCCAGGAAGTCTTTGCAGTCCTCTCCCCCATCGGCGGTCACAGCGTCGTAGTAGTCCCCGGTGGGGGCGGCGGAGCGAACCTCCGCCAGCCGGTCCGCCGTGAAGCCGAACAGGGGCGACCGGAGGACGGAGATCAGCGGCACGTCCTGCCGGGGGTTGTCCACGATCTCCAGCAGGGACAGCATGACGGAGATCTCCATGGTGTGGAAGAAGTCGCCGCTCTCCTGGAAGGAGCAGGGGATGTCCCGCTCCGCCAAAGCCGCCGCGAAGGCGGCGGACCGGCTGCCGGGGGAGCGCATCAGGATCACGATGTCCTCCGGCCGGCAGGGGCGGAGGGTGCCGTCCCCCTCGGTGACGGGGTAGCCCTCGTCCAGCAGCTGCCGGATGCGCGCCGCCACGAACCGGGCCTCGGCGGTGAGCTTCTTCACCGGCTTGTCGCTCTCCCCGGTCTTCTGGCGGGCGGAGATGAGGTGGAACTCCGTCTGGCAGTCCGTCCGCTCGGGGTAGTATTCCGCCCCGAAGTGCAGGGCCTCGTCCTCGCCGTAGTCCATCTCCCCCATCTCCACCGACAGGATGTTGGAGAAGATGAAGTTGGTGCTCTCTAAGATCTCCCGCCGGGAGCGGAAGTTCTTGGACAGCAGGATCTTCCGCTCCTCCCCGTCGGCGGCCTCCTGCCAGGGCTTGAAGCGGTTGTATTTTCCCAGGAAAATGGTGGGGTCCGCCAGGCGGAAGCGGTAGATGCTCTGCTTCACGTCCCCCACGGTGAAGATGTTCTGCCCGTTTTGAGACACCGCCTGGAAGATGGCGTTCTGGATCTCGTTGGTGTCCTGGTACTCGTCCACCAGGATCTCCCGGTACCGGGCCGCCACCTGCTCCCCCAGCTCCGTGGGGGCGCCGTCGGGGCCCACCAGCAGTCCCAGGGCCAGGTGCTCCTGGTCGGAGAAGTCGGCGGCGTTCAGCCGCAGCTTCTCCTGCCGGTACCGCTCTGCAAAGTCCTCCGTCAGGCGGAGCAGGGCCACCATGGCCGGAGCCACGGCGGTCAGGTCCTCCATGGCCTCCTCCCCGGAGACGGCCAGCAGGCCCGCCAGCTTCTTCTCCTCCGCCTTGCACCGCTCCCACACCTGTTTCAGCGCGGCAATACCCGGCTCGTCCTTCCGTCCCCTGGGGGTGGAAAGCCGGGGGAAGGCGACGGCCGCTTCCGTCTGCCGGGCCGCCTCCCAGGTCTGGACCTGGGCCAGGGCGTCAAAGGCTGCGGACACCTGGAGGAACTTCTCCCCGTACCCCCGGTACAGGGCCTCGTCCCCCTCGGTCCGGGCGGAGGCGGACCGGAGCAGGGCCCCCCAGTGGGCCCCCTTCCGGCGGATGGAGGCCAGCAGCTCGGCGGCGTAGGGGCTGTCATCAAAGCCGCCCTCCCAGCCGCCCCAGACGGTCCGGTTCTCCGCCAGCCACCCGGCCGGGTCTGCGTGGCTCTGGACCTTGTCGTACAGCTCCAGCACCAGGGCGGCCAGACGGCTGTCGTCCCGTCCGGCCCCCAGCGTGTCCGCCAGCAGGCCACGGCCCTCGTCCAGCTGGTCATAGAACTCGTCGGTGAGCTCCACGCCGAGCAGATCTTCGGCGCGGCTGCGGCGGAAGCGGACCACGGGAGCCTGCCAGGGGCTCGGCGTGCACTCGCACACGCCGCGGCACACCTCGGCGCCGGACAGCTCGGCCATGAGCGCGGCCGCGCGATCCAGGGCAAAGGACATGTTGGTGGGATCCACGCCGCGCTCGTAGCGATAGGAAGCCTCGCTGGTCAGTCCGAGACGACGGGCCGTCATGCGGATGGAGCGGGGACGGAACACGGCGCATTCCAGGAACACGCTCTCGCTCTCGTCGGTGATCTCGGTTTCAAGACCGCCCATGACGCCGGCAAGGGCCACCGGCTTTTCCGCGTCGCAGATAAGGCCGTCGCCTTCCTTGAGAAGACGTTCCTGACCGTCGAGGGTGGTGAGCTTCTCACCATCCACGGCAGGACGCACGATGATGCGGCCACCCGCCAGCTTGTTGTGGTCAAAGGCGTGCAGGGGCTGACCGAGCTCCATGAGAATGTAGTTGGTCACGTCCACGAGGTTGGAGATGGCGCGCACGCCCACGCCGTGCAGACGGTAGCGCATCCAGGCGGGAGAGGGCTTGACCTTCGCGCCCTTCAGAATGCGGCCCATGTAGGAGGGGCAGAGACCGCCGTCCTTCACGTCCACGGGCACGGCACGGCTCATGTCCTCGCCCTTCTCTTCCAGATGGAAGGAAGGCATGGTCACGGGCAGGTTGAGATAGGCGCCCACAAGGCGGGCGAAGCCGTACACGGAAAGGCAGTCCGCACGGTTGGGCGTGATGCTGATGTCCAGCACTTCCTTGTCCAGCTCATAGGCGTCGACGAACTTTTCGCCGGGCATGACCTGACGGCCGGATCTGTTCTGTTCGGGCAGCACGAGGATGCCGGAATGATCGTCGGCAAGGCCGAGCTCGCGCTCGGAACAGATCATGCCGAAGGAAGGCACGCCGCGCAGCTTGGCCTTCTTCATGACGAGCCCGCCGGGAAGCGTCGAACCCACGGGAGCCACCACGACGAGCTGTCCGGCGGCCACGTTGGGCGCACCGCACACGATGTTGAGGGGTTCGCCCGCGCCCACGTCCACGGTGCATACATGAAGATGATCGGAATCGGGATGCGCCTCGCAGGTAAGCACGCGGCCGGTGACCACGCCTTCGATTTCCGCGTAGGGATGCACCACTTCTTCCAGTTCAAGGCCGAGCATGGTGAGCATGTCGCCCAGCTCTTCCGCCGTTCCCGTGTACGAGACAAATTCCTTCAGCCAATTGAAACTCAGCAGCATATGTTTTTTCTCCTCAGAGGATGAAACGTCATGGTCTTTCGGAAGTCCGCCCCGAAAGGGGCCTTCCCTCCCCGCTGCTCGCCGTCGGAGCGACGGGGCGCGGGAATCGGGGGAACAGGAGCGGAGACCGCCCTTTTCCCGACCACACCATTCTCCCTCTACGCAGGGAACTGATGGAGGAAGCGCACGTCGTTTTCAAAGTTCATGCGCAGATCGGTAAGTCCGTACTTCAGCATGGCAACGCGTTCCACGCCGAGGCCGAAGGCAAAGCCCGAAACCTCGTCGGGATTGTAGCCGACGGAAGCAAACACCGCCGGATCGACCATGCCGCTGCCGAGAATTTCAAGCCAGCCGGACCCCTTGCACACGCGGCAGGGCTGACCGTTCACATGGCCGTGACCGCCGCACTGCGTGCAGGACATGTCCACTTCCACGCTGGGCTCGGTAAAGGGGAAGAAGCTGGGACGGAAGCGCACGCGCGTCTTCTCGCCGAACACGGCGCGAACAAAGGCGGTCAGCGTGCCGCGCAGATCGGCCATGGTCACGTGCCTGTCCACGAGCAGGCCCTCGATCTGATGGAACATGGGCGTGTGGGTCACGTCGGAGTCGCGGCGGTACACCTTGCCTGGTCCGATGACGGCAAGCGGAGGCTTGCGGTTCATCATGGTGCGCACCTGCACGCAGGAGGTATGCGTGCGCAGCAGCACCTTGTCGGTAATGTACAGGGTGTCCTGCATGTCGCGGGCGGGATGCTCGGGGGGCATGTTGAGCGCTTCAAAGCAGTTGAAGTCGGTTTCCACCTCGGGGCCGCCGGCGATCTCGTAGCCCATGTGCTGAAACACGGAGCACACTTCCTGCATGGCCAGGGTAATGGGATGCAGAGATCCGTTCCAGAGGCTGCGGCCGGGCAGGCTGGGATCGAATCCGGCAAGGAAGGCTGCCTCCCTCTCCTCTTCCTGACGGGCGAGACGCTGTTCAAACAGCTCCACGAGACGCTGCTTCACCGCGTTGGCGGCCTGTCCGAAGGCGGGGCGCTGTTCGGGAGAAAGATCGCGCATGTGCGACATGAGTTCGGCAAGCTGCCCCTTGCGGCCGAGAAATTCCACGCGGGCCGCTTCCAGTTCCGCTTCGGACGAAATATGGTTCAAGCGTTCATCGAGCTTGCCGACCAGTCCATTCAATTGTTCAAGGAAATCCATGGCAAGGCCTTGTGGCAGGCAGCGCCTCAGGCGCGCCTGAATGAAAGATATGAAAAAGGGGGTGCAGAGCCAGGCCCTGCACCCCCACGGGGAAAAACTCCCCAAAAAGCTTCATCTGGTGCCTCGGGCCGCAAGGGCCGCGGGCTGTTCCGAAAAGGAAACTACGCCAGCTTGGACTTGGCCAGTTCGACGATGGCGGCGAAGTCGGCCTTTTCGCGCACGGCGAGGTCAGCGAGCATCTTGCGGTTGATTTCCACACCGGCAAGCTTCAGGCCGTTGACCAGACGGGAATAGGACAGGCCGTTGATGCGGGCGCCGGCGTTGATGCGCTGGATCCACAGGCGGCGGAAGGCGCGCTTGCGGAGCTTGCGGCCTTCAAAGGCATAATTCAGAGAACGTTCGACGGCTTCGCGGGCAATGCGGTACAGACGGCTGCGGCCGCCGCGGAAGCCCTTGGCCATATCCAGATATTTCTTGTGCCGACGATGGGCAGCAAGACCTCTCTTCACACGCATGGAAAATCCTCCACATTCAGTCCCGCGAGGCGGAGATCAGGCCAGCGGGAGTTGAGCCGCATACGCGGCGAAATTCGAAAAACTGCGCAACCTGCAGGGGCAGGACTTACGCGTAGGGCATGAGGCGCTTGACGGCCTTCAGGTTCGCGCTGTCGACGAGGGCGCCCTTGCCCAGACGGGCACGACGCTTGGCATCCTTCTTGGTGAGGATGTGGCGCAGGTTCTGTCTGCGACGTTTGAACTTGCCGGTGCCAGTGGTGGAAAACCGCTTGGCGGCACAACGTCTGGTCTTCATCTTAGGCATGGTCAACTCCTGACTTGAGGATCAATCTCACGGGAAATCCTATGGGGCACGACACCCCAACACCTCCACGTCCGAAGACGTGAAGGCGCATGATGTCCTATTTGGACGCCGTTGGCAAGTACTCGCAGGGGTATGACCGCGAAAAATCCGCTAGTCTTCCTGAGCCGGAGCGTCCTGAGCGCCACTCTTCTTGGCCACTGGCGTCAGCAGCATCTGAAGGGTACGGCCTTCGGCGCTGGGAGCCTGTTCGACCTTGCCCACATCGGCGGTGTCGGCGATGATCTTGGTCAGAATGGATTCGCCGCGGTCCTTGTGCACGATCTCGCGTCCGCGGAAGAACACCGTCACCTTGCAGCGGTCTCCGTCCGTGAGAAAACGACGAATGTGACGCAGCTTGGTCTCGTAGTCATGGTCGTCGGTCTTGGGACGAACCTTGATTTCCTTGATCTGCACCACGGTCTGGTTACGCTTGGCTTCCTTCTTCTTCTGCTGCTGTTCGTACTTGAACTTGCCGAAGTCCATGATGCGGCAGACGGGCGGTTCCGCATTGGCGGCCACTTCCACCAGGTCGTAGCCGGCCTCATGGGCCATGGCAATGGCATCGGAACAGGGAAGAATGCCAACCTGTTCACCTTCCGGACCAATCACCCGTACTTCACGGGCACGAATCTGCTCGTTGCGGCGCACGCCGTCCTGAGGCACGTCGCGGCGAGGTCTCATGTTAGGCGAAGCTATAGCTCATACCTCCACGTTTGAACGGTTCCTCACTGTCCGCCTTGATCATGGCGATCACATCTTCCACGGAACGGAAACCGATGTTCTCGCCGGAACGCAGACGGACGCTGAAGCCTCTGTCGGCCACTTCCTTGTCGCCCACCACGAGGACGTAGGGAATCTTGGCCATCTGGGCCTCGCGAATCTTGAAGCCCAGCTTTTCGTTGCGCAGATCGGTTTCCACACGGATACCGGCGGCGGCGAGGCTGGCCTTCATTTCCTTGACATAGTCCATCTGGGCGTCGGTCACGTTGACGATGCGGGCCTGCACGGGCGCGAGCCAGGCAGGGAAGGCACCGGCATAGTGCTCGGTAAGAACGCCGATGAAGCGTTCGAGGGATCCCAGAATGGCGCGGTGCAGCATGACGGGACGATGACGTTCGCCATCCTGACCGACATAGACGAGATCGAAGCGCTCAGGCAGGGTGAAGTCCACCTGAATGGTGGAAAGCTGCCATTCGCGGCCGATGGCGTCGGTGACCTTGATATCGATCTTCGGACCGTAGAAGGCGCCGTCGCCCTCGTTGATCTGATAGGGCTTGCCTTCCTTCTCCACGGCCTTGATGAGCGCGTTCGTGGCGTTTTCCCAGGCCTCGTCGGAGCCGATGCTGTCCTCGGGGCGGGTGGAAATGAAGATGCGGTACTTGAAGCCGAACAGATCCATGAGGTCAGCGGAAAGGTGCATGACGTTGATGATTTCGTCTTCAAGCTGTTCGGTGGTGCAGATGATGTGGGCATCGTCCTGCGTGAACTGACGCACGCGCAGAAGACCGTGCAGCGTGCCGGACTTTTCATGACGATGCACCACGCCGAGCTCGAACATTCTCACGGGAAGGTCGCGGTAGCTGTGCAGGGTTTCGCCGTACATGAGCATATGGCCCACGCAGTTCATGGGCTTCACGCCGTGCACGTCGCCCTCGATTTCCGTGAAGTACATGTTTTCACGGTAGTGATCGTAGTGGCCGGAACGTTCCCACAGCTCGCGGCGCAGAATCTGCGGGCCGCGCACGAGCTCATAGCCGCGCTTGAGATGTTCGCGAACGAGGAAGTCTTCAAGAATGGTGCGGAGCATCATGCCCTTGGGCAGCCAGAAGGACATGCCGGGAGCCACGTCTTCATGGAAGGAGAACAGCCCGAGTTCCTTGCCGAGACGACGATGATCGCGTCTCTTGGCCTCCTCAAGGGCGTTCAGATATTCCTTGAGGGCCTTTTCGTCCGCAAAGGCCGTGCCGTAAATACGGGACAGCATGGGGTTCTTTTCGTCGCCGCGCCAGTAGGCGCCGGCCACGGAAAGCAGCTTGAAGGCCTTGATGGCGCCCGTGCCGGGAATGTGCGGTCCGCGGCAGAGATCGAGAAAATCGCCGCAGCGGTACAGAGACACGGAATCGGCGTCGATGCCCTCGATGATCTCCACCTTGTAGTTCTCGCCCTTGTCGCGGAACAGGGCGACGGCGTCGTCCTTCTTCACGACGGAACGCTCGAAGGGAACGTTCGCGGAGACGATGGCGTGCATTTCCTTTTCGATGGCTTCAAGGTCATCGTGGGAGAAGGGACGCGGCGTGTCGAAGTCGTAATAGAAGCCGGAGTCGATGGACGGGCCGATGGTGACCTTCACGCCGGGGAAAAGCTTCTGCACGGCGGCGGCCATGACATGGGAAGTGGAATGACGCAGCAGCTGAAGCCCTTCGGGGTCCTCAGCCGTCACGGGGGCGGCTTCCAGCGCATCGGCGGGCATTTCAGCAGAAAGATCGAGCAGCGTTTCCTTGTCTGCGGTCTTGACGCGGCAGGCAAGAGCGGCCTTGAACCGTTTGCCGGAAAGAGCCTGCTTCAGCACCTCGGCGCACGAAGCGCCGGCGGCGGCCTCAACCAACTTTCCTTCTACGGATATCTGCATGGGAAAACTCCAAAAAAATCACAGTTGACAAAACAAAAAAGAAAAGGGAGGCGCTGCCTCCCTTTCCGATGTTTTTTTGTGGTAGGCACGAGCAGACTTGAACTGCTGACCCCTTCCGTGTCAAGGAAGTGCTCTGCCACCTGAGCTACGCGCCTTTATTGTTCGGTGAGGACGATTCTTATAGAGCTTTTCGCCCTTCGTCAAGCATTTTCTCCGAGATTTTTTCATTTTTCCCTCTTTCCCTCTCTTTTTCCGTCCCCGTCCTCTCCGCAGAACCGAGAGCCGCGCAAGTCAGAACAAAGCGCAATTCTTCCGTTTTTCCTCTCTTTTCCCGGAGGACGCGAGGCGCACTCGAACGCTTGCGCCGCAGGCCTTTTCTGTCGTTCCGCTTCGGCGTCGGTGTTGCGAAGAGGTCATTCCTGTGCTAACAGCGCAAAAACGTACTTTATTAATGATGGAGGCATGACATGTCCGCAAAGGCCGCTGACTTTTCTCTCATTCTCAAACTTCTGGCCTGCATCGTGATAGGTTCCCTCATAGGAACGTATCTCGGCAACAACACGCAAAGTCCGCTGCATCACCTCATGGATGCCGTGGTTTCCCTGCGCTACATCTTCGGCCAGATCATCTTCTTCCTGGTGCCGCTCGTCATCGTGGGCTTCATCACCCCGGCCATCGTCCGTCTCGGTCAGAACGCCAGCAAAATTCTGTTCACGGCCGTGGCCATCGCCTACCTCTCCTCCATAGGCGCGGCCTTCTTCTCCACCATTTCCGGCTACATCATCATTCCCCATCTTTCCATCGCCACCTCCACGGAAACGCTGCGCAAGCTTCCCGAAATCGTGTTCCGACTCGACATTCCCCCGCTTTTCAGCGTGATGAGCGCCCTTGTTCTTGCGCTCTTCTTCGGCGTGGCCATCACCTGGACGAAGTCGGAAAACATGGCAAGGCTCTTTTCCGAGCTTGAGCGCGTCATGAGCTCCCTCGTCGTTCGCATCATGATTCCCATCCTGCCCTTCTTCGTGGGCATGTCCTTCCTCGGCCTCGCCTATGAGGGCTCTCTCAGTCTGCATCTTCCGGTGTTCATCTCCATGGTGCTCATCGTCATCGTGGGACACTTCATCTGGCTTGCCGTGCTCTACGGCATAGGCGGCGCGCTTTCCGGCCGCAATCCCTGGGAAGTGTTCCGCTACTACGCTCCCGCCTACCTCACCGCCGTAGGCACCATGTCCAGCGCAGCCACGCTTCCCGTGGCCCTCGAGTGCGCCCGCAAGTCACGCGTGCTCAGCAAGAACCTCGTGGAATTCATGATTCCCCTGGGCTCCACCGTGCATCTGTGCGGCTCCGTGCTCACGGAAACCTTCTTCTGCATGACCCTGCACCTCATGCTCTACGGCACGCTGCCGAGCGTCGGCGTCATGATTCTCTTCTGCCTGCTTCTCGGCATCTTTGCCGTGGGCGCTCCGGGCGTTCCCGGAGGCACCGTGGTGGCCTCCCTCGGCATCGTGACCGGCGTGCTCGGCTTCGACCAGAACGGCGTGGCCCTGCTCATCGCCATCTTCGCCCTTCAGGACAGCTTCGGCACGGCCTGCAACATCACGGGCGACGGTGCGCTCACGCTCATGCTCGAGGGCATATTCAACCGGAACGAGCAGCTCGGCGAACTCCAGCACAAGAACGAGGCATGACGCACATGAGCATGAACGAACAGGAACGCTCCGTTTTCATTTCCCTGCTTCACAAGGAAGTGTTCCCCGCGCTCGGCTGCACCGAGCCCATCGCCGTGGCGCTGTGCGCCGCGCGCGCAGCCGAAGAGCTCGGAAGAACGCCCGAACGCATGGACGTGGCCGTCAGCGCCAACCTTCTCAAGAACGGCATGGGCGTCATGGTTCCCGGCACGGGTGAAATGGGCCTCGGCGTGGCCGCCGCCGCAGGCGCGCTCGGCGGAAAAAGCGCGCTCGGACTGGAATGTCTCAGGGACATTTCTGAAGAAACGGCGGGCAAGGCCCGCGCCATGACGGCAGGAAACGCCGTGAACCTGCATCTGGCCGACAACGACC
>OODJ01002387.1_pt1 | contig 12708 bp, 9 predicted proteins | sample 1671611 | NCBI WGS metagenome assembly OODJ01 (sample SAMN06348174, study PRJEB24527) | human gut metagenome | biome: human gut; feature: ankylosing spondylitis patient; material: feces | host: Homo sapiens | place: China | collected 2015-10 | reverse complement strand
CGGCCTGCCGGATATCCGCGAAAACGGTGAGGATTCCCTCGCTTTGGGCCGCGCCCGCTGGTTCGGCGTAACCAGCATTACCGCCGCCGAAACCCGTACCTACCCCTTTGCAGGCCACACCAACGAAACCTATGCCGCCGGGGAAGCCGCCGCAGAAAACGCAGAAAGCATGGATTGATTGCCGCTGATTGGGCATACTGTTGATAACACATCGTGAAAGGATGACTGCCCATGAAGTTCCATGTAAATGCCGACTGCATCGGCTGCGGTCTGTGCGTGAGCACCTGCCCCGAAGTTTTTACCATGACGGACGGCGGCACCGCAGCCGCTGCCCCTGCCGATGTAACCGGCCCCGATGAAGCCGCCGCCACCGATGCCATGCAGACCTGCCCCGTTGGCGCGATTGAATCCGTTGACGGCTGATACCTTCGACCGGGGCTTGACAAACCGGAACTTGGGAAGTATAATAAAAGCTACCGATGCGGGATTAGCTCATCCGGTAGAGTGACTGCTTCCCAAGCAGTAGGTGGCGAGTTCGAGACTCGTATCCCGCTCCAAGATACCCCGAGGCGTTTCGCTTCGGGGTATTTTTATTTGTGCAAAAAGAGGTGCCGACCATGCTTGACGCATTCCCGATCTATCACTGGTTCCACAACGGCAATCCGTATTCCGGGGCAGAGGGCGGTATGCGCTATGTCATCACCCCCATCAAGGTGCCCGACCCGAGCGACGAGAGCGGCAAGAAAAAGCGCGAGGCCCTCTGCGCCGAGGTCTGGCCCGGCCCGTGGAGCATCGAGCATACCGCCGAGGAAAAGATCGAGACGCAGCTGTTTGACGGCGACCAGGCGGGCTTGGATAAGGCTGTCGCCTGGCTGCATGAGCGTTACACCGCCGAGGCAGACCGCTGGGCGGACATCCCGTCGATCCTCGACTGTGAGCCGGACCGCTGACGACTGATGAACACCTGCTGCACACCGCGGCAGATCAATATCTTGCATCCCTCAAGGCAGGGGAGGCCGACGCCCGCGCGAAGGCGGACGAGCTCACCGCCCAGGCTGTCGCCAAGGAGCGCGAGCGTCTGCAATACAAAAAGAAATACAACCGCACGCTGCGCAGCACCATCTACGCGCTGCTGGTCGTGGCCGCACTGGCTGTGCTGGTCACCACGATTTTTCTGCCGGTGCTGGCACATGAATTGAGCGAATAAGTACGAAGCCGCACCCCGCGCAGAGACCGGGGTGCGGCTTTTGCATAAAAACGCGATTTGTACAAAAGCAGGTTGCACAAGACTGGCAAAGCGCGTACAATAGTGCTGAATGAGGCGATTTGTATGTGGTTATTGTACGCAGTCGGCTCTGCGCTGTTCGCGGGTCTGACATCCATTCTGGCAAAATGCGGCATTCGCAAAACGGATTCCACCGTGGCCACGGCCATCCGCACGATCATTGTGCTGATTTTTGCGTGGGTCATGGTGTTTGTGCAGGGCAAGCAGGGCCAGGTGAAGGCGGTGCCCAAAAATGAGCTTGGCTTCATCTGTCTGTCGGGCCTGGCGACGGGTGCCAGCTGGCTGTGCTATTACAAAGCGCTGCAGCTCGGCCCGGCCAGCCTCGTCGCGCCCATCGATAAGCTGAGCATTCTGGTCACGGTGCTGTTCTCCTACATCGTGTTCCATGAGCGCCTGAGCAGAAAGGCTCTGACAGGTCTGGCCGTGCTTGTCGCGGGCACGCTCGTCATGCTGGTATAAAATTTATCATAACGGCAGCACCTTTTCCTGCAAAGGTGTTGCTTTTTTTGCTGTCTTTTGCCATAATAAATATATATGCAATAGGCAGGCTTATGCAGGAAAGGAGGCACAGCAGATGGCGAAAATCGCCGTGGTCGAGGACAACGACGCCATGCGGGCGCAGCTCTGCGGGTTCATCGCGCAGTATGCGCAGGAGAGCGGACACCAGCTGGACGTGACCGCCTTCTCGGACGGGGCACAGCTTGTGGAGCCGTACCGCCCCGGGTTTGACATCATCTTTCTGGATATTGAGATGCCAACGCTCGGCGGTATGCCGACGGCGGAGCGCATCCGCAGGCAGGACCCGGAGGTGGTGCTCGTGTTCGTCACCAACATGGCACAGTATGCCATCCGCGGGTATGAGGTCGACGCGCTCGACTTTGTGCTCAAGCCCGTCAGCTACTACCAGTTCAGCACCAAGCTGGAGCGCGCCTTGCAGCGCATCCAGCGCCGCCGCGGCGGGCAGGTGGCCTTGCAGGTCAGCGGCGGGGTGCAGCTGCTGGATACCGACGACATCCTTTATCTGGAAACGCGGGACCGCCTTTTGCACTATCACACGGCCACGGATACCTGGTCGGTGCGCGGCAGTCTGCTGAAGGCCGAAAAGGATCTGGCTGCCTACCACTTTGCGCGCTGTAACCAGTGCTATCTGGTCAACCTGCGCCACGTCAGGGGCGTGCAGGATGATCTGGTGCAGGTGGGGGAGGAGCGGCTGGAGATCAGCCGCCGCCAGCGCACGGCCTTTCTGGCCGCGCTGGCGGCCTATGTCGGGGGTGCGCTGTAGGTGGATACACTTCTGACATGGGTGGTTTGTGCTGTCGGCCTGTGCGGTGCGGAGCTGGCCTACTGGCTGCCGCTGAAAAAACGCGGGAATTTTACCATGCGCACCGCCCTGAATTTTGTCGCGGCAGTGCCGCTTGCGCAGGTCATCATCTGGGCCAACAGCGGCCACGCCAATCCGACGATGCTGCTGGTGATTTACGGCGGTTATTTCATCTGGGCTGCGGTGTCAACCCATCTCTGCACGCTGCTGGATTGGTCGGCCAGTGCATATTGCAGCATTTGGATCGTCCTGACGACGGAGTCGGCCTATGAGCTGTGGCGCGTTCTGATCTGGACGGCGCAGGCGCTTGGAATGCGCCATCTGCCGCTGCACAGCACGCCGATGCTGCTGGGGCAGCTGGGCTTTACCATTGCCTGCTGTGTGACGGTACGGTATACCATGGCGCGCACGATGCCGGAGGACGGCATCTACCACATCGGCCCTCGCCAGTTGGGCAGTGCCGGACTTCTGGGCGCGATATTCGTCTTTCAGTTTTTTGCACTGCAAACCAGTCTGCGCGTCGGGCTGCAGCCATCGGCGGTAGTCGCACCGTCGATGCTGACCCAGTTTTACTGCGTGACACTGCTCTATTTACAGACCGAGCTTTTCAAAAAAGCGGCCATGCAGAAGGAGATGGACGCACTGAACCTTCTGTATGACCGCCAGCGCAAGCAGTACCAGATCGCACGGCAGAATGTGCAGATCATCAACCGCAAGTGCCATGAGCTCAAGGTTCAAATCGCCGACCTGCGCCGCCTGCAGCCCGACGAGGCCACAACGCGGAGCCTTGACGAGGCCGAGCAGGCGGCCCGGATGTACGACGCCAACGCTGCCACCGGCAATGAGGTGTTGGACGTCGTCCTGACCGAAAAGAGCCTGCTGTGTGAGGCCCAGCGCATCCGCCTGAACTGCGTGGCCGATGGCACCTGCCTTACGGCCATCGAGCCGGGTGACCTGTACGCGCTGTTCTCGAACCTGCTCGACCAGGCCATCGACGCTGCAGCCCAGCAGCAGAATGACCGCCGCATGATCGACCTGCTTGTATGCAGGCGGCAGGGCTTCGCGGTCATCAACGTCATCGGCCCGGCGCTGTCCGGCAGCCAGTCCGACCACGGACGCCGCCACAGCTATGAGCTGAAGGTTGCCCGCCGTGTCGTGCAGAAATACAGCGGCACCATGGCGACAGAGCCCCGCGGAGAGCTGTTCGCCGTCAAGATCGTGCTGCCGCTCACCAGGGGATGAAAGAAAAAATACCGCCTGTTTTTTGTGCAAGATGTACAAAGAACGGGCGGCCTTTTTTGTACCCCAAAAACCGAATATCCCGCCAGAAATACCACTTTTCGCAAACCTATTGCCAGAAATTTAACAGTTCTGTACAATACATATACAGTAAAAAACAACACAGGAGGGCGCAATGCGAAGCACGACCAAGCTGATGAAGAACTGGCAGTTCACCGGCCCTGACGGTAAGACCGCTGCCGTGGACCTGCCGCACACCTGGAACAACATCGACGGCCAGGACGGCGGCAACGACTACTGGCGCGGCACCTGCATCTACAAGACGCGGTTTGCGGCGCCCGCTTTTGACAAGAATACCCAACAGGTCTGGCTGCAGTTTGAGGGCGTGAATGCCAGCGCCAAGGTCACGCTGAACGGGGTGGAGGCCGCCCGCCACGACGGCGGCTACTCCACCTTTCGCGCGGATGTCACGGCTCTGCTGGCCGACAGCAATGAGCTGATCGTGGAGGCGGACAACAGCAAAAATGACCGCGTCTACCCCCAGAAGGCTGACTTCACCTTCTACGGCGGCATCTACCGCGACGTCAGCCTGCTGGTCGTCAACCGGAACCACATCGCGCTGGATTACCTCGGCGGCCCGGGCGTGCAGATCACGCCCACTGTCAACGGCGCAAACGCTGACATCGAGGTCAAGACCTGGATGGAGGGCGACGGCGAGGTCGAGTTCTCGATTTACGACGCCGCCGGTGCCGAGGTGCTGACCGGCAAGGGCCGGGACACGACGGTCACGCTGGAGCACCCGCACCTGTGGGACGGCGTTCGCGACCCGTATCTCTACACCTGCGCGGTGCGTCTGGTGCTGAACGGCGAGGTACAGGACGAGGTACGCCAGCGCTTCGGCGTGCGCAGCTTCTCGGTTGACCCCAAGCGGGGCTTCTTCCTCAATGGCCGCCCGTATCCGCTGCACGGCGTCTCCCGCCATCAGGACCGCAAGGGTCTGGGCAATGCCATCACGCGCGAGATGCACGACGAGGATATGCAGCTCATCAAGGAGCTGGGCGCGAACACGATCCGTCTGGCGCACTACCAGCACGACCAGTACTTCTACGACCTCTGCGATGAGGCCGGCATGGTCGTCTGGGCTGAGATCCCCTACATTTCCGAGCACATGCCCAATGGCCGTGAAAACACGATCAGCCAGATGAAGGAGCTGATCGTCCAGAACTACAACCACGCCTGCATCGTCTGCTGGGGCGTCTCGAACGAGATCACGATCTCGACGAAGGACAACCGCGACATGCGCGACAACCATCATGTGCTGAACGATCTCTGCCATGAGATGGACAAGACCCGCCTGACGACGCTGGCCTGCTATGCGATGTGCGGCCCCTTCAACCCGGTAGCGCATATCACGGATCTCGTCAGCTGGAACCTGTATCTGGGCTGGTACGTGCCGGGCCTCTTTTTAAACGACCTATGGATGGACTTCTTCCACCTCTGCTACCCGAACCGCGCACTCGGTTTCAGCGAGTACGGTGCCGAGGGTATGCCGAACCTGCACAGCAGCCATCCCCGCCGCGGTGACCACACCGAGGAATACCAGGCCATCTACCATGAGTACATGCTCCGCTGCTTTGACCGCCACAAATGGCTGTGGGCGACCCACGTCTGGAACATGTACGACTTTGCCGCCGACGCCCGCGACCAGGGCGGCGAGCCGGGTATTAACCACAAGGGCCTGGTCACGTTTGACCGCAAGACCAAGAAGGACAGCTTCTACATCTATAAAGCGTGGTGGAGCGACGAGCCGTTCGTGCATATCTGCTCGAAGCGCTATGCGGACCGCACCGAGAATGAAATCGAGGTCAAGGTCTACTCCAACCAGAAGCAGGTAAGCCTTTATGTCAACGGCGAAAAGCTGGCCGAGCAGGAGGGCGAGCACATCTTCAAGTTCCGTGTCAAGCTGAACGGCGAGACGAAAGTCCAGGCCGTGGCAGGGGACAGCATCGACGATGCCGTTTTCCGCAAGGTCGATGCCCCGAACCCGGACTACAAGCTGACTAAGAAAAAGTCCACCAGCGCAAACTGGGTGTAAATTTCGCCAAGCTGTAGGGGCCGCACATGTGCGGCCCGCAGCCGAATGGCAGACGAGCATTTGCGGGAAAGCCGCGGGCCGGGCATGCCCGGTCCCTACAATGCTGCTGAAAACTGCATCATATTATTTTGAAACACGCCGCACCGTGCGGCTGTTTTATATAAAACAAGGAGAAAAAGGTAATGGATGATCTGAAAATGCAAAAGCAGACCTTGAAAAAGGCCTACAAAAAGACCAAGCGTAAGCACATTACGCCGTGGAAGATTCTGGCAATCATCTGCGGTGTGGTGACGATCGTTTCGATCCCGCTTAGCATCCTTCTGCAAAAGTTCGACAACACCATGGCGGCCCGTTTCGGCGGCAGCTTCTGGAAGCTGCAGAACGAGGACGCCAACGCCCAGTATTACACCAGTGACTTCAACTCCGCCGAGGAGATGGTCAACTACGGTCTGGCTTTGACCCAGCAGGTCGAGGCCGAGGGCGCTGCCCTGCTGATGAACAACAACAACGCGCTGCCTCTGGCTGCCGACGCGAAGGTCAGCACCTTCTCCAGCAGCAGCGTCAACCTCGTGTACGGCGGCACCGGCTCCGGCAACATTGATGCCTCCACCGCCGACACCCTGCGCACCGCCCTCGAAAAGGTCGGTGTCACCGTCAACCCCACCCTGTGGGACTTCTACACCGTCGGCGCCGGCAAGGACTACGCCCGCTCCAAGAGCGGCACCGTCGCCAAATCCAGTGAGGTCACCGCCGAGGTGCCTTGGGATGTCTACACCGACGAGGTCAAGGACAGCGTTGCCCAGTACGGCGATGCCGCTATCGTGACCCTGTCCCGCGTCGGCGGCGAGGGTGCTGACCTTTCCTACGGCGAGGTCAACTATCTGGCGCTCGACGAGAACGAGAAGGCTATGCTGCAGAACGTTGCCGAGATGAAGAAAAACGGCACCGTCAAAAAGACCATCTTGCTGATCAACTCCGCCAACGCCCTGCAGGTCGATTTCCTCAAGAACAACGAGTACGACATCGACGCCGCACTGTGGATCGGTGACGTGGGCATCTCCGGCATCAATGCCGTGGCCGAGATCCTGACCGGCAAGGTCAACCCCTCCGGCAGCCTGGTCGATACCTACTGCTACGACAACTTCAGCGCCCCCGCCATGTGGAACTTCACCCCCACCACCTACGAAGGCTATGTCGAGGGCGGCGATGTGTCCGCCAAGGCTAAGTCCTACATGATCTACCAGGAAGGCATCTATGTGGGCTACAAGTACTACGAGACCCGCTACGAGGACTTCGTCACCGGCAACGGCAACGCAGGCGACTACGCCTACGGCGACATCGTGGCTTACCCCTTCGGCTACGGCATGAGCTACACCGACTTCGACATCAGCGACATGAACGTCAGCTACAATGCCGCCGATGGCACCTACACCGTCACCGTCAAGGTCACCAACACCGGCGACATGGCCGGCAAAAAGACCGTGCAGGTCTATGTCCAGAGCCCCTACACCGACTACGACAAGGAAAACGGCGTCGAGAAGTCTGCCGTTTCTCTGGTCGGCTTCGGCAAGACCGGCATGATCGAGCCGGGCGCTTCCGAGACGCTGTCCATGACCGTCAACAAGCGCGACATCGCTTCCTACGACACCTACGGCGCCGGCACCTACATCCTCGACGCCGGTGACTACTACTTCACCGCCGCCACCGATGCCCACAACGCTGTCAACAACATTCTGGCTGCCAAGGGCTACACCGTGGAGTCCACCAACGGCAAGATGACCGCCGACGGTAACGCCGACCTGACCTACACCTGGACCGAGGACGCCCTCGACACCACCACCTATGCCACCAGCGAAAACGGCACCGCCATCACCAACCAGCTGTCCAGCGCCGACCCCAACCTGTACGAGGGCGTGGAGGAAACCGTGACCTGGCTGAGCCGTTCTGACTGGAACGGCACCCTGCCCACCGAAACCGTTAAGCTGACCCTGACCGAGCTGCTCAAGAAGGATCTGCAGGACATCCGCTACGATGCCGCCGACTACGAGAGCGTTGAGATGCCCACCCTGGGTGCCAAGAACGGCGTCAAGCTGTACGATATGATCGGTCTGGACTACAACGATCCCAAGTGGGACGAGCTGCTGGATCAGATGACCTTCGACGAGATGAACTCCCTGATCGGCGACGCCTTCCACTGGACCATGCCCGTCAAGAGCGTGGAAGCCCCCGGCACCCGTGACGAGAACGGCCCCCAGGGTCTGACCGCCAGCCTGCTGGGCAACGACAAGAGCCAGCTGACCGCCACCGCCTTCACCTCTGAGGACGTTATGGCTGCCACCTTCAACACCGAGATCATGACCGAGATCGGCAAGGTCATCGGCAACAACTGCCTGGAAGCCGACATCGCCTGCCTGTACGGCCCCGGCAACAACATTCACCGCACCCCCTACGGCGGCCGTAACTTCGAGTACTACTCCGAGGACGGCTTCCTGTCCGGCATGATGAGCGCCTACGAGGTCGCCGCCATTCAGGCAAAGGGCGTACACGTCGTTATGAAGCACTTTGCCCTGAACGACTGCGAGCAGGACCGTATCGGTCTGGGCGTCTGGCTGAACGAGCAGGCTGCCCGTGAAGTCTACCTGAAAGCCTTCCAGGCTCCCGTCGAGGTCGGCGACGCCAACGGCGTTATGATCGCCTACACCCGCTGGGGCGCTGTCTGGTCCGGCGGCAACTACGGTCTGGTCACCGGCATCCTGCGCAACGAGTGGGGCTGCGACGGTATGGTCATTACCGATAACGTTCTGACCCAGTATGTCAACGGTCCCGACGGCGTTCTGGCCGGTGTGTCCATCTACGACGCCATGATGTCCTTCGTCACCGACACCCTGCCCAAGTACAAGAACGACCCCGTCATCGTCACCGCCATGCGCGAGGCCTGCCACCACAACCTGTATGCCATCGCCAACTCCTGCGGCATGAACGGCGTGGGTGCCGACACCACCATCAAGGTCACCCGCCCGACGGTTGTCACCATGAGCATCATCATTGCCTGTGCCTTCACCTTCTTCTGCCTGCTGGGCATCGTGATGTGGATCATTGGCGGCATCAAGTTCCGCAAGACCGAAGAATACAAGGCCTACAAGGATTTCAAAAAATCCCTGAAAGCCTCTAAGAAAGCCTGATTTCTACAGAATTTCCGCAAGCTCCCCGCCGGCCCCGGCGGGGACTTTTGAGTAAGATTTCTTTTTCCACAACAAGGAGCAGCCCATGAGCGAAAATGCAAAAGCGTCCAGCGTCAATCGCGCCAAACTTTACCAGCTGGTACTGTTTCCGCTGAACAACGGTGCCACGAATGTTTATTACGTCCTTGTGCTTTCCTACATTGCCACCTTCGGCAGCAATGTACTGGCGCTGGGCACTCTGTTTGCCTCGGTCATGGTCACGGCCATGCGCCTGTGCGACGCCATCACCGACCCGATCATCGGTGCGCTGATGGACCGCACGAACGGTAAGTTCGGCAAATTCCGCCCGTTCATGGCCATCGGCAACCTTATCATGGCCGTCAGCATTCTGGTGCTGTACGGCATCACCCCGATGATCCCCGATACGATGATGTGGGCACGCTATGCCGCGTTTGTGGGCCTGTACTTTGTCTGGGTCATCGGCTACACCTTCCAGACCAGCTGCACCCGTTCCGGTCAGACGGTTCTGACCAACGACCCCAAGCAGCGCCCCCTGTTCACGATCTTCAACACCGTCGGCAGTCTGCTGGGCATGGGCGTTATGCAGTTCCTGGCTCCCATCCTTGCCAAAAACTATGAGGGCGGCTATTCCTCCGCGGGTTTCTTCCGCACGCTGGCCCCCGTGGGCATTGTGATGTCCATTGCGCTGACCATCCTGGCCATCATCGGCATCTGGGAGAAGGATCAGCCCAAGTACTTTGGCATCGGCGGCGAAAAGACCGAGAAGATTCAAGTGCGGGAGTACATCCAGATCATCAAGAACAACGACCCCATGCAGCGGCTGATGGTGGCCGGTGCGGGCTGCAAGCTGGCGCTTTCCATCGCCACCAACACCACCGTGCTGTGCATGCTGTACGGCTGCATGATGGGCAACTACGACGGCCTGTACCTGCCCATGATGGTGCTGGGCTATGTGTTCAGCGTGCCCTTCTTCCTGCTCACCGTCCGCACCAGCCAGAAGGAGGGCCAGAAGGCCAGCCTGATGAAGTACGTCAGCGTGGCGCTGGTGTGCTATGTGGGCGTGCTGGTGCTGCTGCTGCTCTGGGGCCGCGGCGATGCCTTCACCCTGTCCATTCTGGGCGAGAACGGCCTTTCCATCAACCTGTACACCATCCTGTTCATCGTTTTCTTCGGCATCGGCTACGGTGCCTACTACGCCACCGCCGATATGCCCATCCCCATGGTGGCCGACTGCTCCGACTACGAGACCTACCGCAGCGGCAAGTATATCCCCGGCATCATGGGCACCCTGTTCAGTCTGGTGGACAAGCTGGTGTCCAGCCTGTCCGCTACCGTTGTGGGCATCGCGGTCAGCTTTGTGGGCCTGCAGAGCCTGCCCACCCAGTATGACCCCTACACCCCGGGCATGAACTGGGTGGTCATCGTGCTGTTCTGCATCATCCCCATGGTGGCATGGGCGGCTACCCTCATCGCCATGAAGGGCTACACCCTGACCGGTGCCAAGATGAAGGAGATCCAGGCGGTCAACGCCTGCCGCCGCGATGCAGTGGCTAAGGGCATGAAGCTGGAAGAAGCCATGGACAAGTGGCAGACCATGGATCAGCTGCCGGCGGAATACCGGAGCTGAGACGCTGTATGGAACTGAATACCGATCTCACCGGCAAGGTGGCTGTCGTCACCGGCGCAAGCGGCACGCTGCTGCCCACGCAGGGGGTCTGGCGTTCGAGTTCCTAATTCTCCACCACAAAAATCCTCAGACATTCGTCTGGGGATTTTTTGTTTGGTGGTGGTACAGGACTCGAACAATTTCTCCCCGGATACAGGCAGAAAACGAACAAAGGCAGGGTATCACCATGAGGGTGGTATCCTGCCTTTTGAATCTTTGTGTGGAAAACCTGCTTACAGCAGCGGGATGCCTGCCTTGGCGCAGGCTTCGCGGGTGGCTGCGTCCCAGACGCTGGCCTGCACTTCGCCAATGTGGGCGCTGCCCAGCAGCAGCATGCACAGGCGGCTCTGGCCGATGCCGCCGCCGATGGAGTAAGGCAGCTCACCGTTCAGCACGGCCTTGTGGAAGGGCAGGGCGCGGCGGTCGTCGCAGCCAGCCATGGTCAGCTGCTTGTCCATGCTTTCAGGGCTGACGCGGATGCCCATGCTGCTCAGCTCATAGCTGCACTGCAGCGGGTCGTTCCAGAACAGCAGATCGCCGTTCAGATCCCAGTCGTCATAGTCGGGGGCACGGCCGTCATGGGGCTTACCGCTCTTCAGCGGAGCGCCGATCTTCATCAGGAAGGTGGTGCCGTGCTCCTTCACAAAGGCGTTCTCACGCTCCTTCGGAGTCAGGTCCGGGTACTGGTCCTCCAGCTCCTGCGTGGTGATGAAGGTGACGTTGGGGCTGTGCAGCGGCAGCTCCTGCAGCTGGGGGAACATGGCGTGCAGGTTCATCTCGGTGGCGCAGACAGCGGACACGATGGAGCGCACCACGCTCTTGAGGTAAGCCTCGTTGCGGTCTTCCAGACGGATCACCTTTTCCCAGTCCCACTGGTCCACATAGATGGAGTGCAGGTTGTCCAGATCTTCGTCGCGGCGGATAGCGTTCATATCGCAGTACAGGCCCTTGCCCACACGGAAATCGTAGTCCTTCAGGGCCTTGCGCTTCCACTTTGCCAGCGACTGCACCACCTGTGCCTCAATGCCGCTTTCCTTGATATCAAAGGTGACCTTGCGCTCGACACCGTTCAGGTCGTCGTTCAGACCGGTGGATGCTTCCAGAAACAGCGGAGCAGACACGCGGTACAGGTTCAGTGTGGCGCACAGGGTGTCGGCAAACAGACGCTTGACCGTACCAATGGCGCGCTGCGTGTCGTACAGGTTCAGCGCGGGCGTATAGTTTGCCGGGATGATGGTTTTGCTCATAACAAAATACCCCTCTTCTGTTGGATTCTGGCCCTGATTTCCCAGTACAGGGCACGGCTTTTGAACCGAAAAATACTGGTTTCATTATGGCATATTTTTTTAAGAAAGTAAAGTGAGAGGGCAAAAAAAGAGACCGCCGGTAAGGCAGTCCCGTTTCCGCAGTGAGAAGGGCGGCTTTGCATCAGCCGAAAAGCCCCTTCAGCAGGATCAGCAGCACTTTTACAAAATCGCCGGTGCCCAGCAGCTTGTACAGAGAGATCAGAGTAGATAACATGAATGTTTTGCTCCTTTTTTTACAATTTCGGGCCAAAATGCCCGGCATGCATGGAATACGGCTGGGCAGAATAGCGGATTGCAGGAAAAAATTGGGAGAAAACAAAACGGCACCCGTGCCGCTGCAAAAGCAGTACGGGTGCCGGAAGATCAATTGGTTTTCAACAGCTTCAGCGCTTTACGTTGAAAGCTGCCATGCCGGGGTAAACGGCGCTGCCGCCCAGCTGCTCCTCAATGCGCAGCAGCTGGTTGTACTTTGCAACACGCTCGGTACGGCTGGGAGCACCGGTCTTGATCTGGCAGGTGTTCAGCGCCACGGCCAGATCGGCAATGGTGGTGTCCTCGGTCTCGCCGGAGCGGTGAGAGCTGATGGCGGTGT
>OODJ01002385.1_pt1 | contig 12714 bp, 9 predicted proteins | sample 1671611 | NCBI WGS metagenome assembly OODJ01 (sample SAMN06348174, study PRJEB24527) | human gut metagenome | biome: human gut; feature: ankylosing spondylitis patient; material: feces | host: Homo sapiens | place: China | collected 2015-10 | reverse complement strand
GCACTCCCGTTTATGAGGGAATGATCGTAGGCGAAAACCCGAAGAATGAGGATATAGTATGCAACGTTTGCAAGAAAAAGCAGCTGACCAACACCCGCGCCGCCGGCTCTGACGACGCGCTGCGTCTCGTGCCGCCGCGCAAGCTGAGCCTGGAGCAGTGCCTGGAGTTCCTCGCGGACGACGAGCTGCTCGAGGTCACGCCCAAGAGCCTGCGCATCCGCAAGCGCATCCTCGACCATGAGCGCCGCATGAAGGCTGCGCACGGCAAGGGCGCAAAATAAATCTTTACAAGCGCGCCGCGATGTGCTATTGTAAAACAGTCCATGTGCCCGGATCCGGGGCTTGCCGCTTTGCAGCGGTGCCTTTCCGCCCGGTTCTGCGCCAGCGGATACGAAAACAAAGAAAGGAAGTCATCACCATGATCACCAAAGCTGAAAAGACCGCAGTCATCGAAGCCAACAAGACGCACGAGGGCGACACCGGTTCTCCGGAGGTCCAGATCGCCATCCTCACCGAGCGCATCCGTCAGCTCACCGAGCACCTGAAGGTGCACCCGAACGACAAGCACAGCCGTCTGGGCATGTACAAGATGGTCGGTAAGCGCCGCCGTCTGCTCGACTACCTCGCAAAGAAGGACATCGAGCGCTATCGTGCGATCATTGCAAAGCTGAACATCCGCAAGTAAGTTCGGCTTTTCCGAAGGGTATGAACGTTTGAACGCAGGGGGATAATTTCATATTGTCCCCCTGCTTTTTTCGTTTCCGCCCCGGCAGCCCATTTTCGGGAGCGCCGCTGCCCAGTATTTGAATCTGCGCCCCATCGCGCATGGGACGTGGATGCAAGTGCTGGCTCTGGCGTTTCCGCCAACAAAAGAAAGGAGCACCAGAACCCATGATTATCACCACGCACAAGCAGTTCCCCAACTACAAGCGCTACGAGATCGAGTATGAAGGCCGTCCCCTCGTCATGGAGACCGGCAAACTCGCAGAGCTGTGCAACTCCGCCGTCCTCGTCAGCTACGGCGAGACGACCGTGCTCGTCACCTGCACGGCCTCCGCCCGCCCGAAAGACGGCGTGGATTACTTCCCGCTGTCCGTTGATTTTAACGAAAAGCTCTACGCCGTCGGCCGCATCCCCGGCAGCTTCATGCGCCGCGAGGGCAAGCCCAGCCTGCCCGCCGTGCTGGCCAGCCGCCTGATCGACCGCCCGATGCGCCCGCTCTTCCCGAGCGACCTGCGCAACGACGTCATCATCGCCTGTGAAGTGCTGTCCGTCGACCGCGACTGCAGCCCGGAGATCACCGCCATGATCGGCGCGAGCGCCGCCGTGAGCATCTCCGACGTGCCGTTCAACGGCCCCATCGCCGGCATCGTCCTCGGCTGGGACGGCGAGAAGTACCTCTTCAATCCCACGCAGGAGCAGCGCAAGACCAACCGCATGACCACCACCATCGCGGCCACGCACAAGAAGATCGTCATGATCGAGTCCGAGGCCGACCAGGTGCCGGATGATGTGATGTACGAGGGCATCGTGCAGGCGCACGAGCACCTGCAGCCCGTGCTCGATCTCATCGACAAGATGGTCAGCGAGATCGGCAAGCCGAAGTTTGAGTATGAGCACGCCTCCTTTGACGAGGATCTGTTCGAGCTCCTGTGCGCCAACGAGATGGAAGGCATGGAGTACTGCATGGACACCGACGACAAGAACGTGCGCGAGGCGCGCGTGAATGAATGGATCGCCGCCGTGCAGGAAAAATATGAAGCCGAGCACCCGGACATGATGCAGTACATGGACGAGATCCTCTACAAGATGCAGAAGAAGATCGTCAAGAAGTGGCTGCTTGCCGGTCATCGTGTCGACGGCCGCAAGATGAACGAGATCCGCCCGCTCGATGCCGAGGTCGGTGTGATCCCGCGCGTGCACGGCTCTGGCCTGTTCACCCGCGGCCAGACGCAGGTGCTGTCCATCGCCACGCTCGCCACGCTGTCCATGTCCCAGAAGCTCGACACCATCTGGGAAGAGGAAGAAAAGCGCTTCATGCACCACTACAACATGCCGCCGTATTCCACCGGCGACGCCCGCGCCGCCCGCAGCACCAACCGCCGCGAGTATGGCCACGGCGCGCTCGTTGAGAAGGCGCTGCAGTGCGTCATCCCGCCAGTCGAGGAGTTCCCGTATGCCATCCGTGTGGTGTCCGAGGTGCTCTCGTCCAACGGTTCCACGTCGCAGGGCTCCATCTGCGGCTCCACGCTCGCGCTCATGGACGCCGGCGTGCCCATCAAGGCGCCGGTCGCCGGCATCTCCTGCGGTCTGATCCAGGACGGCGACGACTTCACCACCTTCATCGACATTCAGGGCGTTGAGGACTTCCACGGCGAGATGGACTTCAAGGTCGCCGGCACGAAGCAGGGCATCACCGCCATCCAGATGGACCTCAAGAACGACGGCCTCAAGCACGAGATCGTCAAGGAAGCGTTCCGTATGACACGCGAGGCCCGCTTCCAGATCCTCGATGAGATCATGCTCAAGGCGATCGCCGAGCCGCGCAAGGAGCTGGCCGATTCCGCCCCGAAGATGATCCAGATGAAGATCAACCCCGACAAGATCCGCGAGGTCATCGGCTCCGGCGGCAAGGTCATCCAGAAGATCTGCGCCGACACCGGCTGCAAGATCGACATCGAGGACGACGGCTCCATCTTCATCGCGTCCGAGGACATCGAGGCCTGCCGCGCCGCGCGCAAGACCATCGAGAACATCGTCTTCGAGCCGGAAGTCGGCGAGCTGTACTACGGCAAGGTCTCCAACATCCGCAGCGACTTCGGCGCATGGGTCGAGCTGGCTCCGGGCAAGGACGGCCTCGTCAAGATCAAGGATCTCGAGTTCAAGCGCACCGAAAAGGTCGAGGATGTGCTCAAGATCGGCGACATGACCTGGGTCAAGGTCATGAATGTCGACGATCGCGGCCGCATCGACCTGTCCCGCAAGGACGCGATGCGTGAAAAGGGCCTGATGTAATTTCGGCACAACTGTGTGGGCGGGGTGCGCATACACCCCGCCCACTTTTCCACGGGGGGACAGCACATTATGTACGAAAAACAGACGCTGCCGAACGGCGTGCGCATCGTCTACGAGCACATGCCGCACGTGCGCTCGGCGGCCATCGGCGTGTGGGTCGGCGTTGGGTCACGGTATGAGTCGCCGTGCGAGGCCGGTAGCGCGCACTTTATCGAGCATATGCTCTTCAAGGGGACGGCACAGCACTCCGCCTCCGAGCTGGCAGAACGCATGGACGCCATCGGCGGCCAGGTGAACGCCTACACCACGCGCGAGGGCACGTGCTACTATGCGCGCGTGCTCGACGAGCACCTCGACCGCGCGGGCGATCTGCTCGCCGAGATGCTCTTCACATCGAACTTTTCCGAGACGGACGCAGATAACGAACGCGGCGTCATCCGCGAGGAGATGGACATGTACGCCGACACGCCGGAGGATCTGGTCACGGAGCGGCTCATCGGCGCCGCCTTCCCCGGCGCGCTGGGGCGGCCGGTGCTCGGACGCCCGGCCACGATCGACCGGCTGACGGGTGCGCGCCTGCGCTCGTTTCAGATCGCGCACTATATCGCGCCGCGCATCGTTATCGCCGTGTCCGGCAGCTTCACGGATGAGAACATCGCGCGCCTCGCCGCGCACTTTTCGTGGCTGCCCGTGCGGCCGGATCTGACCATGCGGTCCGGCAGCTACACCCCAGCCTTCACGCTCAAGCGCAAGGCCATCGAGCAAAACCAGATCAGCATCGGCTTTCCCGGCCTGCCGACGGGGGCGGAGGAGCGCTTCACCATGGCGCTGCTCTCGTCCATCCTCGGCGGGAACATGTCCTCGCGCCTGTTTCAGACCGTGCGCGAGAAAAACGGTCTGTGCTACGCCATCTACACCTACACGGCGAGCTTTCTCGACTGCGGCATGTTCGGCATCTCCGCCGCCGTCGGCCGCGAGACGGAGCAGCGCGCGCTCGCGCTCATCCGCGACGAGCTCGAGCGCTTCCGCACCGACGGCGTCACGCAGTCGGAGCTCGACCGCGCGCGCGAACAGGTGCACGCGAGCGTGCTCATGGCGGAGGAATCCACCGCCTCGCGCATGAACAAGCTCGGCTATTCCGAGCTGTACCTCGGCCGGGTGCTCCCGGCGGACGAGGTGCTCGCGCGCTACGACGCCGTCACGCGCGAGGACATCCTCGGCCTTGCGCGCGAGACGCTGGACTTTGACCGCGTGTCGTTCTCGGCCGTCGGCCGCCTGCGGCCGCAGGAGGAATACGCGCAGCAGCTCAGGGGATAACAAAAACGCCGCGGAAGCCTCCGCGGCGTTTTCCTTTTCAGTCGTCCGACTCACCGGCCATGACCGTGTGCCGGATGCGGCGGATACCACACCCGCGCCGCTTGCGCAAGGGGGCGGATCCTGTCGCCATGTATCGCAAAACGTCCCCCGGCGGCTTCAAGAAGAAGCCGCCGGGGGCGTTTTGCTTTTTCAGGCGTTTTGGATCAGCAGCTCCGCGATCTGCACGCAGTTGGTGGCCGCGCCCTTGCGCACCTGATCGCCGCAGCACCAGAGGCACAGGCCGTTGGGGTCGGTCAGGTCGGGGCGGATGCGGCCGACGAACACGAGATCCTGATCCGACGTGTCGAGCGGCATGGGATACTGCAGCGCGTCAAGATCGTCCAAAAGGCGGCAGCCGGGAGCGGCGGCGATGGCCGCGCGCGCCTCGTCCACGGAGATGTGGTGCGCAAAGTGCACGGCGGCGGAGATGGAGTGACTGCGCACGACGGGCACGCGCACGCAGGTGCACGAGACGTTCATGTCCGGCAGGTGCAGGATCTTGCGGCCCTCGTTCTGGAGCTTCATCTCCTCGGAGGTGTAGCCGTCGCACTGCTCGCCGCCGATCTGCGGGATGACGTTGTAGGCGATCTGGTGCGCGAACACCTTCGGCGCGTAGCTCTTGCCGGCACGCAGGGCGTCGACCTCGTTTTGCAGCTCGATCGGGCCGCCCGCGCCCGCGCCGGATACGGCCTGATACGTCGACACGACCATGTCGCGGATGGGTGAGAGCTTGCGCAGCGCGTTGATGGCGGTCAGCGTGATGATGGTCGAGCAGTTGGGGTTCGAGATGATGCCGTGGTGCAGCTTCACGTCTCCGGCGTTGATCTCCGGCACGACGAGCGGTACGTTTGGGTCCAAGCGAAAGGCCGAGGAGTTATCCACGAACACGGCGCCGGAGCGCACGATCGCAGGGGCGAAGCGCTCGGCAATGTCGTTTTCCGCCGCGCCGAGGACGATGTCCATGCCGGAGAAGGCGGCGTCCGTCGCCTCCTCGAGGGCGATATTCTGTCCCTGCCACGACACGACCTTGCCGGCCGAGCGGGCGCTTGCGAGCAAGTGCAGCTCCCCGACGGGGAACTTGCGCTCGGCGAGGATCTTCATCATTTCCTGCCCGACGGCGCCGCTGGCGCCGAGAATGGCTACGCGATACTGCTTCATATTTGAAAACTTCCTTTCTTATTTCACAAAGCTGTTGTACAGGACCTGGATGGCGGGCGCGAAATCCTTCGTATCCACGCCGACGATGATGTTGAGCTCATCCGGCCCCTGCGAGATCATGCGGATGTTGATGCCGTGCTCGCCGAGCGCGGCGAAGATGCGGCCCGACGTGCCGGGGCGGAAGGCCATCTTCCGGCCGACGGCCGCGACGATGGAGATGTTCTCCGTCACGTGCAGATTGTCCGGGTGCAGCTGCTTTTCCAGCTCGCCGAGGATGGAGTACAGGCAGGGGGCGACCTTTTCGCTCGAGACGACGAGCGACAGGCAGTCGATGCCGCTAGGGGCGTACTCGATGCTCACGCCGTGGCGCTCGAACACTTCGAACACATGCCGGAACGTGCCCACGCTCGAGGACATACCGGACTTGGCGATCGTGATGATAGAGTAGTTTTTCTTGCCCGCGATGCCGGTGATGAGCCGACCGTCGTCCACGTCGTCGAACGACTCCATGATGAGCGTGCCGGGGTGGTCGGGGTCGTTGGTGTTGCGGATGTTGAGCGGGATATTCTTCTCGCGCACGGGGAAGACCGTGCCCTCATGCAGCACCTGCGCGCCGACGAAGCTCAGCTCACGCAGCTCGTTATAGGTGATGCGCTCGATGGGCAGCGGGTCGGGCACGATGCGGGGGTCGGCCATAAGGATGCCGGACACGTCCGTCCAGTTTTCGTACACGTCGGCATCGAGCGCCGCGGCCGCGAGCGCGCCGGTGATGTCGCTGCCGCCGCGGGAAAAGGTGCGGATCTTGCGGTCGGGCGTCACGCCGTAAAAGCCGGGGATGACAACGCTGCGCCCGTCGGCCAGCCGCCGGAGCGCGGCGTAGGACGCCTCCTTGTCGATCGAGCCGTCAAACTGAAAGCGCACCCACAGCTCCGCGTCCAGAAACGAGTAGCCGAGGTAGTCCGCCATGAGCAGGGCGGAGAAATATTCGCCGCGCGACACGAGCTCCTCTTCCGAGATGCCGGCGCGCATCTGCCGGCGCAGCACGTCGAGCTCGGCCTCGATATCGACGTTCAGGCCGCATTCGTCGCGGATGGCGATGTAGCGATCGCAGATCATCTGAAAGACGGCGTCGCAGTTCACGCCGTACTGCAGGTGCGCGTAGCACAGGTACAGCAGGTCTGTGAGCTTGTGGTCGTCCGCGCTGCGCTTGCCGGCGGCGGACACGACGATCACCTTCCGCGCGGGGTCGGCGCGCACGATGTCGCGCACTTTTTCAAACTGCTTGGCGTCCGCCATCGACGAGCCGCCGAATTTTGCAACCTTCAGCATGGGGCCCTCCTTACTGCAGCGCGGCAAAGAAGCTCTCGCTGTCCTGCACCAGCGCCTGCGCCATGAGCGCGTGCATCCGGCTCACGGGGATGGGCTGCGTGATGACGGCGCCTTCCCAGTCGCCCTCGGCGAGGGCGGCCAGCTCCGGCAGCGCGGCGCGCGTGCGCACGTAGTAGCGGTGCTGCACGCCGGAATTGTCCGGTACGGCTGGAACGAACGAGTCGGTGTAAAACGCATGCACGCCGCGGCGGATATCCACGAGATCCTGCACGACGTTGTAGGCCGTCGGGTAGCGGCCCGCGCCCTGACCGAAGAAGCTCTGCACGCCCATGCGGTCGCCCTCCATGCTGATGAGGTTGAAGTTCGCGGGCACGGCTGCCTCGAGCGCGTCATGGCTCAGCAGCGTCGGCTCGACGTAGGCGCGGATGCTGCCGCCTTTCTGCTCGGCCGCTGCGATCAGCTTGCACGTGCAGCCGTGCGCCTGAAAGCGGGCGATGTCCGCCTTGCGCACATTGCGGATGCCGAACACCGGCACGTCCGCCTCGCGCAGCGACACGCCGAAGGCCACGTTGGCGGACAGGATCAGCTTGCGCTGAATGTCCAGCCCGTCGATATCGGCCGAGGGGTCGGCCTCGGCATAGCCGAGCGCCTGCGCCTGCGCGAGCACGTCGGCAAAGTCGGCGTCGCTGCCGTGCATCGCGTCCATGATGTAGTTGGTCGTGCCGTTGAGGATGCCCCAGACGCGGGAGATGTGGTTGGCGTGCGCGGCCTTTTCAAGATTCGTCAGCCACGGGATGCCGCCGCCGACCGCCGCCGTGCACCGCAGTGCTGCGCCGTGCTCATTGGCGAGCGCGGTGAGTTCGTCGTAGTACCGGCACATGAGGTATTTGTTCGAGGACACCACGTTCTTCCCGGCGCGCAGCGCGGCCGCCACGTATTCATACGCCGGGTGCAGGCCGCCCATAACCTCCACGACGGTGTCCACCGCCGGGTCGTCGAGAATGTCCTGCATCTCGTAGGTGGTTCGGGCCGTCAGCTCGCCGAGATCGCGCCGGCACAGCACCCACACCGCGCGGATATCGTCCCGGCCGGCGAGCATATCGTAAACGCCCCTGCCGACAACGCCAAAGCCCAGAAGTCCGATGTTCATGATGTTCCCTCACTTTAGATTCGATGAAAATTGCCCGCGATAAGCGGACATATGTTTTTCGAGCGAGAACAATATACCACGCCTGTCTATGAAATGCAAGGCTGCGCGGCACTTTTGCGCAGAAAACGGCAAAAAACCGGCAGAAGCGAACTTCTGCCGGTCGTGTTTGTGCAGTTTTACTGTCCGCGGTTTTGCAGCGCGGTCAGGTAGGGGTTGAAGCGGCGCTCGGTCTCGAGCGTGGAGCAATCCATGTGGCCGGGGTAGACCTCGTAATCGCCGGGCAGAGCCGCGATCTTGGCCAGCGACTGCAGCTCGACCTCCATGCTGCCGCCGGCGAAATCCGTGCGGCCGCACGAACCGGCGAAGAGCGTGTCGCCGGTGAAGAGCGCGTCGCCGCAGATGAGCGTCACGCCGCCGGGCGTGTGGCCGGGCGTTTCCATGACGCGGAAGGTCAGATTGCCGACCTTGACCTCGTCGCCCTCCTTATAAAAGATCGTGCCCTCGGGCGGGGTGAACGTGTAGCTGTCGAAGGCGACGGCCGTGCCTGCGTCGAGCGCGTTCATGTACACGGGCGCACCGGTCTCCTCGTGCACGGCGTAGACGGCACCGGTGTGGTCGTAGTGGCCGTGCGTGAGCAGGATGGCGCGGCAGGTGAGGTGGTTGTCCTCGAGGTAGTAGAGGATGGTGTTAGACTCGTCGCCGGGGTCGATGACGGCGCACTCGAGCGTGGTCTCGTCCGTGACGATGTAGCAGTTGGTCATGAGGTGCCCGACGGGCAGACATTTGATGAGCATGGGGTGGCCTCCTTTATAAATGATCGGTATCGAGCAGGATGGTGACAGGGCCGTCGTTGACGGACGCAACTTTCATGTCCGCGCCGAACACGCCCGTGCGCACCGGGAAGCCGCGGGCCTCGCAGCCCGCGATCACGCGCTCGTAGAGCGGCACGGCGGTCTCCGGCCGGGCGGCGGCCGTGAAGCCGGGGCGGCGGGAGCGGCAGTCGGCAAAGAGGGTGAACTGGCTCACGATGAGCAGCTCTGCCCCGGCGTCGGCGGGGCTGACGTTCATTTTGCCATTGGCGTCCTCAAAGACGCGCAGGCCGCAGATGCGGTCGACGATGTGGTCGGCCTCGGCCGCCGTATCGGACACGTGCACGCCCAGCAGGACAAGGAAGCCCCTGCCGATGCGGCTGTATTCGGCGCCGTCGATCGTGACGGACGCCTCGGTAACGCGGGTGACGACGGCTCTCATGCTTTGCCCTCCTGTTTGGCCTTCTTTTCCTGTTCCGCCTGCAGCTCGGCGGTGTGCGCGGCGGCTTTTGCGGGGTCGGACGCGCCGCTGCGCGAGATGCGGATGACGCCGCGGATGGCGCTCAGGCGGCTGATGATCGTGCGCAGCTCAGCCAGGTCGTGCACCTCGACGGTGATCGTGATGGTCGAGCGGCCGCTGTCCACGTCGCGCGCGGTGAGCGTGCGCACCTTGGCGTTGAGCGTGTTGAGCGCCGTGGCCACGTCCATGACGAGGCCCGAGCGCTGCGCGCTGAGCATCATGAGCGTCGTGCTGTAGGCATCGGTGGTGCGCTCGGCCCAGCTCACGCGGATCCAGCGGCCGGCGGTCTCCGGATTGTCGCGGCTGGCGAGATAGTTTTCGCAGTCCGTGCGGTGGATGGACACGCCCGCGCCGCGCGTGATGAAGCCGATGATGCTGTCGCCGGGCACCGGCGTGCAGCAGCGGGAGAATTTGATGAGGCAGTTGTCCAGCCCCTCGACGAGGATGCCGTGCACGGCGTGGCGCGGGCGCTTGTTGCGGCGCTCGGCCGCCTCGTTGATGCGGTCGATGGCGTTTTTCTGGTTGGCCTTCTGGCTGCGCAGGATCTCGTCGCGGATGCGGTTGACGGTGCGCGTGGCGGTCACGCCGCCGTAGCCGATGGCGGCGTACAGATCGTCGAGCGAGGTGAAGGCCAGCCGCTTGAGGATCAGCGGCAGGATCTCGTCGCCCATGATGTCGGCCGGGGCGATGCCGTTGGCGCGCAGCTCGCGCTCAAACTGCTCCTTGCCGTGGACGATGTTCTCCTCGCGGCGCTCTTTTTTGAACCACTGCTTGATCTTCGTGCGCGCGGCGCCGCTCTTGGCGAGGTTCAGCCAGTCGCGGCTCGGGCCGGGCGCGTTTTTCGACGTGCGGATGTCGACGATATCGCCGTTTTGCAGCACGTAGTCGAAGTTGACGATGCGGCCGTTGACCGTCGCGCCGACCATGCTGTTGCCGATCGCGGAGTGGATGCTGTAGGCAAAGTCGATCGGCGTCGCGCCGGCGGGCAGATTGATGACATCGCCCTTCGGCGAGAACACGAACACCTCGTCGGCGAACATATCCACCTTCAGGGAGTGGATAAAGTCCTCGGCATCGGTGCCCTCCTGATTCTCCAGCAGGCGGCGCACCCACTCGTAGCTGCGCTCGTCACCGGCGCCCTGGCCGTTCTGCTTGTACTTCCAGTGGGCGGCCACGCCGTACTCGGCCATCTGGTCCATTTCCTTGGTGCGGATCTGCACCTCGAAGGGGATGCCGCTCTCGCCCACCACCGTGGTGTGCAGGCTCTGGTACATGTTGGGCTTGGGGGTTCCGATATAGTCCTTGAAACGACCCAGAATGGGCTTATACAGGTCGTGTATCAGGCCCAGAACGTTATAGCAGTCCGCCACAGTGTCCACGATGACGCGGAAAGCGAACAGGTCGAACACGTCGTCCAGCGACTTGTTCTGGGTGTACATCTTGCGGTAGATGGAGTAGGGGTGCTTCATGCGGGCCTGCACCGTGGCGTCGATGCCGGCCTCCCGCAGGCGGGTGGTGATCTGGTCGTGGATGGAGGACATGAAGCCGTCGTACTCCGCCGCCTTCTCGTCCAGCGCCTCGATGATCTCCCGGTAGCCCACGGGGTCCAGATATTTCAGGGACAGATCCTCCAGCTCCCACTTCATGCGCTGCATACCCAGACGGTGGGCGATGGGAGCGTAAATTTCCATGGTCTCGAAGGATTTCTGCTTCTGCTTCTCCGGCGTCTGGTACTCCATGGTACGCATGTTGTGGAGACGGTCGGAGATCTTGATGAGGATCACGCGGATGTCCTTGGCCATGGCCATCAGCATCTTGCGGAGGTTCTCCATCTGCTCCTCCTCTTTGGAGGTGTAGTGGACACGGGTCAGATTGCTGACGCCCTCCACCAGATCCGCCACCGTGGGAGAAAACAGCTTGCTGATCTCCTCATGGGTGGCGTCGGTGTCCTCGATGGTGTCGTGGAGCAGGGCCGCCACGATGGACTCCGTGTCCAGGTGCAGCTCCTCCGCCACGATCTGGGCCACGGCCAGCGGGTGGGTGATGAACGGCGAACCGTCCTTCCGGTTCTGTCCGGCGTGGTGGGCGGCGGCGTACTCGTAGGCGGCGCGGATCTGGTCGAAGCCGGCGGACGGGTTATATGATCTCACTGTTTCGATCAGGTGATCGTACATCTCCTGGGGTGTCATGGTCATTGTACAGTGCCTCCCTTCTCCGTCATCTGGCGGAGCCACAGCAGATGAGGTGACTCCGACAGCACCACTTTCTTCCCGCGGTGCAGGCGGATGGTCACGTTATCGTCCTGATGCTCCATGGTCAAAAGTCCCCGCTCGGCAAATACCTCCAGACACAGGGACGCCCGGGGGAACGGCTCGGTTTTGCCCAGCTTCGCCGCCCCGGTGCAGTGGCCGGTGAAGTACCGGGTGGGCCGGGCGGCGAGCTCCTCCGCCACCGCCCGCAGCAGCGGGAGATAGCCGGTGGTGAGGCCGGGCTCCGGTACCGTGTGCTCCAGAAAACGCCATGCGGCGGCGAACTGATCCCGTGTAGGCAGCAGGCGGCGGGCGTCCCGTACCGTCAGGGACTGATGGGCCGTGCAGCGGTCCGCAAGGGCAAGACCCTCCTGCTCCCGTCCGCTGGGGTACAGGGACGGCCGCAGGTCCACCATCTGGAGCTGCACCGTCCGGCTGCCGCGGAACTCGTTGATTTGCAAATAGAAGGCGGCATCCACGCGGTCACCGGCGCGGCAGCCGCAGTCCTCGGCCACGGTGGAGAAAAAGATGCCGTCAAACTGGGCGCTGCCCTTGCCGAGGCGCAGCTTCAGGTGGCGGTTCTGGCCCACGTTCTGGGTGCGCAGCAGCGTGGCGCCCAGCAGGCAGAATACGGGGCGGGCATTGCCGCTGCCGTAGGGTTCCAGCGCGGACAGAGCCTCCAGCTCCTCCAGCGTCACCGCGGAGGGGTGGGTGATGGCCACATCCACGTCCAGCTCGGACACGGGAGCCTGCCCGCCGCGGAAGCTGCGGGCATAGTCGTTCATGCGCTGGCGGAAGGCGGGGATATTCTCCTCCTGGATGGTGAAGCCCGCAGCCAGCTCGTGGCCGCCGAAGCCCAGCAGCAGGTCCTTGCAGCTCTCCAGCGCAGCAAACAGGTTGAAGCCGCCCCAGCTGCGGCAGGAGCCCTTGCCGGTGGCGCCGTTCAGGTGGATCATAAAGCTGGGGCGGGAATACTTCTCGGAAAGGCGGCTGGCCACGATGCCCACCACGCCCTGATGCCAGCGGCTGCTCTCCAGCACCAGCGCGCTGCGGTCGCGGTCGGGCAGGTGGGCGATCATCTCCTCCGCCTGAGAGTAGATGGTCTGCTCCACGTTCTGCCGCTCCCGG
>OODJ01002383.1_pt1 | contig 12716 bp, 10 predicted proteins | sample 1671611 | NCBI WGS metagenome assembly OODJ01 (sample SAMN06348174, study PRJEB24527) | human gut metagenome | biome: human gut; feature: ankylosing spondylitis patient; material: feces | host: Homo sapiens | place: China | collected 2015-10 | reverse complement strand
TGGCAGATCCTGCTCAACGGTCTGCTGTCCTCCTGGGGTAAGTCGCTGCTTGCGCTGAATGCCACCTACGGCTTCTGGGGTTTGATCATCCTGATGTGCTGGCAGCAGATCGGCTACATGATGATCATCTATATTGCCGGTTTGCAGAATGTGCCTGTGGATCTGGTGGAGGCCGCACGCATTGACGGTGCAACAAGCAGCCAGATTTTGTTCAAAATCAAAATCCCGATGGTCATGCCCAGCGTGACGATCTGCACCTTCCTGACGCTGACGAACTCCTTCAAGCTGTTCGACCAGAACCTCTCGCTGACAGCCGGTGAGCCTGCAAAGCAGTCCATGATGCTGGCCTACAACATCTACGACACGTTCTACGCACGCTCCGGACCCCAGTGGAAGGGCATCGGTCAGGCCAAGGCCGTCGTTTTCTTCCTGTTTGTGGTCGTTTTTTCGCTGCTCCAGCTGCATTTTACCCGCTCTAAGGAGGTGCAGGCATAATGGGTGCTACTAAAAAAGACCGCCGCATCAACGCGGTACTGTCCGTTCTGCTCACGATCCTGTGCATCGCCTGGATGTACCCGGTGTTCATGATTTTGATGAACTCCCTCAAGACCGAGCGCGCCATCACGACGAGCCACGCCTTTGAGCTGCCGAACGCCGAGACCTTCGTCGGCCTGAAAAACTACATTTATGGCATTCAGGAAATGGACTTTTTGTCCTCTTTCTGGTATAGTTTAGTGATCACGGTTTCGTCTGTGGCACTGATTTTGCTGTGCTGCTCCATGTGCGCATGGTATATCACCCGTGTGCAGAACACCTTGTCCAAAGGTATGTACTATCTGTGCGTATTCAGCATGATTGTTCCCTTCCAGATGGTCATGTTCACACTGGCAAAAACCGCTGATACCTTAAAGCTGAATAACCCCTACAACATCTGCATCATCTATCTGGGCTTCGGCGCGGGACTTGCGGTGTTCATGTTCACCGGCTTTGTAAAATCCATGCCGATTGCTATTGAAGAAGCCGCTATGATCGACGGCTGCAATCCCATCCAGATTTTCTTCAAGGTCGTCTGCCCGATTTTGAAGCCGACGATGATCTCTACCGCCATTTTGGAAACCATGTGGGTCTGGAACGACTATCTGCTGCCCACGCTGGTGCTGGACATCAAGACCTACCGCACGATTCCTATGGCTATCCAGTATTTCCGCGGCAGCTACGGCAAGGTGGAGATGGCACCCATGATGGCCTGCATCATGATTACGGTGTTGCCTGTTATCGTGCTGTACCTGATCTGCCAGAAATATATTATTGATGGCGTGGTCGCCGGTGCTGTCAAGGGGTAAATTTGACACTTCTTCAAGAAAGAGGATTGGCAAATGACCATCAAAGACATCGCGCGGGAGTCCGGCTATGCGGTCGGGACCGTCTCACGAGCCTTAAATAACGCCCCCGGCGTCAGTGCAGAAACCCGTCAAAAAATATTGGAAATCGTAAACCGCCACAATTATGAACCGAACGCCAACGCCAAGCATCTGAAGCAGCAGGCCAACGATGGGATCGCACTGATTGTGAAAGGCACCCAGAATATGCTGTTTGCCGGCATTTTGGAACCGCTGCAGCAGATCATTGAGGAAAGCGGCTACGTTGCGACGGTCTACTATATTGACGAGGAAGCCAACGAGGTTGCGCAGGCCCGGCGCATCTGCACAGAGCGCAAACCCCATGGTATATTGTTTCTCGGCTCAAATCCGGAATACTTCACGCCGGAGTTGGAGGCACTGGGTATCCCCTGCCTGCTGCTGACAAACAGCGCGGCATCCCTGCGCATCCGCAATTTGTCCAGTGTGTCCGTAGACGATATGGCTGCATCGGACACGATGATCGAATATCTGTACAAAAAGGGGCACCGCCGCATCGGAATCATCGGCGGCAAGCCCAATCTTTCCCGTCCAAGTCTCGCCCGTCTGGCCGGCTGTCAGGGTGCTATGCTGCGCCTTGGTCTGCCGTTTGACATGGAAAAGCAGTATGCGTATGCGCGGTTCTCGCTTTCCAGCGGGTATGAGGCAATGGAGTATCTCTTAAAGCACAGTCCCGACATTACGGCAGTGTTTGCCATGTCCGACCTGATGGCGCTCGGCGCAATTCGTGCGCTGCGGGATCACGGGCTGTGTGTGCCGCAGGATATTTCCGTCACAGGTTTTGACGGCATTGCGCTGGGACAGTACAGTGTGCCCCGGCTGACGACCATCCGGCAGAATATGGGGCAATTGGCGCAGCGTTCGGCGCGGATCCTGCTCCACAACATCCAAAAACCCGGCAATGCCGTGCACGAGATCGTCTCCTTCGATCTGACCGAAGGAGAAAGCGTGCGCGAACTGTGAACGAAAGACATCTCGGCTGCTTACTATCAAAAGAAAGAGGGGTTCTCTGATGAGAGCAAGCGGCATTCTAATGCCCATTTCAAGTCTGCCCTCGCCTTACGGTATTGGTACCATGGGTGCAGCCGCGCGCAGCTTTGTGGACTTTTTGGTCAAGGCCGGGCAGGCATACTGGCAGATTCTGCCCGTCTGCCCCACAAGCTACGGCGACAGTCCCTATCAGTCGTTCTCGACCTTTGCGGGCAACCCGTATTTTATCGATCTGGACGATCTGGCAAAGCAGGGACTGCTGCTGCCGGAGGAATATGCGTCCATCGACTGGGAATGCACCCCCGACTGCATCAACTACGGCGTCATGTACGAAAAGCGCTACGCAGTGCTGCGCTGTGCTGCCAAACGTCTGCTGGCAAAGCCCGGTGCCGACTACCGCCGCTTTGTGAAGGAAAACGACTTCTGGCTGCCCGACTACGCGCTGTTCATGGCGCTGAAGGACGCCCACAACGGAGTCTGCTGGCTGGAATGGGAAGAACCGCTGCGGCGCCGTGAGCCCGCTGCCCTGGCAGCAGCCCGGCAGCAGTACGCCGACGATGTGGCGTTCTGGCAGGCTGTACAGTTTATGTTCTACAGTCAGTGGCAGGCGCTGAAGCACTACGCCAACCAGCAGGAAATCCGCATCATCGGCGACCTTCCCATCTATGTGGCGCTGGACAGCGTCGATGTGTGGAGCTGCCCGCAGGAGTTCCAGCTCGACGAGAACCTGCTGCCCACCGAGGTGGCAGGCTGCCCGCCGGACGGCTTCTCCGCCACAGGCCAGCTGTGGGGCAACCCGCTGTTCGACTGGGACTCCATGGCCAAGACCGGCTACGCATGGTGGGTGCGGCGCATCAAACACATGTGCAGCATCTATGATGTGGTTCGCATTGACCACTTCCGCGGATTTGCGGGCTATTATGCTATCCCCTACGGGGAAGCAACCGCCCGGAACGGCCGCTGGCGCGAAGGTCCCGGCTATGCGCTGTTTGCTGCCATAAAGAAAAAGCTGGGCAGCCCGCGCATCATCGCCGAGGATTTGGGATTCCTGACGGAAGATGTCACTGCCCTGCTGAAGCAATGCGGCTATCCCGGCATGAAAGTGTTGGAGTTTGCCTTTGACAGCCGTGACGGTGGCGATTACCGCCCCCATAGTTACCCCAAGAATTGCATTGCCTATGTAGGCACCCACGACAACGAGCCTGTGAACGGCTGGATGGAAACCGCCGCCCCTGAGGACGTGGCGTGCGCCGTGCGTTACCTGAATCTGACGAAGAAAGAGGGCTATCACTGGGGCATGATGCGCGGCATCTGGTCCAGTGCTGCCGATCTGGCTGTCGTGCAGGCACAGGATCTGCTGGGCCTTGGGCATGAATCCCGCATGAACACGCCGTCCACTCTGGGCGGCAACTGGTGCTGGCGTGCCGAACCCGGTGTCTTTAACACGCGGCTGGCCAAAAAGCTGTACAGTGAAATGGAACTGTACGGACGTTTGCCGGAATGAAAACAGCCTTTGTGCTATGGTGTCGGCTCGTCCTCCGTGCGGGATCCGCTGCCTAAACACATCAAGGCTGCATTCAAATTATTCAACCGTTGTATCACACGATACAACGGTATTTTTATTGACAAAAAGTTCCTGCCGCTTAGCGCTGCTTTACCTTCTTCCGATAGGTTCATTCCCCATCTTGCTTTCTGCCGACGATCAAAATGCTGAAACTGTTGTCCCTGCGGCAAGGAGGGCGGCGGAGATTTTTTGCACGAAGGCGAGGGCTTTGGGGCCGTCGCCGTGGACGCAGACGGAATCGGCCTGCAGGGTTACGGTGCTGCCGTCGTCGGCCTGTACGGTACCCTGCGCTGCCATCTGCAAGACCCGCGCAATGGCGGTATTCTCATCCTCGATCATTGCGCCGGGAGCGCCGCGTGGCACAAGGCTGCCGTCGGCCTGGTAGCCGCGGTCTGCGAATACCTCGCTGGCAACGGGCAGTCCGATGGCGTTTGCGGCCTTGACCATCTCGCTGCCGGAGAGAGCCAGCAGCACAGCACCGGGAGCTGCAGCCTGCACAGCGCGGCAGATGGCCGCCGCCAGCACCGGATCCCTAGCGGCCATGTTGTACAGCGCACCGTGAGGTTTGACGTGGTGCAGCGGTACGCCCGCCGCGTCGCAGAATGCCTTCAGCGCACCGATCTGGTACATCACGTCGGCCTCGGCTTCGGCGGGGGAAATTGCCATTCTGCGGCGGCCAAAGCCCTGCAAATCCGGCAGTCCCGGGTGTGCACCCACCTGCACGCCGTACTTTTTGCACAGCAGAACGCTCTTTTGCATTACGGACGGATCGCCCGCGTGGAACCCGCAGGCAATGTTCGCGCTGGTCACATAGGGCAAAATTTCGGCATCCATGCCGATGGTGTACGCGCCGAAACTCTCGCCCAGGTCGCAGTTTAAATCAATGGACGGCATTGCAACATCCCCCTTAGTATTTCAGCAGTGTGTTTTTTACGTCGGTCACAAACATATACCCCGGCGCATGCGTGATGCAGAACTCCGGCTTCGAGTGCATGACCACGGCCTGGGGCGTGACCCCGCAGGGCCAGAAAACCGGTGTTTCGCCCGGACGAATCGTCACGGCATCGCCGTAATCAGGGTGGGCCAGATCGGTGATGCCGATGGCTTCCGGCGTGCCGATCTGCACCGGCGCACCGTGCACGCGGGGCATGCCCGCCGTGATGGCCACCGCCGCAGGCACCTGCGCGTGGGGAATCGGACGCATACTGACGACCATATTTCCGCTGAACATCCCCGCGGGCGTGCAGGGGATGTTGGTGTTGTACATCGGCACATTGACGCCTTCCTCGATCTGGCGCACCGGGATGTCCGCGTCCAGCAGCGCCGACTCAAAGGAGAAGCTACACCCGATGAGGAAGCTGACCAAATCGGACCGTTCCTCAAAATAGCGCAGCACATCGGTGGTTTCCTCGGTCAATTCGCCGTTTCGGTAGATGCGGTAGCGCGGGATGTCCTGCGCAATATCGCTGCCCGGGGCAAATTGGGAGAAGCTGCGCTCCCCGGCATCGGCCACTTCCAGCAGCGGGCAGGCCTTGGGGTTGCGCTGGCAGAACAGCAGGAAATCCCACGCCAGCGCCTTTGGTAGGACCACCAGATTGCCCTGGGCGTAGCCGTCGCAGCAGCCTGTGGTCGGGGCATCCAGCTTGCCCGCGCGGATCAACGCCCGAATCTCAGCCGGGGGGAATGCGGAATAGTTCATAACGTGCACCTTCTTTTACAAGCGATCTCTTACCCGCTGCCACAGGGCCGCCTGCTGCCGGGCAGCCTGCACGGCCCGGGACGGCGTCACAAAGGTAAAGCATACCCGCTGCCCGGGGCGGAGCTGCGCCAGCGCGGGTAAGTCGGCAGAAATCACCGTGGCAATTTTGGCATAGCCGCCCGTGGTCTGGTGGTCGGCCAGCATGACAATGGGCTGCCCGTCGGCGGAGACCTGCACCGACCCGGGCACAATACCGTCGGAGAGAATATCCGCGCCGCGGCGCATTTGCAGCGGCGTGCCCGCCAGCTTGCAGGCCATACGGTCACAGTCCGGCGTCAGGGTATAGATACCGTGGATAAAATCCTGCCGGCCCTGCACGGTAAAGGCGGCGTCCTGCGGGCCGGGCACGGCGCGCAGCAGCGGCAGCATCTGCGTCCCCTGCACGCGCATGGGGTGCAGCCCGCCGCACACAGTCTTGTCCCGCAAGGGACGGTCCAGCCGTTTGGCAGTGATGGCCTGCCACAGCGCGGCGGTATCACATGAGCCTATGGCCAGGGTATCGCCCGCGGTCAGCTTGCGGCCCTCCAAGCCGCCGATGCCGCATTTTACATCGGTGGCACGGCTGCCCAGCACGGGCGGGGTGGCAATGCCGCCGCCCACGGCCAGATAGCTGCGCAGTCCTGTTTTTGCGGCCCCCATCTGCAGCACACTGCCTGCTTTGGCAAGCAGCGGTGCGTAATAGGGTACGGGCGTACTGTCCAGCACAGCAGGGCTTTCGGCCCCCGTCAGAGCAAAGACGGTGTCCGTTTCAAACCGCAGGGCCGCGCCGCGCAGGGTGCATTCCAGCACGGCTGCACCCGGGTCGTTGCCGACCAGCACATTGCCCAGACGGTAGGCGTATCCGTCCGCTGCGCCGCAGCTGCGGTAGCCCTGGGCAGCATAGCCCACGCGGCCCGCATCCTGCACAGTTGTAAGCGGGCCGGGGTCCAGTACGGTGATGCTCATGCCGTGCCCTCCTTTGCCGCCAGGGCTGCAAATTCCGCCGCGGTGATGGGTTCAAATTTTATGCGGTCCCCCGCCGTGTAGGGCAGTGCGCCCGATTCCGGGTCAAACAGTTTGCGCGGCGTGCGGCCGATGAGCTGCCAGCCGCCCGGGCTGGCAATGGGGTAAATGCCGGTCTGTTCGCCGCCGATGCCCACCGCCCCGGCCGGGATGGCCGTGCGCGGTGTATTCAGCCGCGGGGTAAACAATCGTTCGTCCAGCCCGCCCAGGTACGGGAACCCCGGCAGGAATCCCAGCATATAAATACGGTATTCCCGCCCGGTGTGCAGCGCGATGACTTCTGCTTCGGTCAGCCCCGCGTGCTTTGCCACAAAGGGCAGGTCGGGGCCGAAATCGCCGCCGTAGCATACGGGGATCGTGACCAGCCTCCCCTCCCCCGCCGCGGTGTCCGCGCCGTCAGCGTCACGCAACCCTTGCAGGGCTGCCGCCAGCGTGTCATAGTCGGTCACAAGCGGATCATACACCACCAGCAGCGACGCAAAAGCGGGCACTGTCTCGGTCACGCCGGGCAGCTTGGCCACCAAAACGCGGCTGTTCAGTGCCGCCACCGCCGCGCCGATCTCCGGTGCAATGCGCTGGGTGAATCCCGCCAGCAGGGCGCAGTCCCCAACCGGGTGTACCGTAAACGGCAGCATGACCGCTGCCCCCTTCCTTCTATAATAGTCAGTCAAAGAAGTGCTTTGCCAACACAGGGCCGAACCAGTGATCCGACTTGTGGGAGTACCGTACCGCGTAGGCCGTGCACTGGCGCATCAGACTGACGATGCTGACGTTCATGCGCGTGCTGAATCCGTCAATGCCCGGCAGCAGTGAGCCCGTCATATCAATAAACCCGTTGCGTGCCGCCACCCGCATGACCTCGGACTCCATGTCCTCGTGGTGCAGGATCTCCATATCTTTTTTGAGATACGCCAGCGCGGCCATCAAGCCGTAGCAGCCCCAGTCGGAGCAGGTGGCCGTGATAATGTTGTCAGTCCTGGTGGCGCTTAATATGCCCCCGCCGCAGCCGCATTGGCACTCGCCCCTGTTGGTGAACGGCACATATTTTTTGATGTGGTCGGCAATCGTGCCCATGCCGATCTCATTGCCCAGGTCACCGATGGCGATATTCGGCACACCGTCGGCGCGCAGCTTTTCCCACAGCACATCGCTGCGGGCCTGCAAGGCGGTCACGTCCAGCCCGACGGCATTGTGACAGACCCCCAGGGCGTTCGCGCCGCAGGCTTCGACAGAGACGACTGCCGCGGGCTTGCGGGCAGCCAGCTCGGCAGCCTTCACCTTTTCGGCGGCAGCGTCGTACTCGGCCTGTACCTTGGCCTTGAGCTCGTTGATGATCTTGCCCATGGCAGGGCGCTCTTCGGGTGCGACGGTGCGCAGATTCTTCATCAGGGCAGGGATCTTGCCGTTCTTGCTGAGGTATTCCTGCCAGAAGGATGCCAGCGTTTCCTTGCTGGAGACCTGACCAAGGCTCTCTTCGGCCTGTTTTGCCAGCTCGTCGATCATTGCTTGCATGGATGTTCTCTCCTTTTCCTACTTCGTGTTCATGAGCGGAGACATGAAAAAAGCTCCGTCCCCTCTGCCTGTTCTCAGGCAAAAGGGACGAAGCTGTAACAGTCTGCTCCGCGGTACCACCCGGTTTCCGCCCTTTGCGCAAGCAGCGGGCGGCACTCAAACGCCGTAACGGGGCGCAACCGTCCTGTGCTAGTGGGCCGCAAAGCCGTTCGCGCAGGCCGCTCAGGAGCGAACTTCAGCCTGTCTGCACGCGGGGACCCTTTCAGCCGGTGAAGCCCCTCTCTTTGCTGTGCCGAACAAACCTACTCTCTCCGTCGCTGCGTTTGGGAGTATTCAGGTTTTATAACCGTTTGTTATGTTACCACATTTTGCGGCGGTTTGCAAGCGGGGCGGGCAGATTTTGCGCAGGTTTCCGGTTTTGACTTGCCATTTTGGCTCTGTCATGTTATACTCAGTGCAGCGCTTTGCATGGAAGGAGGGTACACCCGGATGGGCTGGAACGGCTGCGTTTTCTTTAAAAAAGGCAACCCCTAAGCATTTCCGGCTCGAAGTGTACCCATTTTTCTTCCGGCAAAGCGTGGAGCATCGTTTTTATGCGCCGCGCAGCTTTGCTGTGGGGCGTTTTTGTTTTGCCGGGAAATGGGGCACTGTTTCACGCAGAAGCAGAAAGGGTGTCCCCCATGAATCATACCATCCATTTAAAAAAGCAGCTGCGCTGCATCTATCTGTCCAATTTCTTTTCCGGCCTGCGCATTACGGATGCCGTGTGGGTGGCGCTGCTGGCCGCCCGCGGGTTCTCGCTGTGGGAGATCGGCCTTGCCGAGAGCGTCTACCATATCGTCAGCCTGTTGTGCGAGGTGCCCAGCGGAATGGCCGCCGACCTGCTGGGGCGTAAACGGGCCCTTGTGGCGGGCGGTATCCTGGCAGTGCTGAGCAGCCTGCTCATGGCATTTGCGCCCGGCCTTTTCCTGATTTGTGCAGCGATGGGGCTGAACGCCCTGTCCAACACCATGTTTTCCGGCACCGATGCCGCTCTGACCTACGACAGCCTGAAGCAGGCCGGGCAGGAAGAACGGTATCTTTCCGTGGCCGCCAACCGCTCCCAGATCGGCATGCTGGCCAGCGCGCTCGGCTCCCTTGCCAGCACACTGCGGCGGTTTCTGCGGTTTTCCGGCTTTTATCTGGTGAGTGCGCTGTTCAGCAGCATTTCCACACTGGCCATGCTCCTGCTGAAGGAACCTGTGGTCACCGAAGCACAAGCCGCCCGGAGTTCCCATTCCCTGCGAGAGCTGCCGGGCCAGTTCGCGCAGCTGGTACGGGACAGTGCCGCCGCCCTGCGCGGCTGCCCGCTGGCGGCAAAACTCATCGCTGCCGATGCGGTCATCTCTGTCCCCTGCTATCTGACCAAGATGTTCCTGCAGCAGCGGCTCGTGGAGCTGGGCTGGCCCACCGAGTGGCTTTTTCTGCCCTTGCTGCTGGGCGGTGCGGCCTGCGTGGCCGGTACCGAGATCGGCCGACGGGTACATCCCCACACCCTGCGGCGGTTCTACACGGTGTGTGCCCTGCTGGTCGGCGGCGGGACCTTTCTGGTCGGCGCGGCGCCTGCATGGGGCGGCATTCTGGGCATGATGCTGGTGCAGGGCGTGCTGGAAGTCTGGCTGCTCCATGCCGACCAGCGTCTCAATGCCCTGATCTCCAGTGATCAGCGGGCCACCCTCATCAGCGTGGACAGCATGGCCTACAGCATCCTGATGATCCCCGCAAGCCCCTTTGTGGGTGCCGTGGGCGATCTCTTCGGGCAGGCGGGTGCCGGGCTTGCCCTGCTGGGCGTCCTGACCGCCGCCAGCGGGGCGGCGGTACTGGCCAAGCGCCGGAGCTGAGTTTTACCACAAAACGCAAAAGACCGCTGCGCCTCTGAAGTGTACTCCGTCAAGCAAACAATAAAAACCATATAAGATCGAAACCGCCGGGTTTGAACCGCACCCCATTTGTCAGACCGTAAGATCTGCTGTTCTGGAAATGGGACGCAGTTTGTTTTTCCGCCGGGTACTTTTTGTCTGCCAGGCAGGCACTTGTGAAGTCCGTTCATGCAAAAGTCAACATTCTTCATGTGCTCAGCATAAAATTCTAGGTTGCCCCCAAAGTATTAAGGTCACTGAGCGCTGTACACACTGCCCATCGTCCAGGAATTGTTGGCCGAATACTTTGCGTGGTTGCGCAGGTAGGTGAGCCAGGTGCCATAGCCGTTGCCAGCCGACAGGTGGATGCCATCGGGGGCCGCCAGCATTTCCTTCAGGTTGCCCTCACCGTCGGCCAGGGCCTCCCACAGGTCCAGATACACGCAGCCCTTGCTGGCGGCCAGCTGGGCCAGCTGCTCATTCACCCCGCGCAGCACATCGGAAGCAAGACCCGGCTTCTCGGCGGCCGCTTTCGGACGCACCGGCGGGACCGACTCCACATAGATCACGCAGTCCGGCCCCAGCGCCTCCCGCAGCATGTCCAGCATCTGGCCGTAATAGGCCAGGAACCGGTCGGAAGCACCCAGCGTGGTGAGGGTGTTGGTGCCCAGTAGGATATACAGCTTTTTGGGTTGGGCAGCGGCCAGCACATCCAGTGCGATCTCTTCCCCGCGGACGGAGCTCTTGACCGCCGTCCGGTTCACGATGGCATCCGGCCCCACGCCGGTGTAACCGCAGACCAGCGCCCCACCCAGATTGATCTGGTAGTCCGAAAAGCCCACGGTCAGGCTGTCACCCAGAAAGGCCGCGTCCGCAAAATAGTTCAGGTCCACCTGCCCGCAGCTGGGCTGACGGATGACGCTGGCGTCGTAGGCCTTGACCACCGCAGCGGCCGCATCCTGCCGGGCCGGGCCAAAGGTCTCCAGCGTGACCGCCTGTGCGTCCCCGCTGCCGTCCGGCGCGGTGCTGTCGCCGCTGCTGTCACTGTCTGCCGCTTCGCCCTGCATGGGCAGTGGTGCCAGAATGTCCTGTGCAATGCCGCTGGCCGCCGGCTCCGACTGTGCGTCCTTGGCCGATGCACCGTTTTCCAGAATGGCGGTAATGGCGTAGGCCAGCACCAAAATGGCCAGCACCACCCCTGCCAGGCGCAGCTTGCCGCTCACGCCGCCGTGACGGGCACGGTGCGATGTCGAATGATATTCGTGTGAAATCCCCATGGTTTTTGCTCCAGCTTTCTCGTTTTTACCCCCAGCGGCCGACGCAGCCCGCCGCATCGGATGCAGGTGCTCCCATTCTATCATAATTTTTTTGCCTGTGCAACCAATTGGGTCTTGCATACAACAGGCAAAACAGTTACAATAGAGTCGTAGCAGTTTTTGCGCATTTTACAAAAAGCGCATTCACATGCTGCATCATTTTTGTACCACTTGCAAACTTGTTTTGTCAGCCGCCTTTGGTCTGTGTGCAGTGCAGGGCCGCAGTCCCTTTGCAGCAGGGCGGCAGACAACATCGGTTTGCAGGCGTTTTCTATCGTTCACGGTAAAGGATCAAGAAGGAGGTACTCATGGCCAAAAATGTGATCATTGGTCAGAGCGGCGGCCCCACGGCCGTCATCAATTCCAGCCTGGCAGGCGTGTACAAGGCTGCCTGCAGTCTGGGTGCCGACAAGGTGTACGGCATGAAGTACGGCATCGAGGGCCTGCTCAAGGAAGAGCTCATCGAGTTGAATGTCCTGCTGGACGACCGCATGAGCATTGAGCTGCTCAAGCGCACCCCGTCCAGCTATCTGGGCAGCTGCCGCTACAAGCTGCCCGACCCGGACACCGACTCCACCCCGTTCGTCAAGCTGTTCACCCTGTTTGACAAGTACGACATCTGCGCGGTGTTCTACATCGGCGGCAACGACTCCATGGACACCATCGCCAAGCTCAGCCGCTACGGCGACCGGGTGGGCAGCAGCGTGCGGTTCATCGGTGTGCCCAAGACCATCGACAACGACCTGTGCCTGACCGACCACACCCCTGGCTACGGCTCGGCGGCCAAGTACATCGCCACCATTTTAAAGGAAGTCATCCGCGATTCTTCCGTGTATGACATCCGCAGCGTGACCGTGGCCGAGATCATGGGCCGTCACGCGGGCTGGCTGGCCGGTGCGGCCTGCCTGGCCGGCGGCGATGACTGTGAAGGCCCGGACCTGATCCTGCTGCCGGAGGTCCCCTTCGATCAGGACAAGTTCCTGGCCAAGGTGGACGCGCTGCAGCGGGTCAAGCCCAACGTCATCATTGCGGCCAGTGAGGGTGTCAAGACCGCCGACGGCACCTACCTGTGCGATCTGGTGTCCACCGCCGGGCAGCTGGACGCCTTTGGCCACAAGGCCGTGCTCAGCGGCACCAGCCGGTATCTGTCCGAGCTGATCCACGACAAGCTGAACTGCAAGAGCCGCGCCATCGAGTTCTCTACCCTGCAGCGCTGCGCCAGCCATCTGGCCAGCCGCACCGATGTGAACGAGGCCT
>OODJ01002381.1_pt1 | contig 12718 bp, 12 predicted proteins | sample 1671611 | NCBI WGS metagenome assembly OODJ01 (sample SAMN06348174, study PRJEB24527) | human gut metagenome | biome: human gut; feature: ankylosing spondylitis patient; material: feces | host: Homo sapiens | place: China | collected 2015-10 | reverse complement strand
CCGGAAGCGCATACAGCAGCTCTCCCCGCGTGCCGCCGGTCTCAAACTGCAGGTGCAACCGTTTCTCCAAGCAGTACACGTGCTGCTCGGCGTCCGTCACGAGCAAACGCACAAGCACATCGCAGCCGTCGGACGCAGCGCCGCAGAGCTCAGCTCGCTGCGCGCGCACCGTCAGCGCGGCGGCATCGCACGCGATCACGCCCTCAGCAGCAAGATGCAGCGGCTCTGCCTGCTGCACCGTTCCGGCCGGGATCGTCTCCCATTCGAGCTGCAGCTGCGCGGTATTGCAATAGGCGTCCGTCACGCACTCAGCTGTAAGCTCACCAAAGCATACCGTCTGCGCGACCAGATGGTATTCCGCCTCCAGCGTCGCACCGTCGGCTGCGGTGCTCACGTTCAGATAAGCCGCTGTCAGGCTGACACTTGCCTGCACCATGCAGGGCTCGGCGTCCGCCGGACAGTCGAGCAGCTGCGAAAACGGTGTCTCAAACGTCTCAGCGACCGGACAGGACTGCCCCTGCTGCAAATAGCTGACCGACGTGCGCACGCGCCCCTGCACGACTGCACGCCCGTCGGCGATGTGCATCTCGTCGAGCAGCACGGCCTCCGCATGGCACAACAGGCGGTCCGTTTCCGGCTGCCCGTCGGAAAAGCGGTGCATTTGCGTTGCGGTGAACGTCTGCTCCTCCACGGCCACCGGCACGTGCACGCACAACGGTTCTGAATGTGTGAATACGGCACCGCTGTCACTCTCGATCCGCTCCGTGAGCGCGAGCTCCGTCTCCCGGTAAGCGCGCAGGCACAGACTCAGCCGCGCCGTCACACGTACCTTGCGGGAATTGACCGCGCGCGCATCCAGCGCAGCGAGCGTGTAGCGCAGCCATGGGCGCACGTCCTCTGCGAGTGTCTCACCGCTCATATGTACCTTGACCGGCAGCTCCACGGGGAAGCTGCGCAGCGCGCCGCTTTCCTCGGCATAGACGACATCCGCCGCAATGCAGCCTTCGATCTGTGCGCTCTTGTCCGAAAACGCGAGATTCCAAAGGCAGAACGTCCCCTCCGTGACCACGAGTGCGCTGAGATCGCCGAGCGCGTCTGGTACGACGGCGTCCACGCTGCACGTCTCCTCCTCGGTGCGGTCAAAGACCCGCGTATACATTCTGTGCTCCTGCTTGCCCAGTTGTAGTTCCATAAAGATGTACTCCTTATCGTTTTTGTACATCCTTATGCCGGGCACACGGCGGTTATGCCGCCATCAGCACCGCAGCAGCCACACGCCAGCCGCAATGAGCGCACCGCCGAGCGCAAACCACCAGAAGCCGGCCGGCAGCACCAGCGCCAGAATGATGAACACACCGGCGACCACGCACGCGATGCCGATCCAGAAGCAAATCCCCCGCCGTCGAAACATAAAGCACCGCCCTCCGCTTGCAGGTTCTCCCTACAGTGTATGCGGAGGGCGGCGCTTTGGTGCGTCACTTCTTCTTTTCCCAGTCATTGACCTGGGCCGAGAGCGCGTACAGGCGCGCATAGCTCTCGTGGCGCTCCGGCGCGATCTTGCCTGCCGCCACGGCGGCGAGGACGGCGCAGCCGGGCTCTTTCAGGTGCGCGCAGTCACGAAATCGGCACTGGCCGATATACGGTCGAAACTCCCGGAACGCATATTGCAGATTTTCGCACGAGATGGGGTCGACCATGTCCACCTCAAACGAGGCAAAACCCGGCGTATCGGCGACGAACGTATCCGCTCCAAGCGCATAGAGCTCGACATGGCGCGTTGTGTGCTTGCCGCGGCCGAGCCGCTCGCTGACGGCCCCGGTCGCAATGCCGAACGACGCATCGAGCGCATTGAGCAGGCTCGATTTGCCGACGCCGGAGTTGCCGGTGAAGGCACTGGTCTTACCGCGCAGCGCATCGCGCAGCGCATCCAAGCCGAGGCCAGTCGCAGCGCTCGTGCGCAGAACGCGAAAACCGATGGAGCGGTAAATGTCATAGAGATGCTCCGCCGGGTCAAGGTCGCACTTATTGAGGCAGACGACCGGCTCGCAGTCGGCATTTTCCGCGATGGCGACCACGCGGTCGATCAGAAACGGATCGGTGACGGGGTTGACGTTCGCCGCGATCATGATGAGCTGGTCAATATTCGCCACTGCCGGGCGGATGAACGCATTGCGCCGCGGCAGGACGGTGTCGATGCGGCCCTTGCCGTGCGCATCGAAGCTGACCTCCACACGGTCGCCGACCAGCGGACTGCACCCGTCGTACCGGAAACGGCCGCGGGCCTTGCACTCCACGATCTGATCGCCGGCGGCCACATAGTAAAAGCCGCTGAGCGCCTTGATGATGACACCCTGCACCATAAGCAATGTGCTCCTTTGTCTGTTACGGTTTTTCCGGCCCGTCGGAGACCCAGATATAGACCTTGCTGTACTCCGTGAGCTGTGTGTTGGCCGGCGCGCTCTGCTTAAAGACTGTGCCCTGCTTGGCGTCGTTGGTCTCTTTGTACGTGCCGCCATAGCACAGGCCGCTGCTCTCGATGCGCGCGATGGCGGCTGACTCCGTCAGCTCCGACAGGTCAGGCACCGTGACCGGGCGCAGCTCGGGGCCGCCACTGACGATCAGCTTCACGCTCGACCCTGCGGCCGCCTTTTCGCCGGGCGCAGGCTCGCAGCTGATGACATACTTTGCCGTCACGTCCTTGGAGGCCTGAAACTCCGTCGTGACCGTAAAGCCGGCTTTTTCCAGCGCGGCCGTCGCCTTCTCATAGTCCTCGTTGATGACATACGGCACATCGGTCATGACGACGCCGGTGCTGACGGTGAGCTGCACGTTGATGCCGTCCGAGACGCGCATGCGGCTCTTGCCCGCCGCCGGATCCTGCTCGATGATGATGCCGTCCGGCACGTCGGGATCGACCGTGTATACGACCGTGAAGTGGTAATCGGCATACTGCTTGTCGTTGACGACCGCCTCGTAGGACTTGCCGGTAAAGTCCGGCACATCCACGCGCTCCGCCGTGCGGAACAGATCCTCAAGCCAGAAATTCCACAGAAACACAAACAGCAAAATGGCAAAGACGCCGACCGAGAAAATGCCCGTGAAATAACTCACGCGCTTGGCCCGCTTGCGCCGGCGCTGGTATGCTTCCTCCGTCAGATCCTGACCCACACCGAAAAAGGAGTCCTTTTTCTCCGCGCTCTCCCGCCGCCGCTCGACAAGCGGACGCTGCTGATTGAGGTGCTTTTTGCAGGCATTGAGCGCTTTGAGCATCTCCCCCGCCGACTGATAGCGCTTGCGCAGATCCGGCTCCATGGCGCGGAGCGTGATGCGCTCAAGCTCCTCGGGGATGTCGCTGTTCCACTCCTGCGGCGGCTTGGCGCTGCCGGCGATGTGCATGAGCGCGATCTCCTCCGGGGTGTCCGCGTCATACGGCAGGTGGCCCGTGAGCATCTCATAGAGCACGACGCCGAGGGAATACAGGTCGCTGCGCGCGTCGGCATTGAGGCCCTTGGCCTGCTCGGGCGCGATATAGTGCACGGAGCCGATGGCCTGCCCGCTGCGCTCCTCGTGAATGTTCTCGAGCGCGGCGATGCCGAAGTCAGCGACCTTGACCATGTCATCGTTCGTGATCATGATGTTCTGCGGCTTGATGTCCCGGTGGACGATGCCGTGGGCGTGCGCGTGCTGCAGCGCCTTGCAGATCTGCGTGGCGTAGTGCAGCGCCTCCGTGGCGCTGAATACACCGTGCTCCGCCATGCGCTGTTTGAGCGTCTCGCCCTCGATGAGCTCCATGACAATATACTCCGTCTCGCCGCTGTGGCCGACATCGTAGACCGAAACGATATTCGGCTGCGAGAGCATGGCGACCGCGTGCGCCTCCGCCTGAAAGCGGTTTTTCAGCTCGGCATCCGCCGCCATCTCATCGCGCAGGATCTTGACGGCAACATAGCGGTGCAGCTTGTGGCACATGGCCTTGTAGACGACCGACATACCGCCGCTGCCGATGATCTCCAGGATCTCGTAGCGGTCGTCGAGCATCTGACCGATATAGCGATTCATTGATTGTTCCATAGTGATCCCCCTGTTGCGCTTCAGCGGAAAAGAACGAGCGCGGTCACATTGTCGCGCGCACCGCGTGCCAGCGCCGCCGCGATCAGGCGGCCGCAGATCTGCTTTGCATCCCGCGAGCCGCGGCAAAAATCATGCATCTGGCCCTCCGACAGCGTGTTGGACAGCCCATCCGTGCACAGCAGCAGCCGCGCACCCAGCGGAAACGGCAGCGTGCGGCAGTCCGGCTCGACCTGTGGGCCGACGCCGACGGCGCGCGTGATCACGTTCCGCCGCGGGTGACGGTGTGCCTGCTCCGGCAGCACCTGACCGCTTGCGACCAGCTCCTGCACGAGCGAGTGATCCGTCGTCAGCTGCTGCATTCGGCGCAGCCCGACCAGATATGCGCGGCTGTCGCCAACGTGCAGCACCGTAAGCCTTCCGCGGCGCACGCAGGCGGCGACGATCGTCGTGCCCATGCCGCGCAGGTCAGGCTCCGCGCACGCACGGTCATAGACCGCGCGGTTGGCCGCGTCGCAGGCGTGGCGCATGGCGGGTTCGACCGCGCTGCCCGCCATCATTTCGCGGCGAAAATCCGCCAGAAACGTGGACGCTGCCAAATCGCTTGCGAGCTTCCCCCCGGCAGCGCCGCCCATCCCGTCGCAGACGACGGCGACGGTGCAGCCCTTGCGCCGGATGTGCGCACAGGCGGCGCGATCCTGATTCTCCTTGCGGACGGTCCCCCTGTCCGACTGTGCAAAGCAATGCATGGGCTCTCCCCCTTCAGGCTCGATGATCGGCGACCTTTTTGCGCAGCTGGCCGCAGGACGCATCCACATCGCTGCCGAGCTTGCGGCGCACGGTCACATTCACGCCCGCCCGCTCCAGAATGCGGATGAACGCCTTGAGATGCTCCGGCGTGGACGGCCGGAACGCGCGCTCTTCCACGTGGTTGAGCGGGATGAGGTTCACGTGCGCGCAGACACGCCGCGCGTGCTTGGCCAGCAGCCTGGCGTGCTCCGGCGTGTCGTTCACGCCGTCGATCATGGCGTATTCAAAGGAAATGCGCCGACCGGTCGCTTCATAATACCGGGCGCAGGCGTCAATGAGCGCCGCCACGCCGCGGCCGTGGTTGGCCGGCATGATCTTCGAGCGGGTGGCATCGTCCGGCGCGTGCAGGGAGACCGACAGCGTCAGCTGCAGGTCGCGCGCCGCCAGATCGTCAAAGCGCTCGATGAGGCCGCACGTGGACAGCGAAATGTGGCGCATGCCGATGTTTTCCCCGTCCGGGTGGTTGACCAGCGCAAGAAAGCGCATGACATTGTCAAAGTTATCGAGCGGCTCGCCGATGCCCATGAGGACGATGTTGGAGATCTTGCTGCCGGACTCCCGCTCGGAATAGAGCACCTCGTCGAGCATTTCCGACGGCTCAAGATTGCGGATCAGGCCGCCGATCGTCGACGCGCAGAACGCGCACCCCTGCCGGCAGCCGACCTGCGAGGAGATGCAGACCGTATTGCCGTGCTTGTAGTGCATGACGACGGTCTCGACGGCATTGCCGTCGCCGAGCTGCCAGAGATATTTGATCGTCCCGTCGATGGCTGACACCTGCTTGCGCAGCATCTCGAGCTTGGAGATGAAAAAGCGCTCGGAGAGCGCGGCGCGCAGGTCCTTGGACAGGTTCGTCATCTCGTCAAACGACGTCACGCCGCGCGCGAGCCACTGAAAAATCTGCTTGGCGCGGTATTTCGGCTGCCCCATTTCGGCGAGGGCCGCCGCGATCTCCTCGGGGAGCATGGCTTTGATGTCTCTCATTCGTGTCTCCTCAGCTTACAAACAAAAAATCCGTCCGTGCCGTGTTCCTGCGGCCAGAAGGTGAACATACCGTCCGCCGTGTCCGCCCCCGGCAGCGGCAGCGAAAACGCCTCGGCGGAAAACTCCGGATGCGTGTGCAGGAAGTCCTCCACCACAGCCTCGTTTTCCCGGCGCAGGATCGTGCAGGTGCTGTAGAGCAGCGTGCCGCCGGGACGGACGTAGCGGCAGACGTTTTCTAAAATCGCGGTCTGAATGGCGGGCAGGCGCTCAATGGCGTCCAGCGGCTTATAGCGGATATCCGGCTTTTTGCGGATGACGCCGAGGCCGGAGCACGGCACGTCGGCGATGACGAGATCGAAGCCGTTTTCCAGTGCCGGGTCAAATTCCGCGGCGCTGCGCGTCTCGGCTTTCAGGATGGAGATCCCGAGCCGGGCGGCGTTTTTTTCAATGAGCGCGATCTTATGCGGGTGCAGGTCGCACGAAAGGATGCTGCCCGTGTTCTCCATCTGCATGGCGGCGGCGAAGCTTTTGCCGCCTGGGGCCGCGCAGCAGTCGAGCACGCGCATCCCGGGCGCCGCGCCGGAGGCGAGCGCCGCGAGCTTTGCCGCAGGGTCCTGCACGTAGACCGCGCCGGACTGGAACAGCGGCAGCGCCTCGAGATTGCCCGTCCCGGAGACGAGGAAGCAGCCGGGCAGCCACGGGTGCGGTTCATACGGGATCTGCGCCTCGTCCAGCGCGGAGGCTACCTGCTCCGGCGCGGCGATCAGGGGGTTGCACTGCAGGGCGGTCTTCGGGATGTCGTTGTCAGCGGCAAGGAAGGCCTCGAGCGTTTCTTCGTCCATGGACGCGCGCAGGCAGTCGACGAGCGGCTGGGGGTGGGAATATTTTGTCGCGAGGTCCTGCGGCGCGGCGAGCGTGTCCTTCTGCCGCGCGAGCGCGCGCAGCGAGCCGTTGACCAGCCCGGCGGCGCGCTTGTTGGCATAGGTCTTTGTCTGCTCGACGGCCTCATTGACGGCGGCGGAGACGGGGATCTTGTCCAGAAACAGGATCTGATACGCGCCGAGGCGCAGAATATCGAGCACGACCGGCTGCAGCTTTGCAAGCGGTGAGGAGACCACCTGCGCCAGATCAAAATCTTTCGTCACATCAAAATCCGCAATCCCAAGTGCCTGTAATGTGGCATCTGCAGTCGTAATCTTCATTCCGTTGCCGGTGGCATCCGTCATGATATTGTACTTCTGCGACGTGCCATCCAGAAGCGGCTTCGTGTTAAAGCTTGTCTGTTTTGCAATATCTGAAATGCCCTGCTTATACTGCTCGATCTGCGCCTGAATACTTGTCCGCTCCGCATCTGTGATCGTCGCCGTATTGGACGCCCGAACACCAAGTTCACGGATCTTCTGAAGATAATCCGTAATCCCGCTCATTGCGCCATCCGCCACATTCAGCATATCTTTTGCCGCGCCAATGTTGTTCTCCCCGGCCTTATAGCTTCTGGTCTGCGTCTCCTGCTTCTGGATGATCGCAAGCTCCGCCGCACCGTCTGCCGCCCGGTTCACTTTTTTGCCGTTTGCGAATTTCCCGTAATCTGCATAAGATGTGCTGCTTCGCTGCATCGAAGTAATACCGTTCATAAAAGCCTCCTTTCTGTTCTCAAGTTCCGCTGCTCTCCCTGCCCGCCTTTTCTATTTTCTTTATAACACACAATACCGCTACTCTTCAAGTATCTCCTGAATGTAATACCGGCTTTGTTTTGCGAGATCGACAAAAGTGTCCCCCACCTGCACAAGCGGACATGACAGCTTATATTTGTTAATCATGACCACTCTTCCCATCCTGCCATCATTCAGGATCACGTTGCGCTGGATCATCGTCTCGGCAATCCGCTTCAGAAATGTCATCAGATAGTTGGCGTCCAGACGGTTATACCCCTCATCCTCCATCTTCTTGATCGCTTCAAATGCCGAGATGCCCGCTTTATCTCCCTGACGCATCGTAAGGGCATCGTAAGTATCTGCCACCGCAAGAATTCTGGAAATCCAGTTGATGTTATCCCCCATTACCTGCAGTGGGAACCCGCTTCCATTCACGCGCTCGTGGTGCGTCAGAACCGCCTGTTTAATCCGCTGGTCTATGTTCATCTTCTTAATAAGGTTGTATCCGCTCACGACATGTTTCTCATATCGTTCCGTCTCGTATTCTTGCAGAAATTCCGTCTGTTCCTGCCCGTCCTTCCAGAGTTCAAGAAATCCAATGTCATGAAGCAGCCCCGCCGCCATGACCTCCTCCATCTCCGCCTCGGTGCATCCGCTCCACCGTGCAAGAAGCTGTCCAAAAAGCGCCACGTTAATGGTATGTGCGTACAGACCTGACTGCTGTTTTTTCATATGAAGCAGCATGTCCGCAAGATCTGTATCATCATCTGCTTTTTTCAGCAGTCCGTTCAGCGGCTCCAGCAGCATGGAAATGTTCACATCCTTACTCCGGTATACAATATCTTTCAGTTCTTCCGAAATCGACTGTTCGGCAACCGAGAACTCTGCCTGGAACTCTTTCAGATGCTGTTCCTTCGCCGGCGCACTCTGTTCCTGCTGTTCCGGGCGTTCTTTCCTGCCCGTCGGATATTCCACCATCACACTGTCCACAAAATGTCTGGTCAGCAGCGCGACGACGTCCTTCGTGACGACCGCTCCGTCCGGCACAATCACCGCCCCTGTCTTTGAAAACACATCCTCTTTTATCATCATTCCCTCCCGCAGGCGGTTGACCGACATCCTCAAACACGGCATGGTATCTTCTCCTCTTTCCCGTACTTTCATCCTCTGGAAAAGTACTATTTTCCTATAAAGTCTGTTAGTACTATCATATACCAAGTATTTTCTTTTGGGAAGTAGGGAATTTATTTTCCCGTAGCGGCTGTCGCCGCGCATAAGCAGAGCAAATAAGCAAATCGCGTATGCTGCGGGAAGCATTCTGTCCGGCAGAGCCGGCCAGCACGCGGCTGTCGCCGCGCATAAGCAAAAACGGAGCCATGGCAGGAAATAAATTTCCACCATGGCTCCGTTTCCGCTTATATGCTTCTTGTAGCTTACGCGATTATTTTAAAGTAACCTTTGCGCCCTCAGCCTCAAGTTTAGCCTTGATGTCGTCAGCGGTTGCCTTGTCAGCAGCCTCTTTGAGAACCTTAGGAGCTCCATCAACGAGATCCTTAGCTTCCTTTAAGCCTAAGCCAGTTGCCTCACGAACAACCTTGATAACCTTAACCTTGTTCGGGCCAACCTCTGTTAACTCAACGTCGAACTCAGTCTTCTCTTCTGCTGCTGCGCCGTCACCAGCACCTGCTGCTGCAACTACAACGCCTGCTGCTGCAGATACGCCGAACTCTTCCTCGCAAGCCTTTACTAAGTCGTTTAACTCTAATACGCTTAACTCTTTGATAGCATCAATAAATTCTGCTGTTGTCATCTTTGCCATGATTATTTTCCTCCATTTAATATTGAGATTGTATCACGATGATACGTTTTCTGCCTGCAGATCCCTGCGGCTTTTTTCACTACATTCGATCCGGATTATTCTGCCGGAGTCTCTGCTGCCTCTGCTGCAGGAGCTTCCTCTGCCGGAGCAGCCTCTACTGCCGCGTCAGCTGCGCCGCCCTTTTCTGCGATCTGATTAAGAACGCGGGCAAGATTGGTAATCGGAGACTGTAAGCTTCCAAGTAACTTGGAAAGAAGAACTTCTCTTGACGGAATCGAAGAGATTGCCTTCATGCCTGCCTCGTCATAGAAGTTACCCTCAACTACGCCAGCTTTTACTTCAAGAGCCGGAGCTTTCTTAGCGAAATCTGCTAATACTCTTGCCGGAGCTGTTGCGTCTGTCGTAGAAATTGCGAATGCATTCGGTCCCTCAAGAACGTCTCTTAAGCTCTCGAACTGTGTTCCCTCTACGGCACGGCTTACTAATGTGTTCTTATATACTTTATAAGTAACACCAGCTTCTCTTAATGCTTTACGTAACTGAGTATCCTCTGCAACGGTAAGTCCACGGTAATCAACGACTACAACAGACTGCGCATCTTTGATGTTTTCAGAAATTTCCTGTACGATAGGCTGTTTTAATTCTACCTTTGCCACGAATCGTGCACCTCCTTTTTAGATTTTACGCATATAACAAATCCGAAAGGATATAAAAATCCCTCTCTGCCTGGACAGAGAGGGATCAGAATCTCATTCTCAATGATTGCTCATGAAAGTCCCTCGGCAGGCTCTACGATTACGCCTTGCGGCACCTGCTGTCTTCGGCCATTATATGCAATCCACATACGTGGATCCGCCACTGCTGTGGCATCCGTCTCATGTGAGACGACTGCATCCATACGGACGCACCGCGTTACAACGCTTCTGCATTATAACACTGTATATTGCGGCTGTCAACACTTTTCGCCAACAACACAAACTAGTTTGTGATCTTGGTTACATTTAACTTAACGCCAGGTCCCATGGTAGATGTAAGAGTTGCGCTCTTTACATACTGACCTTTTAAGCTGGACGGTTTCGCCTTGTTGATAGCACCCATAAGGGTCTGGAAGTTGTCGCTTAACTGCTCCTCAGTGAAAGAAGCTTTTCCTACTGGCACGTGGATAATGTTGGTCTTGTCCAATCTGTACTCAATCTTACCAGCTTTGATGTCGTTGATAGCCTTGGTAACATCCATTGTAACAGTTCCAGCCTTCGGGTTTGGCATTAAGCCCTTCGGTCCAAGTACACGACCGAGACGTCCAACAACGCCCATCATGTCAGGTGTAGCAACGATCACATCAAAGTCTAACCAACCCTCGTTCTGGATCTTCGGAACTAACTCCTCGCCTCCAACGTAGTCAGCGCCTGCTGCCTGTGCCTCATCTAACTTTACGCCCTTTGCGAATACTAAAACTTTTACAGTCTTACCTGTTCCGTGCGGCAGTACAACTGCGCCACGGATCTGCTGCTCTGCATGACGTCCATCACAACCGGTCTTGATATGAAGCTCGATTGTCTCATCAAACTTCGCTGTAGCGTTCTTTTTTACTAAGCTGATTGCCTCAGCAACATCGTACTGATTCGCCTTGTCAAAAGACTTTACAGCGTCCTGATATTTCTTTCCTCTTTTCATGAATATAAACCTCCTGGTGGTAGTATCGGGAGAGGACCCTCCCACTATATCGTTCCATAAGAACACCGCCGGTGCTCTCTGATGCATTACACTCTCGTGTCTTACTGCTCTACGTTAACGCCCATACTTCTTGCAGTTCCTGCGATCATGCTCATAGCTGCCTCTAAGGATGCTGCGTTTAAGTCTGGCATCTTTAACTCTGCGATCTCCTGTAATTTTGCCTTGGAGAGAGTTGCAACCTTATCCTTGTTCGGTGTGGAAGAACCGGACTTGATGTTGCAAGCCTTCTTGATCAGTACCGGAGCAGGCGGAGTCTTTGTAACGAAGCTGAAGCTTCTGTCTGCGTATACAGTGATTACTACAGGGATGATTAAATCGCCCTGATCCGCTGTTCTGGCGTTGAACTGCTTTGTAAACTCAACAATGTTCACACCGTGCTGTCCAAGTGCAGGTCCGACTGGAGGAGCTGGTGTAGCCTTGCCAGCAGGAATCTGCAATTTGATATATCCTTCTACTTTCTTTGCCATTGGAATTGCCTCCTTAATTCATTCTTTCCTGATTAGGATTGCTCGCTTAATTTGCAAGCTTTACATCTGCGAAACTTATTTCTACCGGCGTTTCGCGGCCGAAAAGCTCAACATTGATGGTCACGCTCTGCTTGCCAGGATTCATCGCCTGAATCACGCCGATGGTATCTTTCCAGACTCCTCCGGTGACAACTACGGTGTCTCCCTCAGCAAAATCAACCTCAATGTTCTCTGTCTTGATCCCAAGCGGTCTCATTTCCATATCGGTAAGCGGTACCGGCTTCGATCCCGGACCAACAAATCCGGTAACACCACGGGTATTTCTGACAACGTACCAAGTGTCATCATTCATAACCATATTGATAAGCACGTATCCCGGAAACATCTTCTTTGATACGGATTTCTTTGCGCCGTTCTTCAGCTCAACGACCTCCTGCATCGGTACGCGGACCTCTAAGATCTGGTCTTCCAGATGCCGGTTCTCAATTGTCTTGTCAATGTTCGCTTTTACCTTATTCTCATATCCTGAGTAGGTATGAACTACATACCAGTGTGCCTCTGCCATAAATCACCTATGCCTCCATTAAAAACTTAAACCAACAAGGAAATCAACGCCATACTGGATCAAAAAATCCAGAAGAGCGATGACAAGACCTAAAACAACAGACGTCGCAACAACGGCTCCTGTCTGTCTTGCAAGTGATTTGTTGTCCGGCCAAATGATCTTTTTGAATTCAGCCGACAGGCCGCTAAAAAAGCTCTCTTTCTGAGCAGCTTTGTTCTCGGTTTCTCCCATTTTCTCACTCCTTTGCCCAAAAGCCTATTTGGTTTCCTTGTGTAATGTATGAGTCTTGCAGAATCTACAATACTTTTTGGTTTCCATTCTGTCTGGATGAGCTTTCTTGTCTTTTGTCGTGTTGTAATTACGATTCTTGCATTCTGTACATGCCAGTGTTATTTTCGTGCGCACAACTTCCACCTCCATTAAAATTCTTTGTGCTTTTCTTATGTCTTTCGTTCCCTGCGACCGGGCTTAGATCCCCTCAGGAAAGGAGTCCTAAAAAAAGGCATAAAAAAAAGACCTACTTCCATCGCTAGTCTAATATATCACAATCAATATGGAGCGTCAACCACTTTTTTAAACTCGTGCAACGAATTTATTTTAGCACTACATATAGTGT
>OODJ01002380.1_pt1 | contig 12719 bp, 8 predicted proteins | sample 1671611 | NCBI WGS metagenome assembly OODJ01 (sample SAMN06348174, study PRJEB24527) | human gut metagenome | biome: human gut; feature: ankylosing spondylitis patient; material: feces | host: Homo sapiens | place: China | collected 2015-10 | reverse complement strand
TGGTGCGGCTGGACAGGCTGGGCACATAGGTGCCGTTGCTGGCCTGCTCGAACACCCGGCGGATGATGTAGAGCCTGCGGTCAAAATCAATGCCCCTGCTCACACGGGCAGGCTTTTTGATGAAGCACTGCCAGATGGAGGGCATACAGTCCCGGGCCTTCTGGCCCACGGCATCGGGGTCTACCGGCACCCTGCGCCATGCCAGAAACTCAAGCCCCTCCTTGCGGGTGACCAGCTCAAACAGCTTCATGGCCTGTGCCCGCAGGTGCTCGTTCTGGGGGAAGAAGAACATGCCGACACCGTATTCCCGCTCGTTGCCCAGGCTGATGTTCAGCTCATCGGCCACCTTGGAAAAGAACTTGTGGCTGATCTGCAGCATGATGCCCACGCCGTCACCGGTCTTGCCTTCGGCATCCTTGCCGGCGCGGTGCTCCAGCCGTTCCACGATGCTCAGGGCATCGCTGACCGTCTGATGGCTCTTGCGGCCCTTGATGTCCACCACTGCGCCGATGCCGCAGGCATCGTGCTCGAACTGAGGGTCATACAGGCCAAGAGGCGTGGCGTTTTCCGTAAATTGATCCATTGCCTTTCCCATCCTTATCTCTCAAAATATCCTCCGGGCCGCGGCACATTCCGCAGCCGATCTTGCACAGAAAACAAAAAAGCGCCCCAGAAGGGTACACTTCACCCTTCTGGAACGCCTTTGTTCCGTTAGCTTTATTATAATGATTCGTGAAGATTGTTCAAGTGGGAGGTGCAACAAACTTTAGTACACCAAAGCCCGCACTTCTTGTGCGCTTTGATGGGATGATGAACGCATTTCATCAAAACCTTGAAAAAACCGCCGCATCCGGCTGCCGGTCTGGGGCAGGGGATGCGGCGGTTTGCGTATGATTGCGGGGCGTTTCTGTCCTTAGTGCTTTGCGGCGCGCTGTTTGCGGTCGAAGAACCACCCGCATACCAACAGACCGATGCCAAAGATCAGAAGCACGGCAGCCAGCCAATCGGTGGTACCGGTCTGGATCAGGGTCACGGTCGTGGTGTTCTGCGTGGGCGTTTCCTCCGGCTGGGCCAACGACGCGGACGTGTCAGTCTGAGCCGGTTCCTCCGCAGGCAGCTCGCCGGGGGCCTCTGTTTCCTCGGTTTCCTCGGTTTCCTCGGGGATCTCGGGTTCCTCAGGCTCCTCGGGGGTCTCCGGCCCCTCAGGCTCCTCGGGGGTCTCCGGCCCCTCAGGCTCCTCGGGGATCTCGGGGGTCTCCGGGTCTACGGGAACGACCGGAACATAGGGGTCGTCCGGGCTGTTCTTCAGGTTGGTAAAGACGACCTTGGCGGTGTCGTTCTGGGGCACAACGCCGGTCTCTGCAGGGTTGAGATTCAGCAGGGTCCAGCCGTCCTGAGCGGTTTCGGTGATGGTATAGCCGATGCCTGCGGGCAGGTTCGAGAGCGTGATGCTCTCGCCGCTTTTCAGGGTGAAGGATGCCTTGCCGTTTTTGAACGGGACACCGCACCATTTGTCATCGATCGTGGTGATGGCATCATCATCCAGCGTGAGCTCAAAGGTGAACGCGGTGTCATAGTCGCTCGGCAGCAGTTCACCGACCGTCTCTTTGCAGACGGTCAGGCTGCCGGTGCTGCCGTGTGCGGCCTTGAGGGACAGGGGGCCGGTGTAAGAATTGACGGGTGCGACGAGAACCATGTGCAGATCCGCTTCGTCCCCGTGGGCGTTCCAGCGGGTGGCTTCAGAGTCGTCATACCAGCCGGTAATGAAATCATAGCAGTCCGGTCCGCCGTCCAGCTCCCAGCCGCTGCCGGTGGGGCCAAAGGTGAGGGAACAATTGCGAATATTGTAGATGTCGTCACCAAAGTTGGCTGCGTGGTTGTTGTACAACTGCACGTCATCCGAAAGGACTGCAGTGCCCCAGTTCAAAAGACCGCCGCCATATGCGGCGTGGTTGTACCGAACCGTACCGGAACCCAGATTCAGGGTGGCATCATGGTTGTTGAAAATGCCGCAGTCCTGGTTTCCTTCTACTTCGAGATCGACACCCTTTTCGACGGTAAAGGTATCCAGGTTCCTAATACCGGATCCCTGGTTGTCGTTCACCAGGACGGTTGCGCCGCGCTCGATCACAAACTTGCCGAGATCCTTGGATCCCTGCTCCCGGTTAAAAATACCATGTATGCCATTTTCACTTGCGGAAACATACGCACCGCCCTCAATCGTGAGCTGGGCATCAAGGCTGTTGAAGATGCCGAACTTCGTGTTTCTATCAACGGTTACATGAGCGCCGTCTTCGATCGTAAGGATCCAACTGTTCTGAATGCCAGACAAGCCAACATTGTCACACACGGAAACCGTTGCGCCGCTTTCAATGGTCAAATCACCCACATACTCGGGAATGGTGTAATTGCCATCTGCATCTTCGCTAAACCACGAAAACACGTGGAGACCGCCGCCGGCACCTGCATCATGATAGCCGTTTCGATCGCAAATGACATTTGCACCGCTGCGGATCCAGCTTTTGCCACCGACACCAAGGCCGGAACCACCATTATCAGAAGCGTTCAGAGTAGAACTGCCATCAACATCAAGCTTTCCGGCGAAAACGCCAAAGCTGCTGGAATCTCCGCCATTTCCGGTTGCGGTGATCGTGGAAGATTTCAGAGTCACCTTGCCGTCATAGCAGGCAAGACCGAAACCATATTCGTTTTTGGCGTTATCGGTCACCTCAACTTCAGAAGAATTCAGCGTTATGTTAATGGGGTCCAGCATCAGGCCCGCATGGCTGCAGCCGGTGGCTATCAGACGAGAGTTGTTGAGAATGACCTCACGATTGGGCTTGTTATCATACTCTGAAGGGTCGGCCATGATGCCGTCAACCATGCTGCCGTTGGCAGCATCGACCGTAACCTCGGAATCATCCAGATACAGGTTGGTCTGTTGGTACAGGTACATACCGCTTCCGCAGTTGCCCTCGGGGCTTATGGTGCAGGTAACACGTTTCAAGTGCAGATCAGAGTTGCTGATCAGATTGGCCGTAGCACCTGCGCTGTGTTCGTATGTATGCTCCTTTGCATAAAGATTCAGTCTGAGATCCTGAAATGTGAGCTTGCTTTCATACGCATAGATCCCGTACTCCTTCAGCGTCAGCGTATAGGTGTCGCCGCCGGAAATGGTCAGGGTCTTGTTATCGAACGTAAGACCTTCATACAGCTCAATGTTCGCCAGCAGGTCGATCTGTTCGCCAGGCATCGCCGCGCTGATCGCCTCGTCCAGTGTAGAGTAGTAAATATCGCCGATCTTGCACACAGGCGGGGTTGTGGTGCTGCCGGTGTCGTCCGCAGAGCCATCGTCAACCGATTCCTCGTCAAGAGGCTGGGGAGTGGGCTTTGCCGCAGACGGGCCATCCGCTGCTGCTTTATCGCTGCCCGCGTCCGCAGGGTCATCGTCATCCGATTCCTCGTCATCCGATTCCTCGTCACCCGATTCCTTGTCATCCGATTCCTCGTCACCTGATCCCTTGTCAAGAGTTTTGGGTGTGAGATTCACTGTGGGCCGGTCATCCGCTGTTGCTTCATTGCTGGCAAGGCTTTTCTCCGAGCCCGTCTCCAAAAGGTCGGGAACAGGAGGTTCCTGTTCCTGCGAATCATCAAGGGAGTAGGGGACGGTGGAAAGGTCACTCCAACCCAAAAGGGTGCCGTCCGAATCCGTGATGGTGGGGTCGGGGCTCAGTGCAAGTACACTCAGCGGCAGAACATGAAGCAGCAATCCGATGGTAAGTATCACTACGAACCATCTCTTTTTCATAATTTTTTCTCCTCCTCTTTCTGAAATATAGTACATTTTGTGTACTGCTAATATAGTAGCATCGGATGTTCGGAAATACAAGAGGTTCAAACGAATTTGAAACCGAAAGATCCAAATTTTTGAAACGGTGGGGAACCGCGCCGGAGTTTCTCCGGAAAATGATTCCTGCACAGGAGTGAAAGCTTATCCATGCGCCGGAAATTCCCAGAAATTATGAAAAAGTTTCGACACAAGAAAAACTCCCGGGAAATCCCGGGAGCGTAGCAAAAACAAAGGAAGAAATTCCCTGCGGCGGCAGTCAGTGTCCCAGAATGGCCCGCAGGTCCTCTTCCGGGGTCGTAATGGCTTTCAGGTCATAGCGGCGCTGCAATTCCTGCACGACCCCCGGAGAGAGAAAGGCCGGGAGGGTGGGGCCGAGGCGGATGTTCCGGATGCCCAAAGCCAGCAGGGCAATCAGGATGCAGACTGCCTTCTGCTCGAACCAGCAGAGCACCAGCGAGAGCGGCAGGTCGTTGACGGTGCAGCCGAAGGCATCGGCCAGAGCCAGTGCGATCCGGATGGCGCTGTATGCGTCGTTGCACTGGCCCACATCGAGGATGCGGGGCAGGCCAGTTCCGGGCACTGTGCCCAGAGGCAGATCGTTCAGCCGGAATTTTCCGCAGGCAAGGGTCAGAATGACCGTATCCGGCGGTGTCAGCCGGGCAAACTCGGTGTAATAACGGCGGGTGGGCCGGGTGCCGTCACAGCCGCCCACCAGGAAGAAATGGCGGATCTGCCCGCTTTTCACGGCCGCAACGATCTCATTGGCGTGGGAGAGCACAGCGCTCCGCGCAAAGCCGGTGGTGACCATTTTGCCGCCGTTCATGCCCGGGATGATGGTATCCTCCGGGTAGCCGCCCAGTTCCAGCGCTTTCCGGATGACGGGGGTGAAGTCCCGGTCCTCCCCGATGTGCGGCACCCCGGGATAGGAGACCACCGAGGTGGTAAAGACCCGGTCGGCGTAGCTGGGGCGCAGCGGCATGATACAGTTTGTGGTGAAGAGGATGGGGGCGGGGATGTCCTCAAACTCCGACTGCTGGTTCTGCCAGGCGGTGCCGAAATTTCCCTTGAGGTGCGAATAGCGCTTTTTCAGCTCCGGATAACCGTGGGCGGGCAGGAGTTCCGAGTGGGTATAAACGTTGATGCCCTTGCCCTCGGTCTGGGCCAAAAGCTGCTGGGTGTCGTAAAGGTCGTGGCCGGAAATGACGATGAAAGGCCCTTTCTCGATGGTCAGAGGGACTTCTGTCGGTTCCGGTTCGCCAAAGGCACCGGTGTTGGCATGATCCAGCAGTTCCATGGTGTGGAAGCTGGCTTCTCCGGTCCTTTGCACCAGGAGCCAAAGCTCCTCCATGGATAGCCCCGAGGTGCCCACTGCCTTCAGGGCGGTACAGTAAAATTTGTCCAGCTCCGGGTCGATGCGGCCCAGCACCCGAGCATGATAGTTATAAGCAGCCATTCCCCGCAGGCTGAACAGCACAAAGCATTTCAGGCTTCGCACATCCGGGTCAGGCTCCTGCCAGAGCTGCTGCATATCATAGTCCTCGGCAATGCCCGGACAGGCGGCGTGGATCTTCTCGATCAGCTGCCCGACGGTGTGCTCGTCAAAATTTACATTGGTGATGGTGGTGAACAGCCCCTGCATCAGCAGCAAAGCCTGCTCCGGAGCCGGAGCACGGCCTTCGCCAATGAGCTGCTCCGCATACCGGATCAGGGCACCGGTCAGCCGGTCCTGCGCCGCTGCGGTCGGAGCCGATTTCCCGCACACACCTGCCCGACCGGTACAGGCAGTCCCGTTGGCCGCCTGCTCACATTGGAAACAAAACATCTGCTCATCCATAAAAATACTCCCTTCGCTTTCTGGCAAAGGGAGTATGGACAACGGACAGAGAAAATATGCAGGAAAAAAAAGGGCCGCACCCCTTCGGATGCGGCCCTCTGAAAAGGAATGCTTAGTAGGTGATGCCCTGTGCCATCATGGCGGTGGCCACCTTCAGGAAACCGGCGCAGTTTGCACCGACCATCAGGTTGCCCTCGGAACCAGCGGCAACGGAAGCGTCATAGGAAGCGTGGAAGATGCCCTCCATGATGCCCTTCAGCTTGGCATCCACTTCCTCAAAGCTCCAGCTCAGACGCTCGGAGTTCTGGCTCATCTCCAGACCGGAGGTGGCCACGCCGCCGGCGTTGGCTGCCTTTGCGGGTCCGTACAGGACACCGTTGGACAGGTAGACCTCAATGGCCTCGGGCGTGCTGGGCATGTTTGCGCCCTCGCAGACAACGGTGCAGCCGTTCTTGACCAGAGCCTCAGCGGACTCCTTGTTGATCTCGTTCTGGGTCGCGCAGGGCAGGGCGATGTCGCAGGGGACAGTCCAGACCTTGGAGCAGTCGGCAACGTAGGTTACACCGGCGTGGGTCTCGGCGTACTCCTTGATGCGGCCGCGGCGGACTTCTTTCAGCTCCTTGACGTAAGCCAGATCAATGCCGTTGGGGTCGTAGACGTAGCCGTTGGAATCGGACATGGTAACGACCTTTGCGCCCAGAGACTGGGCCTTCTGGCAGGCATAGATGGCAACATTGCCGGAGCCGGAGATGACCACGGTCTTGCCCTCAAAGCTGTCGTTGCGCATACACTTCAGAGCCTCGGCGGTGAAGTAGCACAGGCCGTAGCCGGTGGCCTCGGTACGGGCCAGAGAGCCGCCGAAAGTCAGGCCCTTGCCGGTGAGCATACCGCCCTGGAAGCTGTTGGTCAGGCGCTTGTACTGGCCGAACATGTAGCCGACCTCGCGGCCGCCGACACCGATATCACCGGCGGGGCAGTCCACGAACTGGCCGATGTGGCGGTACAGCTCGGTCATGAAGCTCTGGCAGAAGCGCATCACTTCCATGTCGCTCTTGCCGTGGGGGTCAAAGTCAGAGCCGCCCTTGCCGCCGCCCATGGGCAGGGTGGTCAGGCTGTTCTTGAAGGTCTGCTCGAAGCCCAGGAACTTCAGGATGCCCTGGTTGACAGAGGGATGGAAGCGCAGGCCGCCCTTGTAGGGGCCGATGGCGCTGTTGAACTGCACGCGGTAGCCGCGGTTCACCTGGACCTTGCCCTGATCATCGACCCAGGGCACACGGAAGGTGATGATGCGCTCGGGCTCGACCATGCGCTCGATCAGGCCGGCCTTCTCGTATTCGGGATGCTTCTCCACCACGGGCTGGATGCTCTCCAGCACCTCGCGGACAGCCTGCAGGAACTCAGGCTCATTGGCATTGCGCTGTGCAAGGCCATCGTAAACGCGCTTCAGGTATTCATTCGTCAGCATAATAGAATACTCCTTTTCCCATGATTTACACTCGCTCTGCCCACTATCACAGAACGCTTCACCATTATAAAGCATTGTGCGGCGATTTACAAGAGAGGAAATCGGAAAATGTTTCAGTGAAGCCAAAATAAAAATGAATCCGCTTCACAGTGTCAGTGCCCGGCAGCGCTGGGGATCTCCTGCAGCTCAAAGCGGTATTCCTGCGCGGCATCGGGGTATTTTGCCTTATCCACGGGGCTGAGGAACATGGCAAGGGGCCGCAGCCAGAGCCCGCCGTCCCCGTAGAGCTTGCGGTAGATCACAAAGGGCTCCCCCGTTTCGGAATCGTTGGCAACGGCCTCCACCAGATAAAAGTCGCCCTTGAAGTGCCGGTACACCCGGCCAATCCTGAGTTCGTTCGGCATTTGCGTTCTCCTTTACATTCCAGCCAAAATGGCATTCACGGCAGTCACAAAGGGCTCCATATCTTCAAACAGGACTTCGACGATGATGCTCCAGTTGATACCGTCGTAGTCATGCACCAGCCGGTGACGCAGCCCGGCGACCATATTCCAGGGCTGCTCCGGATAAGAGGCCTTGAACTCCGGACTGAGCTGGTAGACCTGTTCTCCGATGTTATAGAGCGGGGTCGTGACGGCCCACTGGGAAAACTCGTCCTCGAGCAGAAGCTCCGGCGTAATGCCGCGCTTGTGCATCTCGGCTTTCAGGCTTTCCCATGTGGCAACGATCTTTTTCAGGCGCTCCTTGTCCGATCTCTTCATGCGATCCTAACCCCCTCCCGCATGATGCTTTCATAGAAGGGAGTGCCGGTGTTGACCTCCCGGATCTCAAAGGCATCCACATCCTTCTGGGTGCGCTGGCGCAGCTCCTCCCCGAAAGCAAAGATGTCCCTTGGCCGGAAGTTGGCACCGCCCACCACGATCACATCGATATCAGAAGCGGCAGTGGCTTCTCCCCGGGCGTAGGAGCCGAACAGCAGGGCGTACTCGGCGTGATATTTGTGCAGCAGCTCTCGGATGACCTGCTCGATCTCAGTGCGGGAAAGCGTGTTCATGTGGACACCTCCAATCGGAAATTCTCTACCAATATTGTACCATAGAATGCCGGAAATGCAAACAAAAATCCCCCGCAGGCGGCTGGCGCTGGCGGGGGACAGGTGCATGATTTACTTCTTCAGCAGCTTCTCGCAGGCATCGGCGGCACCCTCAAGGTACTGGCCGGGGTAGGCCTCGATCATGCCGGCATCGGAGCAGGCAGCCAGCTGGGGATCGATGGGGCACTTGGCCAGCACGGGCAGGCCGTGCTTTGCGGCCACCTCATCCACATGGCTCTCGCCGAACACGCTGATCTTCTTGCCGCAGTCGGGGCAGACGATGTAGCTCATGTTCTCCACGATGCCCAGCATGGGCACCTTCATCATCTCAGCCATGTTCACGGCCTTGGCTACGATCATGCTGACCAGCTCCTGGGGGCTGGCAACGACCACGATGCCGTCCACGGGCAGGCTCTGGAACACAGTCAGGGGCACGTCGCCGGTTCCCGGAGGCATGTCCACAAACAGGAAGTCTACGTCCTTCCAGACCACATCGGTCCAGAACTGCTTGACCGCACCGGCGATCACGGGGCCGCGCCACACAACGGGGTCCTCCTCGTTCTCAACCAGCAGGTTGATGCTCATCACATCAATGCCCATCCGGCTCTGGATAGGCCAGCAGCCCTTTTCATCGGCCATGGCACGGCCATGGATGCCGAACAGCTTGGGGATGGACGGGCCGGTGATGTCGGCATCCAGGATGCCGCAGTGGTAGCCCCGGCGGGCCATGGCGCAGGCCAGCAGGGCACTGGTCATGCTCTTGCCGACACCGCCTTTGCCCGAAACAACGCCGATGACCTTTTTCACGCTGCTGTTGGGGTTGGGGGCATCGTGCTCAGGTGCGGCGGTGCGGGAAGAACATGCTGCCCCGCAGGTGGAACAGTCATGGGTACATTCTTCGCTCATACTCTAACCTTTTCTCCTTTATCTTAATTAGACAGATCGTCTTGACCAACCCATATCATACCATAAAACCGGGTGGGAAACAACCCACAGGGGCGCTCATCTTCACAAGAGTGCATATTGCCCGGGAAAGACCGCATACACTGAACCGAACGCCTGTGCGGGGGAAGGAGGAGGATCATGGGGCAGAGCTACCTGAAAAACGCCGCCCTCCTGACCGGGGCGGATGTCCTGCTGCGGCTGGCCGGGATGGGTCTGCGCATCTATCTGGCCAACGCCCTGGGCGGCGAGGGGATGGGGCTGTACCAACTGGTGCTGGCGGTCTACGCGCTCTTTGTCACGCTGGCAACGGCGGGGGTCTCGGTGGCGGCCACCCGGCTGATGGCTGAGGAGCTGGCCCGGGGCCGGGCACAGGCGCGGGGGATGCTGGTGCGGCTGGCGGGCACGGGGCTGCTGCTGGGCGCGGCGGCTATGGCGGCGCAGTATGGGCTGGCCGGGGCTGCTGCCCGGTGGTGGCTGGGAGACGTGCGGGCAGCGGGCGCGCTGCGGGTGTCGGCCTTCGGGATGCCCTGGATGGCCCTCTCGGCTGTGCTGCGGGGGTTCTTTATCGCCCGGCGGCGGGTGGAGCCCAACGTGCTGAGCCAGCTGGTGGAGCAGAGTGTGCGCATCGGGATCATCTGGTACGCGCTGGAAGGGGGGAGCGCGCAGGACGTGAGCGCCCGCTGCACGGCGGTGCTGGCCGCCACGGCAGTGAGCGAAGCGGTGTCGGCCTGCATCCTGCTGCTGTTTTACCGTGGGGAGGCGGTGCGTGCGTTCGGCGCAGAAAAGGCCCGACGGCCTGCCGACCCTGCCCGGCGGCTCTGGGAGATCCTGTGGCCGGTGGAGGGCGGGCGGTGCCTTGCCAGCGCCCTGCACACGGCGGAGAACATGCTGGTGCCCGCCTGCCTGACGGTCTGCCTGCTGGATGCCGGGGGCCGCAGCGCTGCGGTGGCCCAGTACGGCAGCCTGAAGGGGATGGCCCTGCCTCTGCTCACCTTTCCCTTTGGGCTGCTGGGGAGCCTTTCGGTGCTGCTGATGCCTGAGATCACCCAGGCCCACATCCGGGGCGAACGCGCCCGGCTGGACTGCCTGCTGGACCGGATGCTCCGGCTGACGGGCTGCTTCTCGGCGCTGGCGGGGGCGCTGTTCTGGGTGTGGGGTGAGCCGCTGGCCCTGCTGCTCTACCACAGCCGGGAGGCCGGGTTCTATCTGCGGGTGCTGGGCCCGGCCATGCCGCTGATGTATCTGGAAAGCATGGTGGACGGTGCCATGAAGGGGATGGGGGAGCAGAAGGCCGTGTTCCGGTACAGCCTGTGGGACGCGGTGCTCCGCATTGCGGGGGTGCTGCTCCTCCTGCCCAGATGGGGGATGAAGGGCTTTTTGTGGGTGATCCTGCTGTCCAGTGCCTATACCTGTCAGATGAATACGGCCCGTCTGCTGTACGTCAGCGGGCTGCAGCCCAGGCTCTGGCGGTGGCTGGGGGCTCCGGCGCTGGCGGCACTGGTCTCGGCGGGGGCGGGCGAGGGCCTGCGCGTCCTGCTGGCGGGGTGGCTGGGCAGCGGGAGCACGCCCACCCGGCTGGCGGCGCTCTGCGCGGGCGGCTTTGGCATGGCGGCAGTCTGCCTTGCCGTGCAGTGGCCGCTGGGGCTGGGCGAAGAGGTGCAGGCCATCCTGCGGACAGAAAAATCCCGCAGGGAGCGGCAGAAAAGCCCGGAGAATCGGAATTGTTCTGGACACAGGGGGGAGAATTGAGTATAATACAATGGATATTATGGCGGAACAGGCGCATGGGGCTTTGGACCCTGTGGCCGGCAACGCCGGGAAAAACGGGTGCGGACAGATCCCGCCCCGATGCAAAAGAGGATTTTTGTGAAGAAAACAGAGAAGCTTGTGCCGCAGGTGTTGCTGCGCCGGATGATCCTGGTGCTGCTGGACGCGGCCATCGTGATATTCAGCTTTTACTTTGCCCTGCTGCTCCGGGCCGACGGCGCGGTGGAGGCCAGCTGGTGGCCCCACAACCGTGCCCTGCTCTACCAGAATCTGCCCTGGATCGTGGCGCTCTACCTGCTCAGCTTTCTGGCGGGCGGGCTGTACCATGTGCTCTGGAAGTATGCCGGGGAGCGTGACCTCATCCGTCTGGGCGGCATGATCGCCGTGCCCACGGGGGTGGTCTATTTCGTGAACCATTTCTGTGTCCACGGCGTGCTGTTCGATTCTGCCAACGCCATGGCCGCTGTCCTCATCTTCCTGCTGGTGGGCGGCAGCCGTCTGGCATGGCGGCTCTTCCTGAACCATCCCATCGGCGAGCGTCTGCGGGGCGTGCCCAACAAGGACCCCAACCGCCCCGTGATGATCGTGGGCGCGGGCGAGGCCGGTGCCTGGGCCATCAATGTCTGCAAATCCAACAGCAGCTACGGCCACCCCGTTGTGGCGGTGGACGATGACCTGGTCAAGCAGGGACAGACCATCCACGGCGTGCCGGTCAAGGGCACGCTGGAGCAGATCCCCCAGCTCTGCACCCAGTATAACATCCACAACATCATCATTGCCATCCCCACCCTGCGGGGCAGCAGGCTGAACCATGTCATCGACCTCTGCGTTTCCACCCACTGCCCGGTGCAGATCCTGAGCGATCCCCAGCTGGTGGGCAGCAACGGCCCCCAGCAGGGCGCGTTCCGTGAGCTGAACACCGCCGATTTCCTCTCCCGTGATGAGGTCACGCTGGACAACGAGAAGATCTCCGGCTACCTCACCGGCAAGACCGTGCTGGTGACGGGCGGCGGCGGCTCCATTGGCAGCGAGCTCTGCCGCCAGGTGATGCGCTTCCGGCCCGGCAAGCTGCTGATCTTTGATATCTACGAGAACTGCGCCTACGAGCTGCTGATGGAGCTGCAGCAGAAGTACGGCCGCGACATCCCCGTGACCGTGCTGATCGGCTCCATCCGGGATAAAAAGCGGCTGGACGAGGTATTTGAGACCTACCACCCCACCGTGGTGTTCCATGCAGCGGCCCACAAGCATGTGCCGCTGATGGAAATCAGCCCCGCCGAAGCCGTGAAGAACAATGTGCTGGGCACCAAGAACCTGCTCACCAGCGCCAGCGAGCACGACGTGGAGCGGTTCGTCCAGCTTTCCACCGACAAGGCGGTCAATCCCACCAGCGTGATGGGCTGCACCAAGCGGATCTGTGAGATGCTCATCCAGACCTTTGCGGGCAACACCGACATGAAGTGCGTGGCGGTCCGCTTTGGCAACGTGCTGGGCAGCCACGGCAGCGTGATCCCGCTGTTCGAGGCTCAGATCAAGAAGGGCGGCCCTGTCACCCTGACCGACCCCGACATCGAGCGCTACTTTATGACCATTCCCGAGGCGGCCCAGCTGGTGCTGCAGGCGGGCGCGCTGGCCGAGGGCGGCAGCATCTATGTGCTGGACATGGGCGAGCCGGTCAAGATCATGGATCTGGCCAAGCAGCTCATCCGCTTTTACGGCTACGAGCCGGGCGTGAATATGGAGATCAAGATCGTGGGCCTGCGCC
>OODJ01002376.1_pt1 | contig 12760 bp, 8 predicted proteins | sample 1671611 | NCBI WGS metagenome assembly OODJ01 (sample SAMN06348174, study PRJEB24527) | human gut metagenome | biome: human gut; feature: ankylosing spondylitis patient; material: feces | host: Homo sapiens | place: China | collected 2015-10 | reverse complement strand
TAGCTGATGTTGCCAAACAAGAAATAGCCGAAACGGTTCTCCTTCGATTCGTAGGGCTCTGCAATTCCTTCCGTCTCGGGCGGCACAGGCTGAGAATAGACCCATGACGTTTCCTTGATATGATACACACCCAGACTGGCGCCAAAGCCTACCTCCAGTTTACTCTTCTTCTCTCCAAGCAGGTAATTCAACTCCAACGGCACACCAACACCACTGATTTTCTGATCGATCCAACTGGAATTGTCTCCATAACCATAGCCTATGCCCACTCGATAGCCCCAGCCCGAGTTGCCCTTGAAACGGCTATCATAGTTGACGCCCACCATATTTTGAGCACCAAGCAGTTCTACCGACAGACTGCGCGTCTTCTCCTGCGCAAGCACCAGCGAGCAGCAGCACAATGCAAATACTGAACATACGATTCTCCTCATAAGATAAGTTTGATTATTGTATATAAGACTTGTTTGTTGTTTTTTAGAACCAATCCGCTTGTTCTCACTCAAATAAAAAGTAAAATACAGCAGGAGACGGATCTTTCCATCATCCTGCTGTATTTTTATAACTGATAAGCCACCCTACCCTTCATGCGGATCAACTGAGGGAGAGCATGCGCTCGATGGGCTTCACGGCGTCGCGTGCAATAGCAGGATCCACCTCCACGGCAGGCCAGCCATACTTCAGTGCGTTATACACCTTCTTGAGCGTGTTCTTCTTCATATACTCACACTCCGTGCAAGCGCAGCCTCTGCCACCCTCCGTCACCTCAGGAGGCACGGGGAGGAAAGTCTGGTTGGGACAGGTGCGCTGCATCTCATGGAGGATACCGGCCTCTGTAGCAACGATAAACTCTTTGACCTCAGAATGATCCTGTGCGTAATGGAGCATCGTGGCCGTCGATCCCTTCACGTCGGCAGCGGCCAGCACGGGCGCCTTACACTCCAGGTGGGCCATGACGACGGCCTCGGGATGCTGTTCCTTGAGTTTGACGATCTCCGCCACACTAAAGCGCTCATGGACGTGACAGCCACCATTCCACAGCAACATGTTTCTGCCCGTCACGGAGTTGATATAGCTTCCGAGGTTGTAGTCTGGTCCGAAGATGAGCTTCGTGTCCTTGGGGATGGAGTCGATCACCTTCTTGGCATTGCCCGAGGTCACCACCACGTCGGTCAGCGCCTTCACCGCCGCCGTCGTATTGACGTAGGAGACCACCTCGTAGCCCGGGTGCTCCTCCTTAAACTTCCGCAGGTCCTCGGCCGTGCAACTGTCGGCCAGCGAGCAGCCCGCCGTAAGGTCGGGCGAGAGCACCGTCTTCTCTGGCGAAAGCAACTTGCAGGTCTCGGCCATGAAGTGGACGCCACACATAACCATCACCTTGGCCTCCGTCTTGGCCGCCTCACGCGCCAGGGCCAGCGAGTCGCCGACAAAGTCGGCTATGTCCTGTATCTCCGGCATCGTATAGTAGTGGGCCAGGATGATAGCGTCCTTCTCGCGGCAGAGACGGCGTATCTCCTGCTTCAGATCCAGAGACTCATCAACGGGCTCATCAATGAAACCTTTCGACTTCCATTCTTCTTTCACGTTCATATTCTCAACTTATTTATATTATTATTTCTTTTTTCTCTTTAAAAGAAAATATGATGAGTTATGATAGGCCGTGGATAACGTGGATAACTTTTGGGGCTTATTGCCCGTTTTCCATTATCCACACTTTCCTAGCCTTTTCCCTGCTTTATCATTTTTTGTATTTTCTGATAGTCAGTTAGTAAACCCATTTTTCCACATTTCCACAATCTGTTGCAAAGATAATAAGTTTATATCTTTTGAGCGCCTAAATCCGTTGAAAACTTGTCTAAATCGGCTTGGATAACCCTGTGGATATCCACTCTGGGTAGGTTTCGGCCGTGGGTCGGTGGAAATCCACAAGGTTATGAGAAGATTGTTCCCCTACTTTTCCACGGGGTTTTCCACAGGTTTATCCACAATGAGGCACGTATGCTTCTATCAAACCGATTCGCCTATCGCCGTCCTTTTTCTACTTGAAGGGTGTAACACTACGCGTATTCTTCTCCGTAAATCTCTATGATCCGTCCTCTTCAAGAGGGGGGTGAAGGCTCTGCAAAGGTAATACTATTTTTGGTATTTTACCTCTACTGGTTGGAGTAAACACAAAAAAAAGTATTATCTTTGCGGTTGCTGAAGATCCATTATAAATGAATACTCATTATGAATAAAGATATGAATAAACGTCCCTTCTCCTCCCGCAAGCGGGCTCTTGTGGGCTTCGCCGTGGTCTGCGTGGTGCTCCTCGCGGCCCTCGGCCTGGGCAGTGACTATATGTTGCGTTATGCCCTCCGTCCGTCAATGGAATACAGCCACGACCTCTCTTGGCGCTTCCACAACATCATCGACGAAAACCCGCAGTTGCGCCCCTGGGCTGACAGTCTGCAGCGCCACCACGCCCTGCGCGACACCTTCGTCACCATGCCCACAGGCGAGCGCCACCACGCCACCTATATCCTTGCTCCCCGGCCCACCGACCGCGTGGCCCTCCTCGTCCACGGCTATGAGGACAACGGTATGGGTATGATGCACATCGCCTCCATCTACCACCACATGGGTTTCAATCTCCTGCTCCCCGACCTCCACGCTCACGGCCGCAGCGAGGGTGAGGCCGTGCAGATGGGTTGGCTCGACCGCCTCGACGTGATGCGCTGGATGGAGGTGGCCAACAGCCGTTTCGGTCGTGATGGTAGCACGCGGATGGTGCTCCACGGTGTGTCGATGGGAGCCGCCACCGTGATGAGCGTCTCGGGCGAACGGCTCCCCTCTTATGTAAAGTGCTTTGTCGAAGACTGTGGCTACACCAGCGCCTGGGACGAGTTTGAGGGTGAACTCCACGACCGTTTCGGCCTTCCCGCTTTCCCCCTGCTCCATGCCTGCAGCGCCCTTTGTCGTGTCCGCTACGGCTGGAGTTTCGACGAGGCCTCGCCTCTGCGTCAGGTGGCCCGTTGCCACAAGCCAATGCTCTTCATTCATGGCGACCGCGACACCTTCGTGCCCTTCTCCATGCTGGCGCGCCTCTACGCTGCCAAGCCCCAGCCCAAGGCGCAATGGGTCAGTCCGGGCAGCATCCATGCGCGTAGTTTCCACGACCACCCCGACGCCTACGCCGCCCACGTCCGTGCCTTCGTAGGCCAATATATTTCCCTGGGTGATTCCCTTAAGTGAAACGGCAAAAAACAAGGGTCTATACGCCACTTATCATTGTGGCACATAGACCCTTGACGTTGAGTCAATCACTATTCCATCATCTTAGTCGGCCCATATACTTCCGTCCTTTTCGCGATATTCCTCTATATTCTCTTCGTAATATAGTTCAGCTGCTTGCTTGAGCTCAAATTTTGTGAAAGATGTTGCAAAAAACGTCTGTGCTTGGATAGCCACGCTATTTGTTTCCGGCTTGATATATTTTTTCTTTTTCATAATTCTCATTCTTTATTTGATGACTACTTTCATGGTTTTTCCACCACGTTTCACAATGTTAATGCCCTTCTGAGGCTCATTGAGGCGACGGCCCTGCAGGTCGTAGTATTCCGCCTTCCCATCGCCTATAGCATCGAGATGATCGATGGCTGTCGTCTTGTCGCTGATACTGATGTTCAGCGTTTTGGCGCCTACAGTTTCAGAATTGTAAACAAAGTAAGCACGGAAAGGCTTGCAGGCCACTTTTGTGGTCTTTTCGTTCTCCAGCAGTTTAGCAGGATTCATCAGCATGTTGCCCTTCACGATGAAGCAGTTGCCATCCGTATCCTTGTTGAACTCCTTTTGTTGATAGATACCCACAAACTTGTAGTTGTAGTCCTCAGTAGTCTCGGGTGAAATATTACTTATTATTGACGAATTGTCTATAGAGAACTGGAGCTTGGTCTCCGCCTCTTTCATCATGATGACAGCAGGCGTACCAGCCTGGATTACTTTCTCCATTTCCTTGAGTTCTACGCCATCTTCTGTAGTCGAAAGCAGATGGAAGGCGCGGAAGTTCTGACCATCGAGTGAGACAGCAAACGGTAGACAAAGCGTAGCCCATTTTGTACCTTCCTTCATCGTGCGACTGTATGCGGCCTTTTTAGCTACGAAGTTATTGAATAGATATAAATCTTTGTCGTCGTTAAGGTTGAGATGATTTGCTGTAAGTCCATTATCTATTACAGCTCCTATCCTCTCCTCACCCGATTTGGCCACCAGTTCCTCGAAGTAACCATCTTTGAATCTGTTAGCATGTGTTTTGTCCACGACCTTAGAATCAAAGTTTGGAAGTTTCTGACAACCATCAAACATATTATTTGAATTTGAATTGGTTACTTGTTCCGTTGTGAATAATTCTTTCGCATAGATATGTTCCAACTGTGCCGTATATCGGAACATGCCATTCATTTTTTCTACTTTGGCTGTATTGAAGCTTGATAAATCGATCCAAGTAAGCTGGTTGCACATCTCGAACATACGAGTCATGTCCGTTACGTTTTCAGTATTGAAGTTCGATAAGTCAAGTGAACTTACTCCGCAGTTATTGAACATGCAATACATATCCGTTACGGTATTCGTTTTTAAATGAGTTATATCGAGAGATGTCAGCGCCCTGCAGGAGCAGAACATCTGACCCATACTCTTTACATTGGTAGTGTTCAGATATTCCAGGCCTGTAATGGATTTCAGATTATTGAATTCATTAAACATGTATTCGCATGTTGGTAACGCATAGTTTTTGAAACTCTCTTCTATGATTACCGAAGTGGCACTCTTTATTTCTTCTGTCCAATAATAAAATGTAGAATACTCACCATTGAACCATTTTGGGTTGTCTAACGGATTGTAAAACTTCACCACCGTTAGATTCTCATCTTCCGTTGCTGAAGGAATATTATATAAAAATGTAAGAACTTTTGTGGTTTTATTGTATTCTGCGCGAGCTATTGGTTCTGTGGAAGCAGCCTTATAGGATAAGGAAGACTTGTTGACGCCACCTTTTGCCAGCAATAGAGTTGGTAGCAAGAGTAGCAACATGAACAACAGAGCAATAGTTTTTACTCTCGTCGCCTTTAGGACTGTGTCTGTTTGCAGTTCCTTTGATTGATGTGTGAAATGTAACATTATGAATATGCTTTAATTAATTTGACTTGACAATCCATTGGATCTTATATTGTGCGACACAAAATTAGTATTTTCCCATCAATCAAAGCGTCCACTTCCCCTACGTAGGTGTCCATTTCCTACCAAAAAAGGTGTCTCTTTCGGGGGGAAGGAGACACCTTGAACGTATTTTTTTAACTATTTTTTTCTTTCCAGGCCGTAGGCGAGCAGCCCTCTTTCTCCTTGAACATCCGGTAGAGATAGGAGCGCGACGAGAAGCCACATTCCGCAGAGATGACGTCGTTGCTGTAGTCGGGATGCTCCAATATCATCCGCTTGGCCGCCTCGAAGCGCACCTCGGCCAGCCAGATACGGAAGGTGGTGTTGTAGCAGGCGGAGAGGTATCGTGACAACTCCGTTTTGGTGATGCTTAGCGAGCGAGCCAGCGAGATCATGTTGACCGATGTGTCTTTGTAGCCCCTGCCGGCGCACCAGGCGTCCAGCTTCTCGCGGATGATCTTCTGTCGTGCTGCAGCAAACTGTTGTTGTAAAGTTTCTTCCTTCTTGTCCTGTTCCACATTCTGCTCTTCAGCGCAGGGTGCAGCCTCTCCACCATTTTCTGTTTGCGCGCTTTCCGTCTGCTCGATCTCCGTCTGCGTGCTTTCCGTCTGCTCGATCTCCGTCTGCGTGCTTTCCGTCTCTGTGGTTTCTATTTGCGTGGTTTCTATTTGCGTGGTTTCCATTTGCCCGTTTTCCATGACGGCATAGTTTTCTTCCACATCCTTATCCAAAAGTTCCTCGGCAGGGTTGTAGTTATATCCCAGCGACACAAAACTGATTATGAAGAAAAGCAAGGCAAGCAGTTCCATGGGTCCGATGACATATAGAAAATCGGTGGAAAGCACGGCGACAGGCATGGCTATAATGAGAAGGAGAAGGATGATCACGCTGGCGCGTGCGAATCTCACGTAGGGCAGAATATCGTTGCCCGCCATTTCCTCCAGCATCTTCCTGCGCTTTCTGATTTCCACTATTATCATCACGTGACAGTAGGCCAAATTGACGCCAAACAGGAAGACCATCACATAGAGCCAGTTGCCAATATGGAAACTTCCGCTCTGGCTATAGCCTACACCGAAGATAGCGAGTATGGCGGCATAAATAGTGGCACAAACGACGTTCATCTTTCGGAGATTGGCGTGCATAGCCTCGATATTGTAGATGCCCATGGCGATGAGCGTGAAGCAGGGAGGATAGACCAGCATGTTGAATATGGCTCCCTCATCGTCGCCTTTCGCCCGAAATTCCCCCCCCCCATTTGTGCCAGAAACTGCAGGGCCAGTCCCACCATGGCTGCGAATATCAGCCATCGCGACTTTTCGTATCGGCAGTTCATCCACTTGATCTGTAATCGTGTGATCCCTAAGATGATAGCATTGATCGACACGAAGAGAAAGCAGGTAAACTGTAGAAGAAACAAACTATCCATTTCTTTGTTTTTTTATATTTGGCATCTATCAAGACCCGCTTTCCACTCTTTATGTCCGTGGGGTGTGAATCCGCTGCAAAAGTACAAATATTTTTTTTAAACGAATAATTTGTTGCCCGCCTTTTGTGTAATGTTTTTCAGGCTTCCTTCCAATCGACCAGTCCCTTTCCCTGATCGTCCGTTTTCAGCGTCAGTGCAGGCAGCACAATCTTGTATAGTGCCTTGCGAACCTCATAGTTGGGAATGCCAAGTATATAGATGCCGTCCGTATAACCTTTGATGGTAAGATAGCCCGACTGATAGAGGAACAGTTCCGCTCCGCCTCCTGTCACGTCGGAAGTCTCCAAGGTGTCGCTGTCTATCGGACAATTCTCGAAGTTTTTCAGTCTTATTTCTATATTATCTACAAACTTCGGAAGCAAGGAAGTGGCGCCCGAGGCGGCCCAGTAGTTCCTCAATTTTGAGTCAGACAGGGCGTTGACCAGACTGAAGGGGTTGAAGATGTCCGCCATGTTGTCATGGCTGAAATGATAGCCGTCGTAATAGGCCGTCAGTTGCGCCACGGCTTCGTCGTAGGTGTGGTTCTCATACGCAGCCAGCTTGTCGATTTCGGGTTTGAAATTGCGGAGCATTTCTTCCTTCGTAATACCGCAGATGGCAGCGTATTCAGGTTCAAAACTGATGTTGCTCAGGTTGTTGAGTACGGAGAAGAGCGAGATCTGCGTAAACTTGGTGATGCCCGTGATGAAGACAAACCGCTCGTATTTGTCGTTCGCCTTCAGGATGGCAAAGACCTCTCTGTAGATGCTGGTGCAGGCTTCGTGGTGCGGCGTCTTCCAGGAGTGCTGCAACGGAGCGTCGTACTCGTCGATGAGAATGGCCACCTGCTGCCCTGTCTTGTTGTAAGCACCCTCGATGATATTCTTGAATCTTACGGCAAGCGAACAATCTTGGCGCACGACTATCTTGTACTCCGCCTCCAGGGTATGGAAAACATCGTCCAGATAGCTTCGCACACTTTCTGGTTCTGCTCCGGCCTGGCTCATGTCGAGCCGGACGACAGGGCGCTTCACCCACTCTTTCTCCAGCTCCATGATCCTCAGTCCCTCGAAGAGCTCCTTCTTGCCCAGAAAGTAGGCTTCGAGCGTATCGACGAGCAGCGACTTACCAAAACGGCGCGGACGACTCAGATAATTATACGTGTTGTCAGTGTTGGCAAGACGCCAGATAATATCCGTCTTGTCAACATAAAGGTATCCATCCTTTCTGATTTTCTCAAATGACTGAATGCCTACGGGCAACCTTCTGATTCTTGTCTCTGCCATAGCTCCCTGGTTTTTGTTTGCAAATATACGATTATTTTCCCAATCCCCATGCTTTTCCTCCAATTCTTTGAGTATTATTATGCTTTTGCTCTCTATCCAAAAAGATCATTCATTTTCACCTCACTATTCACCCATCCGCTATGCGTGTTCCGCTTCACCCCATACGTCGTGATAAAAGTATGTAGCAAGGCCTTCTTCGTCTTGGTCGCCACGGCAAATGACGACATTCTTTCTCGCAGCCGCTGCTCATAGTTGGCATCTATGACAAATTCGTCCTTGGCGTATTTCATCTCACAAATATTGATCGCTCCGTCAGCACGATCTATCAGCATGTCTATCTGACCTCCTCGCCACTCCGCACCGGTAGCATCCGCAAACGGTCTGCAAGACCAGGAATAGACATTTGCCAACACGCCTGAAATCCCCAATGCCTTCTTGATCTGTGGGATATGGTGGAAGCAAACCTGCTCAAAAGCATAACCACTCCAGGCTGTTCGGCTTCCCGAATTGCGCATGTTGCTCCAATAGCTTTTGTCCTGCCCACTGTTGTTAGCCACAAAACGGGTGTAAAACAGTGAGTATAAATCGGTCAACTGATAAAGTGCGTCCCGTTCACTTTTTCCTATGGTAGCGTATTTCCTTATAAAATCACATTTCTGCAGATTCTCCAGGATTTCTGACAACTGTCCGCCACTTTTCAGTTTCAGCTCATCCATCAATTCCTTGCGTGTCATCCCCTTCATTTTTTGCGAGAGTACCTCTACTATCTTGCGATAATGCTTGGAGTCGTGGAAGAGAGATCGAAAGAGAAAACCGAATTCTCCACGCAATGGCGCATCCTGCGAGAAAAGCAACCTATCGATACACGCGTCCAAGGGCACACCTCGCTCCAGCATGTCAAGATAGTAAGGAATGCCACCCAGTATCATATACGCATCCAACACCTGCTGGCGGGTAAGCTTGAGCCCTTTCAGTTCGTTTAAGAACTGCTCAGTCTCGCCCAAGGAGAATGGAGAGAGGTAGATCTGACGAGTCACGCGACCGTACAACCCTCCCTTGTCGCCTATGAATTTTGATAGCATCCACGTGGTGGAAGAACCACACACGATCAGTTTGAGATTGGGAACCATAGAAGCCCATGAATTCCAAAAGAAACTGAAAGCTGCGATGAAATTGCTTTTTGGTGTATCCATCCACGGCAACTCGTCAAAGAACAGAACAATCGGGTCTTGCTGAGGTATTCCCGACAGATATTCCCGCAAAGCAGCAAATGCCTCAAACCAGGTTTTCAGTCTAGGTACGGCTTGCTTGGAATACTGCTCCAATGCCATCCGAAACTGCTCCAGCTGCACTGCGCGCTCCACTTCGTACATACCTATAAACGAAAAGGCAAACTGGTCATTGAACATTTTTCGGACCAAGAAAGTCTTTCCCACACGCCTGCGACCATAGATCGCTATCAGCTCGGCCTTGCTACTTTCACAGCGCTCCTGGATGAGTTTTTGCTCGTACGCACGCCCTATAATCCCGTTTACACCCATAACTTTCTGATTTTATTCGGTTTATATCTCCATCTTACAGGTGCAAAGATACCAAAAAGATCTGAATTATGCAAGGATAGCGCCGCCATAACTCCTTTTTTTTCGTAGTTATGGCTGACTTATAGGTGATAACTCAGCCATAACTCGTTTTTTTTGATGGTTATGGCGGTGTTATCGCCACACCTGGCTTTCTTTTCATCCATGATTTTTTCTTGTTCGTTTTTAGGGTTTGACAAATGAGTTTTGCTTTGGCCTGGTAGATCTCGAAGAGCTTTTACGTTGACGAATCTTGCCTGACAATCCATAAGTCCCGTAAACTGCTTGCTGTCGCGTTAGCAGAATTCTATCTGGAAACGAGTACGGTATGTCTTCAATACTTCCTCACCTGTTATTGAGAGTTTTGTTGTGTATATTTACCCCAAGTTTGATCCCTCACTAAAGTTTTTTTTTGCTATCCAACGTTTTACGATTCTCATTTGCGCCGCTGTGTACTACAAACTTTTTTCTAACGAAAAAGAGACAATCTGCAAGAGCTTTTAGGGATAATATCCACTAAAGCTCCTACAGATTGTCTCACTACTAACCGGATTGCTTAACGCAACTAAAACTACATTTATTCAGAATATTTCATTCAATCTTCAAAGTCTTCGTCATCCCAAAGACCGCCGCGACCAGTATCTCCGTCATCATTTTCCTCATCAAAGAGAGAAGGGTCATATTTTTTGACAAACGAAGCTTCTAACTGTCCACCTTCAACGCTTCCACTAAGAAGAGGCTCGATTCTAACTTTATACACCTTGACTTCCGGTTTAATATAACTTTTCATCTTTCCTTGGCTTTTTATTTGATGAATTTCTTTCCATTATGAATATACACTCCTTTGACAGGACGTGACACCTTTACTCCCTGAAGGGTATAGAACGATGCGTCGCCGTCTTTACTATTCGGCTTGACTTCTGTTACAGTAGTAGTGCTTCCGCCATCATCTTCATCGTCGAAGACAATAGCCATCTTGGCAAGCGACGGATTCTTCGGGTCGTCCGTCTCATTTCCGAGGAACTGTCCGTTAAAATCGATAAACCCGAACGTTGCTCCTACTCCGCCACCAACGGTTTTATTTGCCGGAATACTCAGGTAAGCCTTGTTGGCATCGCTTCTGCCATTCGGCGTAAGGCGGAAGAAACCGATATAGTCGTCTCCGGTCTTATTCTCCGTGTAATATTTTGTGGAATGGAAGTTTGCAAGGCCGAAGAAGCGGTGGAGTATTTTTCCATCAGCATCGGTATCAGCATTTCCAAGTTTGTCGATAGCCGTGACTGTCGGCTTGAGATAGTTGTTCCATTCTTGACCGGCATAATCGTCTGCCTTTGTCCACAACGCTTCATTATTATTATCAGGAAGAAGATCATCCGTTTTCTCTTTCAAATAGAAATCCACTTTAGCGTAGTCTTTGTAGCCGTCCTCAGGCACCTCGTCCGCAGGCACCTCACCCACGAGCACTACTCCCATGTTTGCCGGAATATACTTGAGTTGACGAAGATAAACCGTGCCCTGTGATTGTGGGTCTTTTGCATTCCCCGGTTTTCCGTACTTATATGCCGCATACACCTTCACATTGTCTTTTGCGGGTTCCATTGCAACACTGTTGCTATACGTACGGATAAACCTCCCTACGCAATAGGTGAAAGGCATCTTGACGACTTTTGTTCCTGATATGGTGTAGTAGGATACATCCTTTCCGTTCTCGTCAAGCTCTGGGTAGAACCTTACCGTCCATATTCCTTCGGGACGGTTCCAGAGGATATCCTTCTGATTAGGAGTTGTGCTTCCGAAGCCCTTCTCATCCTCTCTCGCCGTTTTACGGAACTGCACGTCGTTCGGATCGTCAGCCATACATGAGTGGTTGCCATCATCGGCGGCATCATAATCAGGTCTTGCAAATCCTTTATTGCTTGAAATATTGCCGTCCGTCTCGCCCCAGTTCTGGTGTGCGTCACGGTTGGCAACAAACCTGAAATGCGAATTTTTGTATTTATCGCCTACAGTAGATATCGTCAGCGAGAAGCAACGCTCGTTGGCATCATACTTCATGTCTCCTGCTGTAGAAGTATACTTCCATTCGCGCGTTACTGCATCATAAGTTCCTTCCACGGCATCGCCTATCATAGACATGGTTTTTATCAGGAAGTCGGCATCTTTAGCGTTACCGCCGATTACCTGTATACTGCCCGACAGACCGTAACTGCCGTCTTGTGTCGACAGTTTGTTGTCTCCTTTGTTAGGATTATACTGTATTCTCTTTATACCTTGCAGATCAAGGGTGAAAGGTTTCTGGTTAGCCCATACCTTGTCACGATACTCGCTGGTAGAATTGTAGTCAACACCTCCGTTGCCGAGGAAGAAGAGTTTATCGTGAGTTCCGGAATTGTTGTTTACGCTCTTTGTGGCATGAATATCCGGCGTTGCCGTTATAGCCTGAGTAAGTATCCCTGGAGTGGATACGTCATTCACAATATAATCTATTGCCCAATAGCCGTTAGAACCGTCAAAATAGAGCGGAGCTTCCATATTGTCGCTGAATTCGCCCTCATTTCCACCACTTTTACGCTTATCGAAGAGCGGCTGCGCCGTAGCCCCTTCCATGTTGCCAATAAGATAAGTCACACGTGTCGTAGCATCATGCTTCACCTGCCAGTCGGAGGGGTTTCCGTCTTTGTCAAGCGTAAAGCTGAAGGTATACATGCCATCGTCGTCTGTCACTCCGTCATTGCGGGTCACGAGATTCCAGTAGTTCTCGCCCTCTTCTATTGTCGCAGAACCGACAAGTTTCTTTGCCGCTGTTGTTCCACAAATAGTTCCCACAGCTCCGTTTGTTGACGGCAATGCGCTGTCATGATCCTTTGCACCGTGCAGGTTGAATACCTCGCCCGGTCCGTAAACCATCTTATTGTCATACTCGTCAACAGCAAGAATCTGTGCATGTGCCGTGAGGCATGCCGGGATGCTGAACGCATAGCTCTTGTCTTTTTGCTCTTCGAATTTGAAATACACATGGTTTGTATAGTCTATCGTTTCGCCGTCGCCTCCCGGATTATATTCTCCACCTTTATTATATGGCGAGAAGAAATTGCCCACGAGATAGTAACCCGGTTCGACATCTGTTGTAGGCCATACAACAGGTTCACCGCTTCCTCCTGCGGAAGTTTTCTTTCCTTCTATCCATACGCGGCGCGTCGAGCCTTCTGTGATATCCACATTAACCGTGAGATATT